>Ga0256824_10000087_pt1 | contig 29326 bp, 26 predicted proteins | sample CV67metaG_FD_191570 | JGI IMG/M metagenome (GOLD analysis project Ga0256824, IMG submission 191570) | Hydrothermal vent microbial communities from East Pacific Rise, Pacific Ocean - CV67 | ecosystem: Environmental > Aquatic > Marine > Hydrothermal vents | place: Pacific Ocean: East Pacific Rise...
CATTGTTTGTTACCATAGGAAGTAAGTCAAGCTTGGTTGCTATCTCTTTAGTTACGGGTGTACAGATGAGCCCTCTGGCTTCTTTTGCCATGAAGTTCACCATATCTGGTGTGGAAAATGTCGCAGCATATACGAGGTCGCCCTCATTTTCACGGTCTTCATCATCCATCATTATAACCATACGACCTCTTTTGGTCTCTTCTATAGCTTTCTCTACTCTTTTTATTGCTTCTGTTGACATGTTATCTCCATAAAGTATTATTACTTAACTGTATTATATTTGATGTATTATACCTATTCGTACTTCAGTTTTGAAACTTTTTCTAACTTTTTTTAAAAACCTCTTGACAAGTGAGTTATTTGGTGCTATAATGCCGTCCACATAAGCAATACGACTTATGAATGTTGGGGTATCGCCAAGCGGTAAGGCACTAGTTTTTGGTACTGGTATTCGGGGGTTCGAATCCCTCTACCCCATCCACTATAATAAGTTAAATAAATAAAAAAGTTTAGATTGTAAAAGATCTTAAACATCCTGTCGCGGGATAGAGCAGTTTGGTAGCTCGTCGGGCTCATAACCCGAAGGTCGGTGGTTCAAATCCGCCTCCCGCAACCAATTTATTTAATTTAACTTACATTTTTTGTCGCGGAGTAGAGCAGCTGGTAGCTCGCAAGGCTCATAACCTTGAGGTCAATGGTTCAAATCCATTCTCCGCACCCAAATCATTTCTGAAAATCATCATATTTATCATTAAAATAATCTTCCATATTCATTATTTACCCCCTTATCTTTTCATTTAATCTATCTATACATCTAGAAACTTTTAGATTTTTATCTACTACATTAAGACCTTTTATTTTGTCAGCCCTATCTTTGAACCAATCTTTCCTAAGTGTATGAGGTACTTTTGACATAATCTCCGAAAGTTCCATAGTTAAATCAATCGTTTTAGTCATAATAAATTCCTTTTATTCATTTCATAGCTCAATCTTGCATAATATGATTCATCATCAAAAAAGTTAGTAGTTTTAAATGTAGATATGAGTTCTTCATCTTGCATATCTATTATCTTAATAGGAACAGCGTTAGTTTGTATCTCATAATATACTTCATCATCAAAAGAAGCGTTATAGTCATTTAAATTGGTATAGTTGTCCGATAAAAGACCCCTATCAATCATTTCATTATAAATCACCGCGTAACGTGCAGGGAAACAAATATCAAAGTCAAAATCTTGATACTGTTCAAAGAGTTCTAAATTTGAAAGCTTTGTAATAGGTTTTTGAACCTCATACTCTACATACTCAATATCACTACACTCTAAATAAAAATCATCATTTCCACCATATACAAAAAAAGTACCATCATCAAAAGACCTAGATATGTAAAAGCTGTAGTTTTTTGGTGGAGTCCATATTTCGTAGATAGCCATAATGTTGAATTGTGCAGGAGGAATTTTAAGATAAGAAGAATATTTGTGTATTGAAAAGTTAAGGAATCTAAGTCTATATTTTTTTATATGGTATTGTTTAGAACCGTAAGTAGATATTATCTTTCCATTGTTTTCTAAAATGAAAAGACCATTATCCCCTATTATCGTTCGCCCTGCACCATCATCAAATTTAAAATAATCATTGATTCTATCAGAGGTTAACCCATCATTTAACTTTATATCGGTGAGGTAATACCAATCATTATCCATCATTGAAGCTTTATGATATATCTCTTGGCTTACAAGTGTATGCGTAGTGATAATTCTAGGTATTTTATTATGAACGTACCACGCCTGAAGATAGTCTATCTCTTTACCGTCAATAAGATTTTTAAATGACTTTAGAATATATTTGAGTATATATCCTGCTGCACTTCTTATTTGAGTTTGAAAACCCATAGTTTCATACATTTTAACTGTAGTTCTAACACCGTCAATATTTTTTACCATATCACAAATATAATGACCGTTTCTTCTCATCTTACCTTTAGTATTTTTATAAGTAAGTTTTTTATGATTACGTGGTGCAGGAAAGAAGCGTATAAACTCTTTGTAAAGTCTAGATACATATTGCTCAGGCAGATACATCAAAATATGAAAATGTGGTACACCGTCTTTGTGTGGTTCTGTAACTCTTATAGATGTATAGGTATATCCATCTTTTTTAATATCTCTTAGCGTTTCACACATGTAAAATCTATGTAATTGGTGTCCTATAATTTTATAGACATCTTTACGATATTATGTAGCAAACGCACAAGACTTTTCTTATAAAATCAGCTAAAATTTTCCCATAAATAATGAAAGGGAAACAATGGCAGAAACACACGTTATATCAGCACTTACCAAGAAACGAGCAGAGGTATTGGGCGAAATAAAGTACTACGAAAAGCTACTCAAACAATCCAAACTAAATTTACAATCCATAGACCACACCATACATATCTTTGATGAGAACTACGATTTAAGAACGATTAGGGCTAAAAGAGTGAGTAGTGAGCGTTATTTTAAAAATGGTGAAGCTAAGACTATGATTTTAGATGTACTTAGAACGGCTACAGAGCCTATAAATACCACAAGCATAAGTAAGATAATGGCTTCTAAAAAAAGTATTGATACAGATGAGGACTTTGACCTAGAACGCTTTTCTAAAGTTGTTCTAGCGTCTCTTACAAGATGTGAGAGTGTTGAACTGATAGAACGTGTAGGCAAAGATGGTTTATCTATCCTATGGCAGATAAAGTCCTAAGCCCCTAAGCGTTCTGCTACTCTTTTGTTCCCTTGCCAATAACCACTAAATTCATTGGAAACACCACGACTTAAACATCTAGTGAGAATATCATTCGCTATCTCTCCGTTACTTTTGCGTCTTGTATCTTCTCTGTAGGCTATCTCGTTCGCATAGTTTGAAAGATACAAAGGTGACAGTCTATGGCATTGCCCATATTGCATACGTCTAAATCTAGCATTATAACTTTCACTTTGATTATTATTCTCTCCGTTTTTACCAAAGTACTCTACTTGGTGATTTACTCTCTTCATATCATAAAGTGCGTGTAAGTCGTCATAAGCGTTGGCTTCATCTGCGTGTATCTCTGAACCTTTGGTAACGTAAGTGTTTACGATACGGTTAATGTCAAAGGTGTTCTCAGATTTAAGTACAAAGGTTTTGGTTTTTACTGCACCTACGACTTCATCGCTATTATCTGCTCTTTGTCTAAGGGAAATTACTACTCTTTTGTTAGGATGGTTGATTTTACGTCTATCTACTCTATCAGCTATGGTATTGATTTGTCTCGTTTTACCACCTACATAGACACCATCAATCTCACATACACCTGTAAGCATTTCATTGTTGCTATCATCTAATAAAGACTCTCTTATTTTATGAGACAGTACCCAAGCTGTTTTATATTGAACATCTAGCTCTCTTGATAATTGTAAAGCACTTAGAGATTTAACAGAGTTAGTGAATATGGCTATAGCTAGTAAATACGTTTTTAATGGGAGCTTGTGACTTGCAAAGAGTGTACCACTTGTTACAGAGAATGTATGAAAGCACTCCTTACAACGGTATTGGCTTCTAGTTGCTATGTTATATGGTGCAGAAGTTGTACCACAATGAGGGCAGATAGGCTCTCCATCATTGGCAGACCATCTAATTTGTTTAAAGATGTTATGGATTTCTTCATCAGGCATCATGGCTATTTTTACGATTGATAAAGTTCTTGCTTTTGCTGATAGGAGGAAATGTTGTGCCATGATGGTGTCCTTTAGTTGATATATGAGTATATTATATCATATATGATGAAATAAAGCAACCCTAAATCAATTAATTTCACTATTTATGATGAAAATATTTGACATTAGGTTAAAAATAGACTATACTTTCAAAACAACAAGCAAAAAGGAGCTTTATGGATTGGAAAGATAGAGCCAAGGCATTGATTAAGACAGAACTAGCAAGGCAGGATATAGATTATATTGAGTTATCTGAAAGACTTAAAAAGATAGGTATTGAAGATACACAAGTAAACCTAGCTAACAAGATAAACAGAGGTACATTTAGTTTTACCTTTGCTCTACAAGTATTTGATGCACTTGATTTAAAAAATTTAAGACTGAAGGATTAGTATGACTGTAGCAATGTCAAATAGTGACCTAAGCAAGAGTGAACAGATTGAAAAATACGGTCTTGAAATCAATAAGATTTACAATGAAGATTGTCTTGTCGGAATGAAAAAGATAAAAGACAAATCTATTGATATGATACTTTGTGATTTGCCTTACGGAACTACTCAAAATAAATGGGATAGTGTTATACCTTTGAATGACTATATAGAGATAGAAATTAAAAACAGAATAAAGCAACTAAATCAAGATGAATACTTTTTGTATTGCTATCAAAATAATATATCTTTAGACGAGTCAAAGAAAAAATGGAAAATCAATCATAAACTAGGTCTTTGGACGCATTATAATAGGATTATTAAAGATAATGGTGCTATTGTTTTGTTTTCAGCTCACCCCTTTACAGCAATTTTAGAAATATCAAACATTAAACACTTCAAATATGATTGGACTTGGAAAAAAACAAAAGGGACAGGTCATTTAAACGCAAAAAAACAACCGCTAAGAGATAAGGAAGATATTTTAGTTTTTTATAAAAAACAATGTCTTTATAATCCACAATTTACAAAAGGTGAACCTTATGATGGTACTAAAAGGGCAGGAAAAAAGCATCAAACAAGCTCATATGGGCTACATGGACAACATAGAGAAGTAAATGATGGAAAGAGATACCCCAGACAAGTATTAGACTTTGACATTGTAGGTAGGGGTTCGCTTCACCCAACCCAAAAACCTGTAAAGCTACTCGAATTTTTTATAAATACATATACCAATAAAAATGAAATTATTTTAGATAATTGCATGGGTGTTGGTTCAACAGCAGTTGCATCAATAAATTTAGACAGAAATTATATTGGCTTTGAAATGAATAAAGAATACTATGACTTATCCACTGAAAGGATAAAGAATAATGGCTAATTATTATAAAACAAATGCTATTTACAACTCATTACCTTATGGTGAAAATTTTATTTGGGTTAGTGGAAATGCTTGGATACTTATATACGGCGACAAGCAATCTAATCCTAAGATTATTACTCTTGTTTACGGAAAATCTTGGGAAAAACAAAGTCACATTATTGAATTTGTTAAATTTCTATCAAAAAATGTAAAGTTACCTATATTGTTTATAGAATTTAATGACCAAGAAAATCACTTAATTGAGAGCGTATTAGTATCTAGTGATGCCAATAATTATGAGGAAATTTCTCTTCATGCCTTAAAAAAATTATTTCAAAAAAGTGGGCTAGACATTAAAGATGAAGCTTGTGCTAAATATCTAAATGATAAAACAAGCAGTGCTTATCATGTATGGCAAAGAAACTCATTAGGATACAATATTACAGTATCAGATATTGATTTAGTAAGATTACATAACAGCAAGTATGTAGAATTAATTGAATTGAAGAGGTCTTACAAAGAAGTATCTGATTGGAAACCATATAGAGATGACTATGCTAATTTTAATTTACTTTATAGGCTCTCTGTCTCATTAAATTTATGTTTTACTATTGCGTACAATCAAAGAGTTACAAAACCTAATTTTTCTGATATAAAAGAACCATTGTCTATATTTGAATATACAATTACTTCTGTAACAAAAATTGCAGACAAAATTACTTTTCAAGATTTTATAAACGGTATATATCATGTATATTTTTCTTCCAATACAAAATATGAAAATGTTCCGTTCTGTAATATTGAGATAGCTGACCTAGAAATTTTATCCAAAATAACTACTAGACATAAAGAAAAAGCAATTTTAGAACTGAAACGAAGAAATGGAAACTAAAACCCTAGAATACAACAAAGAAACTAGCAAAATAACCCTAAACACCTATGATGATGGCTTCTTCCTCTCTGAAACAGATATAACCGAAGCAGTCCTCACTCTAGCCCTTGAAAAGCTATATGATGACTACGACTTAGAACAAGGGGATGAGTTACATATCACGAAAAAGAAAAGTCTGAAAAATGTTACGAAATTTGAGTTGAAAAAGTAGCAGATTTTTTAAAAACTTGGTTTTGTGCGTTTACTACATAATATCGGAAGTGACCCCTCCTTCAAGACAATAACTCAATTCATATATTAGAATACTCCCAAAATTCATATGCTCTGTCAAATTATTTATAAAAGCACAGAGCATATATCTTCTTATTTATATGCTCTTTTAATATCTTTTTCAATCTCTGTAGGCGCAGATGCAATCTTCATAAAATCTGACATCGTTAACAAAGGGAGAGAAAGAGCAAGGAAATACTTAGGATCCATAATCACTGCTTTACCCTCTTTTATAAGAGACTGATAAGGTAAGAGGTTTGTATTACGTTCTGCGGTAATTTTGTTAAGAAATTTATTGGTTCTGCTTCGTAACTTATGCCCGACTAAAGTTGACCCATTAGGAAGTGTTAAAGTATAAGCCACATATTTCCCCGCCTTTTCATTTGTAATTTTAGAAACTAAGTCTGTTCCTTCTGCTACCTCCATCACATCATTAAAATGAGGCATTCCCATCATAAATTGATATTCAGAAAGTTCTTTTGTTTCATATTTATCGTTTACTGCATACAAATCACCAAGTGAAGAGATAAGTGATTTTAATGTATCTGTGAATTGCCCATATTTAAATGTATCTTGAAGAAATGCCATGGCAAAGTATGAGGGGTTTTGTACACGGACTTCTTTACTAGCATTGATATGTACATTCAAAGTTGCCAAATAGGTATTTGTTGCTTGAAGTTGTGCATTAGTAATCGTTAAAATAGTATGGTCTTTAAGGGGTTCTGTTTGTGCAAGAACCTTAAAACCATTTTCTTCAAGTTTCGCTTTCACAGTATCTACAGTTTGTGGTTGTGCAACATAATAAGCAGAAAGTGTTTCAGGTGCAGGTGTTCCTAATACAAACTTTTTTGTAGTAAATGTTTTCTTAGGCAGTGTGCTAACAGGAGTCAGTACTTTTTTTTCTTTTTTTATAACTTCTTTTTTTGTTTCTTTTATAACTTTAGTCGATACAACGCTAGGGTGTACTTTACTTTTTTTAAGTGCTATTATTGCTGCCTTTGCTTTTGCTAATTCCGCTTTCAATGCTGCAACTTCTCCTGTTACAATGGCACTTTTATTGTTTACTACTGCTACGGGAGAGTGTGCAGACTTATCTACCTTAGTAAAGCCCATCTCTTCAAATATCTCTACTACTTCTGCATCAATAGCTTTCATGTAATCTATACGTCTTTGATCTTTAAAATTTAATGCATTTACCCAGTTATCGACACTTGCATACCCAACATGAAGCTCATTCGTTCCTTTTGGGATGTAAAAATAAACTGAACAGGGGGCAAACATACCTGCTTCTGGTATACCTCTGTTAAAAATAGAGTTTGAAAATTTAAAGTGGCAAAGCTGTGATACCCAATATGCATCATATTTATCAAAATCTAAATCCATATCATCATACTCAAATTTAAGATCAATAAATCCTGCAATAATAAACTCATGTTTAGAAAAACGTCCATCATGCTCTGCAACAAAATCTTCAACAAAGGTCTCCAAATCATCTGTTTTCTCAAATTTCTTAATGAGTTTTGTGAGTCCTTTATGAGGTAATGGCTTTGTATGCTCAAACTTTTTACTCAGTGCTGGAGTCATCTCTTTATTGATAAGTGCATCTAAAGAACCTACCATATTTTTAAATGCTTTTCTCTGTCCTTCATCTTTTTCACCAATAATATCTAGCATTGTATCTGTTGCAAGATGCCCATACCATGTGTTGTCATCTTGTTCAATATCGAGTGTTTTATAGACTAAAAAGTTATACGGTGCATACGCCCCAAAATCTGGGTTTGCAAGAAGTAACGGTCTTAATTTTTCTTTATTTAATACACCAAAAAAAGAAATCATTTCTACATTTTTTTCTTCAAACTTATTATAATAATGTACTTGAATATTTTTATTTGCTGCCACTGTCGAATAGCCTATAGTATCAAGCTTTTTTATAAGTCCATCTATCTCTATCTCTTTATTACCTTCTGACCCCTGTAACTCAGCTGTTAGTAATACATCTGCCATATTTGATTGTATATCTGCTTGTGCCACACCTAAAGTTAAAAATAAAGTCAATACCAGCTTATTTAATTTCATATCTATCCCCTTAATTGTTAAAATATATCATTTATTTTATCAAATAAAAAGTAAGAAAATCTATAATCTTTATAAATATTATTTATTTATTTATTTTTATCTAGAAGACGAACAATTTTACTCATTAGATATCTATAGTAGTGTATAAAGTTTAGCGGAAAAGTAAGAAAATCATAAGGAAGTGCCTCCATTTCTAAGTGAAATGGAGAAAGGAAAGACTATTCGTCTCCAGCCGCACCCTTGTTCATCATTGCATACATACCTTCTCTTACTTCATTAGCAAGCTTAAGAAGTTCTGGAGGAAGAGTGTGTCCACCATTTATCATAAGTTCTAAACCCATTGTATACACATAAATATCACCATTTGGTTCTTCAATGATACCGATTCTACAAGGCATAAATCCTATAAATTCACCTGAATGAGATAAAAATTTATCTGCAATACTTGGAGAACAGTAAGAACGAATATGTGTGAGAAGTCCACCATTTTTAAACAATTTACCACCTCTTGGCATTGTTTTAGAATCAACCATTGCTAGTCCATACTCTGCGCCTACTTCATCCATGATGTCAATAGCATTTTCAAATGCTTCTGCCTTTGTCATATCTTCAGGTATAACCATTTTTACTCTATGTACCATACCTTTAGCTGGGTCACCAGTTGTAAGTACCTTATCAAACATTTTCATGTATTCTGGTAGTGCATGAGAGTCAAGTTTCGCTATTTTTGGACCGATTGTTATTGCACCTATAATGGCAGCGATTACGACAATCGCTCCAATAAGTGTGAGTAAACCTTTTATTAATTTCATTGTATCCCCTTAAGTTTAATAATTCAGAATTATAATATTTATAGATAAAACTGAGTTTAATTGATGTATTATAGTTTTAATTTATGCACTTTTTGTGTAGAAAGTTATTGCTAGTATCATTTACCCTTCTACACTAAGTGATTCTTCTAAAAATACCCCTATTTCCTTAGCCTCTTCCAGTATTAACTCACTTACTTTCATCTTAGACTCTATAATGACATCAGCAAGCTTAGACTTAATATGTAGTTCCAATGGACGTTTCCCTGGATGACGTTCTACTAAGCACATAAGCTCTTCTACAATCTTAGCATCTGGCATGAGGTTGAGTGCCAGTATGAGTGGTGGCTGTTCTGGTTCAGGCACATGCTTGACTTCTTTTTCCACTTTGACTTTGGTTTTTTTTGCATCTTTAATGTTAGATATTTTCATAATATTCATACGTGTAAAATCACCATCTTTAGTGATTTTCACTTTAAAGGCTATGGGTTTAGTAAGGTCAAAGTCCTCGTCTAATTCTTTCAAACGGTTTTCAAAGAGCATAAGTTCTATGTTTCCATGCAAGTCCATAATATTGGCAATACCAAACTTATTACCCTTCTTACTTATCTTCTCTGTGATATTTTCTATCTTCCCTATAAACATCGCTTGTGAGCCATCTGCTAAGTCATCTATTTCTGAGCTTAGTGTGTAGTTTATGCCGTCAAGTTGTTCACGGTATTTATCTAGAGGGTGACCTGAAACGTAAAACCCTAAAGACTCTTTTTCCATCTCTAGGATTTCCATAGCTTCAAACTCTTGCATATCTGTAAGTTCTAAGGTCACAGAGGTCATCTCTTCACCCTCACCAAACAAAGATCCGACAGCTTGTTTCTTTGCCTCACCTGCTTTTTTTGCAGTATCAATAATATCATCTATCTGAGAAAGCATGGCTTTACGCGAGTACCCAAAGCTGTCAAAGGCCCCTGCTTTAGCCAAAGTTTCTATCACCCTTTTATTGACCTTACTAGAGTCAATACGAGAAACAAAATCAGAAAGGTCTTTAAACTCAACATCCCCTCTGGCTTCAAGCATGGTATTGATAGCGATGTCCCCTGCCCCTTTTAATGCACCCATACCAAACATAACGACCTCATCACCATCAATGTTACGTGCTTCAAAGACCAGCCCTGATTTATTGATATCAGGGGGGAGGAGTTTCATCCCCATCTTTTTTACCTCATCAACATACTTCACCACTTTGTCCGTATTGTTCTTTTCTAACGTCAAGATAGCCGCCATGAATTCTGTAGGGTAGTAATGTTTTAAGAATGACGTATAAAAAGTAATCATCGCGTATGCTGCTGAGTGAGACTTGTTAAAACCATACCCAGCAAACTTTACAATGAGTTCAAAGAGTTCTGATGCTTTTGCTCTATCGAAGCCCTTTTTAGCTGCACCATCAGCAAACTCACCTTGGAGTTTATCCATCTCTTCTTTGACTTTTTTACCCATGGCACGACGTACCAAGTCTGCACCACCAAGGCTAAAACCACCGATGGTTTGTACTATCTGCATAACTTGCTCTTGATAAACAATGACCCCATAGGTAGGCTTTAGTATAGGTTCTAGTTCAGGGAAAGCATAGGTAATTTCTTGACGTCCATGCTTACGTTCCACAAAGTCATCTAGCATCCCAGACTCCATAGGCCCAGGACGGTAGAGTGCGAGCATCGCGATGACATCTTCAAAACCATTTGGCTTCAATTTTTTAGCCAAATCTTGCATCCCTGCAGACTCTATCTGGAAAAGTCCTAAGGTATCTCCTTGTCCGATGTACTTGTAGACTTCAGGATCTTCTATGTTCTCTTCCACGAAGTTGATGCGCTTACCATGACGACGCTCTACAAGTTGTAGTGCTTCCTCTATGACCGTAAGCGTTTTAAGTCCAAGGAAGTCAAACTTGATTAAGTCTACATCTTCCACATACTTACCAGAGTACTGCGTTGCTAATGTGTCTAAACCTGTTGGTTTAAACAGTGGAGTCTTTTGCCATAGAGGTTCATTACTTATCACCACACCTGCCGCGTGTGTACCCGCATTTCGGTTCAGTCCTTCAAGCGCCAATGCATACTCCCAAGTACGTTTCGCTTGAGGGTCACTTTCCAATAATGCTTTTATTTTTGGCTCTTTCTCATACGAGCCTTTTAAGTCTATCCCCAGTTCATCAGGGATGAGTTTCGCCATAGCGTCAGCCTTAGAGTATGGCATGTCAAGTACACGTGCCACATCACGGATGACCCCTTTTGCAAGAAGCTTACCAAAAGTGATAATCTGTGCCACGTTCACACGTCCATATTTTTCTACCACGTAGTCAAGTATCTCTTGTCTACGTGCTTGACAGAAGTCCATATCGATATCTGGCATACTTATACGCTCAGGGTTAAGAAACCGCTCAAACAGTAGCCCATAAGGCATTGGGTCAATATCGGTAATACCTAGTGAATACGCTACCAAAGAACCTGCCGCAGACCCACGACCTGGACCTACAGGTATGCCCATCTGTTTGGCTGCATCCACAAAGTCCCAAACGATGAGCATATAGCCAGGGAACTTCATATCGTTAATGATGTCCATCTCCACTTTGAGTCTGTCCCTGTACTCTTCATGTTTCTCTTGAGGTACTATTTTAAGACGTTCTTCCAGTCCACGTTTAGACTCTTCCACAAAAAGAATAATGTCATTTTCAAGGGAATACTCTACATCAGGAAAAGGCATCTCTATATGTGACTCTTTGGCTCGCTCTCTTGCAAATTTGAAGTTAGGAGGCGTTGGATCTCCCAGCTTTATTTCTAAGTTACATTTATCTGCTATCTCTTGCGTGGCTTCTAGTGCTTCTGGTATGTCAGCAAAAAGTGCTGCCATTTGCTCTGGTGACTTTACATAAAATTCATGTACCGAGTGGCGAAGACGATTAGGGTCATCATAAAGTTTGTTCATCGCGATACACATAAATGCCTCATGTGCATCTGCATCTGGTTGATTGGTGTAGTGCGTATCATTCGTAGCCACAATTTTGATACCCGTCTCTTGAGAAAGTTTGATGATTTGCTTATCTATACGGTGCTGATCACCAATCCCATGACGCATAAGTTCTAAGTAAAAGTCATCACCAAAAACATCTTTGTACTTAAGTGCTACACGCTTTGCTTCATCATATCCCTTGGCACCAAACTTGATGTTACGATCACTAAGGTTAAGGTTCCAGTTGATTTCACCTTGTAAACATGCAGAAGAACAAATAAGCCCTTCTGAATTTTCTTTTAATAACTGCCAGTTAATACGTGGATAGTAATAAAATCCTTTTATATACGCCTGAGAAGATAAATACATAAGATTCTTATAACCCACATCATTTTTAGCATACAAACAAAGGTGAAAACGCTGACGTACAGACTTGTCATCAAGCTCTTCTTGATTATGTACATACGCTTCCATACCTATAATAGGTTTGATACCCTCTTTTTTCATCGTATTATAAAAGTCAATAGCCCCAAACAAGTTACCATGGTCTGTCATAGCCACAGATGTCATACCAAACTCTTTTACCTTTTTAGCAAGGGCTTTTATCTTGTTTGCACCATCTAGGAGCGAGTATTCTGTGTGTAAATGTAAGTGGGTAAACTGAGGGGTGTATTTTGGTTCTTCTGACATGTATAACCTTTACGTATATTAAAATTCAATATAGCAAAGGTTTGGTGAATTTGGGGTTAAATGAATAGGTTTTATTGTATTCATAATATTGACATAAAAACTGTAGGTTTGATACAATCAAACATCTTATTTACATATCCTACACCCTTTTACTTCCATACCCAAAACAAAAACAGACTCCCCAGTACAAGATTAAACCAGCTCACTCCTGCCCTAAACATCTCTTCAAGTTCTCCATAGAGCCAACGGTACATGGAAAGTGGCTCGGTTATGCTATGAGTATGTGCCCATTGTATAAGCTCATCTTGCCATATAAAGGTAATAAGCTCAGGTACAAAGAAAAAAAGAATGATTCCCACAATTCCCCAAGGTGTTTTTTTAGGTTTTATGCGCGTGACTGCTTCTTTCAGTTTTGGGTCGTGGTCAATTCGATTTTGAATCTCTTTTATTTTGTCTCTCATAGGCTAACAGTAGTCTAAAAGCATCCCATCTTTTACAGCTTGCATAGACGCTTTACCTACAAGACGTTCAACAATAGCAAGCCCAAAGCAGACTGCTGTTCCAGGACCTTGAGAAGTCATAACATTGCCATCTGTAACTACTTTCATGTCATCTCTATATCCTGGATGGTCTATCTCCTCTTTGGCTCCAGGGTAACAGGTATAGTCATTACCAAGTACCCCCGCTTTTTTAAGCACAAAAGGTGCTGCACACATAGCCCCTATAATTTTTTTTTCTTTAAATTCTTGCACTAACGTTATCACCCTTGCATGTTCAGCCAAGGCATAAGTGCCATCCCAGCCTCCAGGAAGAACCATCATATCAAAGTCATCAGATATAACATTCTTAAGAGCAGTATCTGCTTTGATGCCAATACCATTTGCCCCTATAACTACTTTGCCATGTGAAAGTCTATCATCAATGTACGCTATACGTACTTCAATACCTCCACGACGCATAGTATCTATGAGACCTACTGCTTCTACTTCTTCAAAACCCTCTGCTAGAGGTAATAATACTGATGCCATTGCATAACTCCTATCTTTTTAATTATCAAAGATTATAACACGATTACCATGAACGTACAGTTTGATGACAAGAGAGACATTTACTAAGAACTCTTAAATAATTTCCTGCAGCATTATATCTATCACCCTTTTCAAATGTTATTAAAATATCATCGGCAAGGGAGGTAATATCTTTTGCTTGCTTTTTCGCATATACTAATGTATTAAACCCATCTTTTGTCACCCCTGCTTTTATAAATGACTCTGTATGTTTTACTCTCTCTTTTAAGTCTTTCACACCATTTTTAACAACATTGATATTGTTATAAAGAAAACCTTTTTGTATCGTAGCAAGTGCCGTTTCCATTTCTTGCATATTTTTCATCCTGTCTGGGTGGATGTGTTCTTGTCCAGATAAAAGACTTCCTAGTAAAAGTGTAGCTAAGATTATTTTTTTCATTTGTCTACTCCTGTTATAATAATTTTATATATTAATTATAACAAAAGATTTAAGTATAATAATTGATAAGTATCAATTATGAAAAATTATATTGTAACTTTCGCGTACATACCTGGGAAAATATTTTTATCACCTCGTTCAAAACGTATACGCATTTTAATTTTATGTGTCATAGGGTTTGCATCTGGAACGATAGCATGTATGATACCCTTCGTTTTATAGTGTATAGATGGTATTTCAACTGCAACTTTCTGTCCCATATGCACCCGTGAAATAATACTTTCAGAAAGAGAGACATCTATCTCTAAACTTTCCATATCTACGAGCATTATGGTAAGCATACCAGGCATAACCATATCACCTACCTTTATATTGCGTCGAACAACTACCCCATTTGAAGGTGCTTTCATTTTAATATAATTATAGGTACTTGCTAATTGTTTAGCCTTTATATTTGACTCTTTAACCATAATTTGCATAGCATGTAACATCGTTTCAACATTGGCAGCTTCTGCATCTAAATCTGCCATATCCATAAAATTAATTTTATTATCATTTCGATAGGTGTCTTTTAGTCTTGATTTCTTAGTATTTACTCGTTTAAGTTTGTCACGCCAAAACTCAACCATCACTTTTGATTGTTCTAACATAAGGTCAGCCTGCATTTTCATCATATCAAATTCTGCAGACTCCATTTCATAGAGATCATCTTCACGTTTTACTTTATCACCGATTTTGACAAAGACTTTTTTCACATATCCCATAAACCGTGAACCAATCATCTGTTGTCCATCAGACACTACGGTTCCTGTAAGTTTAATTTCGTCCTTAGACTGTGCTGTACTCAAATTTATTTCAGTTGCACCAACAATACTACTGAATAATAATACAACAAGTATATTTCTTCTCATTCTAATCCTTACCATTTTCTTAGACTAGTATGACACTTCATACATTCTGCAGAGACTCTATTGTATACATTTAACGCATATTGTACGTCCCCAGCCTTAAAATGTTCAATAATACTATCTGCATATTTTTGGATTCTTCGTTGTGTTCTCCCTGTCATAGCCGTATTATTATTCATCCATTTTTCATAGACATCTTTAGTGTGTTTTTCTGCAGCAGTAGGACCTACTTTAATAATTGTCGACTTCAAATCCTTTGCACCAGCAGTCACAATGTCTAGGTTATTATAAAAAAAGCCTGACTGAATATCTTGCATTGCGTGTGCCATCTTTTGCATATCTAAGATTCTATCTCCTTGAGTATAGCCTTCTGCCAATCCTAAAGTTACAAATGCCATACAAATGATTAATACTTTTTTCATTTTATCCACCTTCTTTTTATTTTAATCATATACAAAACAAATCATAATAGACTAAAAATTGCAATTAATTTTATTGTTAATACTAGAATTGTATCAAATTAACGCTAAGACTTTTCACTTATAAGTTAAAAATCTATCAATTCATATTAAAAACTTATGCTTAATTATACATTTTAAGTTATAATTAAAAATAAGAGAGTTACAATTTTAGTACGACAAATAAAAGGACTAACAATGAAAAAAATCGTAATAACATCTGTAGCTGTAGCTACTATGCTCACATCTTCTCAAGCAAATTTTAGCTTTGGAGACATGTTTAAAGACATGAAAGATGCCGCTATGTCATTTTCAAGTGACGCAAAAGATACTGTAACATCCATGAAAGATGGACTGGTAGAAGTATCAAAAAGTGCAGAACGTACGACCACAAATGTAAGTGGAGATGCTAAAGATTCACTGGTGAAAGCATCTGATGATATGAAAACGATGGAGGTTAATACCACATCTAATGCAAAGACTGTTGTCACAGAAGTATCTACTGACACAAGAGAAGCTGTGAAAAGTACAACAACCGACTTAAAAGATTCAGCCGTTGTTGCAAGTACAGAAATGAAAGATTCTACTATTTCTGTTTCATCAGATACAACGAACACAGTCAAAACAGTTTCAACCGATGCAGCGACTTCCGTAAAAAGCATTTCAGACAATACAAACAAAACTGTCTCAACGGTTTCAACCGATGCAACAGCTTCTGTAAAAACAGTGAGTGATAATGTAAATGATTCTGTGAATACAGTTACATTAGATAAATAAAAACTTCTAAAACTCTCTTCCTTTGCTAAGAATAGACATACGTTATTCTTAGCCTTTCTTAAAAAAATAATTTATTATAGAAAATTTGATACTATGTGTATAATAAAATCTATCTATTTATTATAGTAAATACTTAATATAAATTAATATTATTTACTTATAAGTTCCAATTAAGTCAATTTTATTTATAATGGCTACATGACAAAATTAAAAGGACACACAATGAAAAAAATCATTACGACATCTGTGGCAGTAGCTGCACTATTAACAAGCGCTCAAGCAGACTTCAGTTTTGGAGATATGTTTAAAGATATGAAAGATGCTGCTATCAGTATGAGTAAGGATGCAAAAGATTCTGTAACATCTATGAAAGATGGTATAGTAGAGACTTCTAAGTCTGCTGAAAGAACAGTAACTAACGTAAGTGCAGATGCAAAAGATTCTACAGTTAAAGTATCTGACGATCTTAAAACTGCTGAAGTATCTACTTCTAAAGACTCTAGAGATTCTGTTGTTTCTGTATCTACGGACACTAAAGAGTCTATTACTAACACAACAAAAGACCTTAAAGATTCTGCAACTATCGCTTCAAAAGATATGAAAGACTCTGCTATTTCTGTATCTAAAGATGTAAATGATGCTGCTAAAACTGTGTCTAATGATACTACAACTTCAGTAAAAACTGTTTCTGATAACGCAAGTTCAACTGCAACAACTGTATCTAATGATACTACTAGTTCTGTAAAAACTGTTTCTGACAATGTAAATGATTCTGTGAAAACAATTTCAGCTGATGACTATGCAGAGTATATGAAACTGAAAGAAACTGCTACTAAATAATTCTATTGTATAAATAAAATTTATACCTAAAAAAAGGCTACCATTACCTTTGGTAGCTTTTTACTTCTCTTCTCTTAAAATCATAATTTTACTTTATTATATACATTCTTTTTATGCTAAAATATTTATACTAATTAATAAAAGGATATTTGTGACACACTTTATCAAAAAAGCCATTATTACATTTACTTTGTTTCCAACATTTATGTTTGCAACCGTATCAGAGGATACAAATACACAAGTTAAAAATGTTAAAACAAATGAACTTGCAATATATTATACCCTGAAGGGTAGTATAGAAAAAGAATATAATATACTAATAGAAAAAAAATTGAAAAGTATCGGCTTTCGATTAACTGACCCACATAAAAGAGTGAATGATCAATATGAAGCCAAGTATGGTTCAACTGTGCTTGATGTGTTAAGCTTTATGCCTGTAGTCAGAGACAGTACTATTTTACCTTTACTCAATATTGATCCACGTATTGCAGGGTTTGCTCCATTTAATATTGTAATTCATAAGAAACTTGATGAAAATGTAACCCATGTGGGGCATCTCATGCCAAATGTTATGCTCGATATTTTAGGTATTGAAAATAAAGAAGTACGAAGAAAGTTTTCCTCTACTTTTAAAGCGTTAGATGCAACAATAGCACATGAGTTAGGTGGTCATATAGCGACAATCCCTTATAAAAAACTTCCTGAAAAAACGATGATTAACTATGAATATGAATTTGAAGCACCAGAGGATATGGATGATTTTATCGATGAATTTCAAAATACTTTTGAGCTGGCATTCATTGATAAAGGCTATCTTATAGCAGGGTATCACAACTTTATGGAAGCTACGAGTAATGCAGAAGAAATACTCTCTGACTATAATGCCTTTTGGACATATTCTTTATGCCATTTAAAGTTTTCATACAATATGTTTGATAATGAAGGCGGACGACCAGAAGCTGGACTCTTTGCACCATGTACTATGTATATGTATATTAGAAAAGGTAGCAATAAACTTGTAGTTGGTATGTTTAGGCTACATAACTGGTCAGATACACTTAACATTACAGATGAGACGAGATTAGGACTTATTGAACAGCTTGATACTGAAATACCTGCTATTTTAGAAGGTCTAGGTATGCAATCTGTACCTAATGTAAATCCATTACTTTCACAAACAACAAATACACCTAATACACATAGCAAAAAGAAAAAAATAAGTGTTGCACTAAAAAAAGAAACTGTACAAGTAAAAGAAGATACTCATAAAAATATTAAGAGCCCCGCCAAAGAAGTAAAAAAAGACGTACCAAAAATATCAACATCCACACAGATAACAAGTAATGTCCAACAAATAAATGTTAATGGGAAAACAGTGACCATTACTATTCCAAAAGTTCCAACTGTTATTACACTTGATAAACAATCCTCACAAGGGAATGCAGGAAGAAGTATTACATTTTCAAAGCGTGTCCCACCTAACTATGTACCACATAGTTTTGATAGAGGACAAAAAGCAAAAACATCTACACATACAAGGATTGGTGAAGTTAATAAAGGAAAAATATCTGCTTATCTTCGTGGAAAATCTATGTCAGTCGATACAGTCAAAGAAAAACTAAGTGCTTCAGGATTTAAAATACTTGCAGAAGCGCCTGTCAATAAACAAGGAGATCTTATCTCTATTGTATTTACGGATAAAGCATTAGTTGCTATGGCAAGTAAAGAGAACAGAGGCTTTATGGCATCATTACGTGCATTGGTAGATACAAAAGAGAAAACCATAAGCATCACCAATCCTCTTTATATGGCAAAAGGCTTTTTACAGAGTGACTTTGATGAAAAAACTGCAAATAAAGTACTTGTACGACTACTCACACAGTTTACTGACTTAACCAACTCTAAAGATACTCTAAAATATCAGCTTCTACCAAAATACCAATTTATGAATGGAATGCCAAAGTATGAAGATATGGTAGAAGTTGCATCAGGTGCGAACTTACTTACTAAAATAAAAAATAATGATAAAGTTGTCTTTACACAAACTCTCGATAGTGGAGCAACACTTATAGGTATTAAATTAAGTAAAAGAACAAGAAAGTTTACAAAAAGAATTGGTAGAAACAATGCAGGAATGCTTCCTTACCCTATTTTAATAGAAAATGGGAAAGCAAAGATACTTGATCCTAAATACTATATTTCATACATGTACCCAATGTTAACGATGTCAGAGTTTATGACTATTGCTACAGTACCTGATGCAATGCTAAAAGATTGTGAAAAAGTGTTTAAATAAAAGGTTTCTTGTATACGCGTACAATACCCAATGAGAAGCATTGGGTATCGTTTATAATTGGAAAATCTATTTAGCTTTCTCCAAATATTTCCCTTCAACCGTATCAACTACAATTTTCTGCCCTTCCAAGATAAAGAAAGGTACTTGTACTACCGCACCGGAATCAAGAGTCGCTGGTTTTTTACCACCTTGAGAGTCACCTTTAAAGTTTGGTGGTGTTTCTACTACAGTCAATGTAATCGTTTGTGGGATTTCAACAGAAATTGCTTTATCATTGTGAAATAAAATATCTGCTTCCATACCATCTATCATGTATTCAAATGTCTCTTTACCTACTTGCTCATGCGTAAGCCCAATCTGATCATAGGTAGTTGTATCCATAAACTGAAGCATCTCACCATCATCATAAAGGTATTGCATCGTTTTTTGTTCTAACTCTGGTACATTAAATTTATCTCCAGCATGTACAGTTTTTTCTATCACTTTACCTGTTTGAAGATTTTTAATTTTCATACGTACAAAGGCTGCACCTTTTCCAGGTTTAACATGATGTGCCTCCACTACCCTATACGGATTTCCCGTTACTTCAAGTCTCACACCTTTTTTGATATCACCCATTCCGATTGTAGCCATAGTAGCTCCTTAAAAAAATTATGAGTGATTATATCAAATAGATGATTTAAAGGGGTTAAAGTGTTGTTATGAGTCCATGCCCATAACAACAAAGAGAAGTTACTTCGTAATTGAAATATTACTTGGATGTTCAATATCACACTGTGCAGTTTTATCAAAATCCATTGCTTTAGAATTATCCATAAGTACAGGAACAAATAAAAGCGATACAAATACCGCTGCCACGGTACCAGAGATAAGGGCTACACCCAATCCACCAAAGACTGGGTCACTTGCAAGCAATGCAGAACCCAATATAATAGCAACTGCTGTTAGCGCAATTGGTTTTGCTCTTGTAGCAGCTGCAACGGCTATAGCTCTACGTTTTTTCATACCTTCACACTCCATGAGTGACTTCGCAAAGTCAATTAGAAGTAGTGAGTTCCTTGAACTAATCCCAATTAATGCAATAAACCCAATAAGAGAAGTCGCTGTCAAAAAGAATGTCTCAGTGGTAAACCAATTGGCAATCCAGTGACCAACAATAACACCAATGAGAGAAAGAAATGAACCTAAAAGTACAATACCAGAAATGGCAAAACTCTTATAGTAAATTACCAACAATAAAAAGATAAGAATAAGTGCAGAGATAAATGCACCACCTAAGTCTCTAAAAGTATCTAAAGTTACTTTCATTTCACCATCCCAACGTATAAGGAATTTTTCATGCGTCTTTTTATCTTCTAGTTTTAAGTCAAACATATATGTAGAGATACCCTCTTTTGTAATAATATAATCTTTTGCAAACTTTTCTAACATTACATCGCGCGCTTCAAGTAAAGGATACACTTGAGAAACCATATCTGTCTCAGCAATGACATTCACCATACGTGATAAATCTTTATGCATAATCATCGTGTTTGACTTTACTTCACGAATAGTGACCACCTCAGAAAGAGGTACCATCATACCTCTCATGTTCATAAGGTTTAAAGAAGAAAGCTTACTTTGTAGCGCTTCTTTATTTGGTTGAGGAATATTTTTACTCTCTTTATCAAGTACTAAAAATATTGGTATTTGGTCTGGATTATTTTTAGAGTTTTTATGTGCAATGACCATGCCTTCAAAACCTAAATAAAGAATATTATTTACCTGTTTCACACTCAATCCTGAACGAGCAATTTTTTCTTTATCTGGGATAAGTTCAAATTTCATAAAATTCTCATCTGTCATCAAATCAATATCTACTAAGCCCTCTGTTTCTGATAGTACATCTGCTACATCCACAGATAAACTACGTATTCTTGAAAGATTTTCACCATGAACCTCTACTACAATAGAGGCTAAAGTAGGAGGTCCAGAAGGCTGTTCAACAAATTTTATATTGGTTCCTCGAAACAAAGGTACACATGCTTTTTGTATTACTTGTCTTATGCGTTGCACCATAAGAAAAGAAGGTTCTTCTCTATGATGCTTGTCTGTTAGGTTGACAGATATTTCTGAAACATTTTCAGTTTGTTTCATACCTGCACCTTTAACCAACCCCGCATAGTCCAAAGGTATACCTTGACCTAAAAAAAGTTCAATGTTCATCACTTCTTTCTCTTTTTTCAAAAAGTTAATCACACAGGAACTCACTGCTTTTGTTTGATCAATAGATGAACCCTTTGGTGTATCGACATAGATAGAAAATGTATTATCACTCTTACCTGGTAACATTTTAGCCAGCACCATTTTAGTAGGAAACATTAACAAAGATAAGAAAAAAGCAATCGCTGTTAAAACAATAATGAGTGTCTTTTTAAATTTACTATCAAGAATACCATAAATTAAACTTTCTAGATTTTTCATTATTTTTTCCCTTCTTCCAAATCAGATTCATGGCTATGTCCATGTTCGGGCTTTTTCAATAATCTCAAACTTAAATATGGTGTAAATATGTAAGCAACAAATAAAGATGCAATAAGTGCCACTGGTACATTATAAGGAATTGGCTTCATAAATGAGCCCATCATCCCTCCCACAAATGCCATAGGTACCATTGTTAAAATAATCGCTAACGTAGCAACATTTGTTGGTGCCCCAATCTCATCCGTAGCTTCAATGAGAATCTCATCCATCTCTTTGTCTTCCGCCCCATGTGCATGTAAGTGCCTATGGATATTTTCAATAACAATAATAGCTGCATCGACCAAAAGTCCTAATGACAAGAGTAAAGCAAATAGAGTAATTCTATTCATAGTTTGTCCAGTCATCCATGCAGTAAAAAGTGTCACAGCCAAAATAGCTGGTACTGAAAAGGTGACAATAATAGACTCTCTCCAACCTAAAGCAAAGACCAACATAATAGCTATAATTGCAATGGTAATAAGTAAGTGATGCATCAACTCATTTACTGCTTCATTTGCTCTTTCTCCATAGTCTCTTGTTATAAGATAACCTATACCCTCTTTGGCAAATTCATCTTCATACTCTTTGAGAATTTCCACAACATCTTCAGAAACAAATACAGCATTAGTGCCTGCCAGTTTTGCAATGGTCATAGTAATTTGATTTCTCTCTTTTGAAAGCTTCGTACTATTTGCATCTTTAAGCAATATTTTGGCTGTTTTAAAATTCTGTATATCTACACCTTCTGTCACTTGTGCTACATCTTTTAAATAGATAGGAGAACCCATATATTGGGCAACAATAACATTTCCAACATCTTTAACATTTTCAATGGCATTTTTCACACCAAATATTATTAGTTTATTGTCTTGCGTTCGCCCCTTAACATCAGGGACATCTACAGCAACAGACTCAACTGCTTTCATAATCTGACCTAAGGAAAGATGGTAAGCCGAAAGTTTACCCATATCAACTTCAATATTATATTGTGCTTTTCTTGCTCCCTTTAGTGTTGTTTTAGCTACATTATCTACAGCGTTAATATGTTGTTGAACCCTACGTACTGTTTCAAATAACTTCACATCATCAATACTACTTCCTTCTTTAGGATAAAAGGCTACAGTAACAATAGGAATGTCAATATCTATATCAAAAGGTTTGATAATAGGTTGCATAACCCCTTTTGGCATTTGATCCATATTTTGCATGACTTTATCATATAACTTAAGGTTTGAATCTTCCCTATTCTCACCAATAAAATACATCACATTCACAATACCAACATTGTCCATAGCCATACCATAAATATGCTCAATACCACGGACTTCTCTAAGCTTACGTTCAAGTGGGTTGACAATAACATTTTCTATTTCTTGAGGCGTAGCTCCTGGCATAATTACCATCACTGCACCGCCAGATATAGCAATTTGAGGGTCTTCCTCTCTTGGCATAGTACTTAGTGCGAGATATCCCATAAGCAAGAGGAGGGCTCCCAGAACTGCGGTAAGGGGGTTATGTAAAAAACCTTTTGCAAACTTTCCTGCAACATTTATAATTTGATACTCTTTTTTCTGTTCCATAGGGCCTACTTAATAAGAATTTTGGTGTACATACCAGGATAAACGGAACGACCTTTTAAGTCGAAATTCATTTTTATTTTAAATTTATGTGTCATAGGATTTGAGCTAGGAATGATTGATATTATCTTTCCTGTAGTTTTAAATCCAATCGAAGGAATTTGAATAATTACTGCTTTATTCATTGCTATATATTTCAATTGAGTTTCTGAAATTTCTGCAATAATTTTTAATTTACTTAAATCTGTCAATACCACTGCAGGCATACCCGGTATAGCCATTTCACCTTCATTTAGTTTTTTTGCAACTATCACCCCTTCATTGGGTGCGTGTATTTTAAGATAATTATATTGATTTAGTACTTCTTCTTTTTTAGCTTCTGCTTGTCTCACTTGTTGTTCAGAAATCTTCACCATATCTCTTAAATTTTTTGCTGCAAGTTGTAGGGTTTCTAACTCGTATTTTGAAACCATTTTTTTCTTGTAGAGCCTTTGATGTCTTGAAAGATTTGTCAGTACATTATTGTATTGATTTTTATTCATTTGTAAGGCAAGTCTCGCTTGCGAAATACCCAAATCTACTTGACGTTCTGCAGATTCAATTTCTATAGAATCTATCTCATATAGAAGCTGACCTTTCTTTACTATATCTCCTTCAGAGACTGCCATTTTTCTCACATACCCCATATATCTACTCGTTATCATTTTTTGATTATCTGAAACCACTGACCCACTTAGATTAATCTCTACTGCATCTACTGTTGTAGCCAGTAATGCTAAAGTAGCTATTACTATTTTCATTACCTGATTCATACTTTCCCTCCTGCATTTAAAATACTATTTAATTCAAAGATTTTTGTATTACGTTTATTTTTGACCGTAAGCAACTTTAATAATATTTCTAATTCTTTAGACTGTTTTATCAATACATCTGAGATAGAAATAATACCCTCTTTATAACGTGCTCTATAATTTTTATATACCTTTTGTGAAAATATCAACTGCTTTTTAAAACTTGTTACATCTGCATTGGCAGAAAGTATCTCAGTTTGTAATTTTTTCACTTTTAGCCCTATTCCACTCTTAGCTAACGCAACTTGATTTTCTACCATCATGTAGTTTACTTTTGCACGTTCAAGGTTTGCGACATCTATACCACCATTAAAAATATTCCATTTCAACTGAATACCAAAAGTATAGGAATCCTTTTCTCTAAACTCATTCCAAAACTGATTATCTGCTGATCCATATTCAGCAAAAGCACCTAAAGTTGGCAGAAAATTTGCTTTTTCAACATTCAATGCCATCTTTGTAATTTGTAAGCCCAAAAGTGCTTTTTGAATATCTATATTATTGCCTTCAACTTCATCCTTGTCAATATGAGGCATAGGTGCCATATCATTGACTCTCTTGATTGAACTTATTTCAGTATTTAAAAGAAATGAGAGAAATTGATAGGCTAAATCACGATTTAATTTTGCCTGATTATACATACTTTGTGCCTCTACTTTACGTGCTTGTACTTCCAAGACATCAATATCTTGCGCATACCCTTCTTTTTTCATCGTATGTACAATAGATTCTAAACGTTTGATATTTCTAATAATTTTTGAAAGATTTGAAATATAATTACTCACCAATGAAATATCATAAAATGCTTTCTTTGTTTGAAAAATTTTTTCATTTACTAACTTTTGTGTGTTAAATTGACTCATACGATGCATCGCAGATGTGATACGTCCATACTCTGTAAGCTTACCACCTGTATACACAGGAAGCATATATGATATTTTTGTTTGGTAATGGTTCCTTGTATCAGGATAATTCAAATTACTTGGTGGTGGACTAAATGGATCTCTCCCAGCATTAAAGTTATCAAAAAATTCTTGTGCACCAAAATCACCAAAAGTTGCTTCTCTACTCTGTAACTTAAAACCAAAAACATTTCCTGCATCATTTGAGCGCATGGCGGTAAGACTAGCATCTAGTTTTCCATAATGATGCCCTTTAGCAGCTTTTGCTTCGTACTCCTTCATTTGTGTTGCAAAACGAGATATTTTCAACTCCAAGTTGTGTTTTTCTAACATTTTAAATGCTTGAGATAACGTCAGATTTTTCACTCCTGCCGAAAGATATAATGGTATAAGAATACTTAAAAAAAGAATTTTTTTCAACAACATGTAATTACTCCCCTAATTAGTAATTATTATAACGTAAGATAAAGATTTTACCTAGTGTTTGAAACCAATATTACGCTATTTTCTTCGTGATTTTACATCATATAATATTAAATTATCTTTAACATTATATTTAATTATAATAAATTAAATTGATTATCTTACAGGGAGATCCTGTAAGTTTTATAGACTAGCGTGAGAAACACTAATAAAGGCATCTAAAGATGAGAGTTCATCTAATATTTTCTTAGTTACAATACCATCCACACGTACTACTGCAAGTGCTTGCTCTTTCGAATCACGCCCAAGCCTAAAATCAGAGATATTCAATCCATTTTTTGCCATGATATGACCCACATCCCCAATAACACCGGGAGTATCTGTATTTCTAAAGAAAATCATTGTCCCTTTTGGTTCAACATCTAAAATATAATCATCTATCTCAATAATTCTTTGTACCGTGTCATCAAAAACTGTACCTGCAATAGAGATAGTCCCCTCTGCTGTGGTAAGTTTTATGCCTACCTTATTGGTAAAACCACTGTTATTAGGTTTTACTTCTTTTGTAATTTCAATACCACGTTCTTGGGCAACAAATTCTGCATTCACATAATTTACTTGGTCACCAAGTGACTCAGTAAGTACACCAACCGTTACAAATGTTCCCATAGACTCTATATACTCTGCCACAGGACCAGATGCCATTACTTTAATTGACTTAACCGCAGATTTTGTTACCTGTGCTGATAAATGTCCTATTTTTTGGATAAGTTCAAGATATGGTCTTACAAAATCAGGTAATTCATTCTCTTTAATTGGCAAGTTCAATGCATTAGGATAAGAAATACCTTTTGCTGCAGCAATCGCATTTTCTGCTGCTTGAATAGCAATATTCTTTTGTGACTCTTTCGTATTGGCTCCAAGGTGTGGTGTTACCGTTACATTATCTAAGTCAAGTAGTGGATGATCGATAGCTGGTTCCTTATTGAATACATCAATCCCTGCCATAGCAATCTTACCATTAGTAAGTCCCTCTAAAAGTGCATCTTCATCATAAAGTCCACCTCTGGCACAGTTAATGAGTATTACACCATCTTTCATCTTCGCTATTTCATCTTTACCGATCATACCAATTGTCTCAGTATTTTTAGGTGTATGAATAGTAATAATATCACAAGATAAAATGTCTTCAAAGTTTTTTGTATAGGCAACATCAACGTCTGTTGCTTTAGATGCATCAATGTATGGGTCATACGCAATCACATCCATTTCAAATGCTTTAGAACGGATACCCACACGAGAACCAATATTACCAAACCCAATAATTCCAAGTTTCTTGTCTTTAAGCTCAGTACCATACCAATCTTGTCTTCTCCATACACGGTCAAGCTTTAAATTATTATGTGCATAGGGAAATTTACGCACACAAGAAAGTAAATGTGTCATAGTAAGTTCAACTGCAGCTATAGTATTTGCAGTAGGTACATTCATAATGACAATACCTTGCTTAGAGGAACCAGGGATATCAACATTATCTACACCTACACCCGCGCGTACAACCGCTGTTATTTTTTTTGCGCTTGCTAAGAATTTATCATCTACATCTGTAGAAGAACGTGTAATAGCTACATCTGCTAAAGGGATAATCTCAGCAATCAATTTATCTTTTGGTTCATCTGCTGCATTAATAAATTCTATTTCACTGTCATTGGCTAAAATATCTAGCCCATCTTGATGGATATGGTCACAAACAACAATTGTTTTTTTTGACATTGTATAACCTTTTTTATAAATTTGAATATATGAAGATATGCGAAATTCGCATAGACTAAACACCCTCATAAGAGTGTTTAGTGAAGTATAATTATTTTATTTTTTTAGTATGTCGCCAAAAGCATCACCTAAAGTCATGCTATCATCTTGGTCTAAGTTAAGCTGATCCATTGCTTCTCTCTCTTCTTGACGTTCAAGTTTTTTAACAGACACTCTAATTCTGTCATTGCTTGCATCAATAAAGCTAATTACACCTTTGATTTCTTGACCTTTTTCAATTTCTTCAAATTTAAGTGGGTAAAGATCTTCTGTTCTGATAAGTGCATCAACATTCTCTTCAAGTGAAATAAATACACCAAAGTCTTTTGTATCTTTCACTGTACCTGTTACGATTGCACCATTTTTATGTGTTTCAGCAAATGCTTTTATTGGTGAAGCTTCAAGCGCCTTTTTAGAAAGTGAAATTTTACCAGCATCTCTATCGATTTTGATAATTTTCACTTCTACTTCATCCCCCACTTTAAGTTCTGATTTAGCGTTTTTAGACTTATCCCAAGAGATTTCTTGATTATGCAAAAGACCTTCAATAGCCCCAACTCTGACAAATGCTCCAAAATCAGTAATTGACGTTACCATACCATTTACAAGATCACCTACTCTATTTTCAGCAGTAAATGCATCCATTGGCTTAGGAAGAAGATTTTTAAGACTTACTCTAAGTCGTCTACCTTCTTTATCGATTTCAATCACTTCAACATTAATGTCAGAATTGTTTTCTAGGTAATCTTTAGGATGTTTAACATTTTTGTCCCAAGAAATTTCAGATACATGCAGGAATGCTTCAAGATCTTCACCAAGGTCAACAAATACACCGTAAGGTTCAATATTAGAAACAGTAGCAGTTACTGTGTCCCCTACACCAATAATTGCATCAATGTCAGCCCAAGGATCTGGGTTTGCATCTTTAATAGAAAGGGAAAGGTGTCTTTTCTTTTTATCATACTCAAGCGCGATAACATTAACTTCATCCCCTTCAGCAAAATATTTAGATGGATTTACCGGTCCTTTGTGAGAAATTTGTGAGTAATGAACAAGACCGTCCATACCACCTACATCTACAAACATACCATAAGAAGTAATTTTCTTAATTGTTCCAATTACTGGATCTTTATTTTCAAGTAATGCACCAACTATTTCATCTGTTTTTGCTTTATCTCTTTCAATAAGTTCTTTTCTAGAAACAACAACTGAACCTTTTTCTTTATCTACTTTAACGATAACAGCTTTTACTTTTTTACCTACAGCTTCTACACCTGGTTTGGATGAAAGATAAGAGAGTGTACGTGGCATGAAAAATTCTAAACCATCAACTTCAACAACGTAGCCACCTTTGTTTTTCTTAGTCACAACACCTTCAATGATGTACTCTTGTTCTTCATCATACTCAGCAATAAACTCATTTAATGCAACACGTGCTAGTGCAGCTTTATAAGAAATACGCCCTCTACCCATTGTTACAACATTGATTGGATCATTTACTGCAAATAATACAGTACCATCTTCATCAGTAATCTCAGTAAGCTCAAGATTTGCATCTCTACCACCACCAATATCTACAACTACTAAATTGTCTTTTTCATCAATCTTAACGATTGTACCTGTAACTAAATCACTTTTTGATTCTGATTTTTTAAACGATTCCTCGAGCATCGCCTCAAAATCTACTTCTTCTATTTCGATATCTTCGAACTTCATACCTATCCTTATGTGTACACAAATTTTGCGTTA
>Ga0256824_10000088_pt1 | contig 29214 bp, 29 predicted proteins | sample CV67metaG_FD_191570 | JGI IMG/M metagenome (GOLD analysis project Ga0256824, IMG submission 191570) | Hydrothermal vent microbial communities from East Pacific Rise, Pacific Ocean - CV67 | ecosystem: Environmental > Aquatic > Marine > Hydrothermal vents | place: Pacific Ocean: East Pacific Rise...
ACTTTAGAAAATATTTTTTTATTGATGAGTATAACTGTAATCATCCCTAAAATAATGTAAAGGCTTGGAAAGATGTATCTTCCTTGTGCTTGGTAATCATAAGCAACGGAGTAGACAACCATAAAAGCAAAGTTTGTTAAAAGTAACAAGAAGAAAAAGATAAAAATCTTTATATCAATCTTTTTATAGAGAGTAATGATAGTTAAAATAGTCACAATACTAACAAGTATATATTCATAGTGCTCCAAATGTAGCGTCATCCAACCCCAATTTGCATATAAACTGATAAGCGTACTATCTAAAAAATCACTCATAGAAAAATCAACCCATGCTCTAGCAAGAGAAGGTAAGTCAGGGGTTCCAAATTTTTCAATGGCTTTAGCACTTGTAAAAATACCTAGAATATCGCCATCATTTGCCAAATAGCTTGTGATAAACCACCAAGAAGCAGGTATGAAACCTATTAAAATGGCCATAAGCCATATTTTTTTATTGTAGGTAAATAAAACTTTACGTTTATAAATCACTGCCCAGACAAGTGTTAAAAAGGCAATGGCCCATAAATGTAGTTTAGCTGTGATGGTAAGACCCGCAAAAAAGAGAAGTATGAAAAAGTTTTTTCTGTTATCTTCACCTGTTAAAAATAGACCAACACTCAACCCAAAGAGTAAGGCGGCAATAATCGTACCTACATCAGAGTTAATATAGGAAAAAGTAAAGAGAGTTTGAGGTAGTAACCCTGCGAGTAAAAGAAATCCTGCCATTTGATTTTTTCTATATGCGATGATGCTCAAAAGTAGATAGAGTAATAGTAAGAGGTATGCACCTATACGGTGGTAGCCAAAGAGCTTATAACTTAAACCATGCAACCAATAAACAATAGAACCTCCTGGACTATAGGAGACGCCATAGGCATTTCTTGCGACTTCTGTAGAATCCCACTGAGGCCAAGAAAGGTGATTGGCTATATAGTTAGCCATAGAGAGGTGCATAGGCTCATCAGGACCACCAAAAGGGTATGAATAGGGGATGTTCCATAGTAGTACCTGCCCCAATACTACATAGGCAAGAACAAATAAAATAAAGAGAGCATGAATCCATGTATTGTTATTTTTTGAAAAGTGGTTTATTGTTGTCATGAATTTTATCCTATGTAATAGCTAGAACAAAATTCATATTTTTTTGTTCTAAAATATGGTTAATAACCATATTTAGATAAATACCAATCTATTGTTTTTACAATTCCCGTATCAAAATTCTCATCTGCTTTCCAGCCAAGTTCATTTTCCAGTTTTGTTGCATCAATAGCATAACGTCTATCATGACCAGCACGATCTTCTACAAATGTGATGAGTTCTTTATAGCTTTTTGCAGAGGGAACTTTTTCATCTAAAATACTACAGATTGCATCTACTATCTGTAAGTTCGTACGCTCATTACGTCCACCTATGTTGTAGACATTTGCTTCTTTTCCTGTGTGGTAAACAAGGTCAATCCCTTTACAGTGATCAAGTACATAAAGCCAGTCACGAATGTTCTTTCCATCACCATAAATAGGAATACTCTCACCAGATAAAGCTTTTCTGATAATAGTAGGAATAAGTTTCTCATCATGCTGTTTAGGACCATAGTTGTTTGAGCAGTTTGTAATGACTGTATTCATCCCATAGGTTTCTTGATATGCTCTCACAATCATGTCAGATGAGGCTTTTGATGCAGAATAAGGAGAATTTGGAGCATAAGGTGTCTCTTCAGTAAAAAGGTCAGTTTCATTGAGTGTTCCATAAACTTCATCTGTTGAAATGTGATGGAATCTACAGTTTTCATATCCTGTTTTGAATGTAAATGGTTTTTCCATCCACTGTTTATACGCAACATCAATAAGAGTAAATGTTCCATTCACATTGGTTTCTATAAAGACACCAGGGTTTTTGATGGAGTTATCTACATGGCTCTCTGCTGCAAAGTGAATAACACCTTGAATGTCATATTCTGTAAAGATAAACGCTACTAAGTCACGGTTACAGATGTCACCTTGTATAAATTTATAATTTTCATTCTCTTCAACTTCTTTAAGGTTTGCTAAATCACCTGCATAGGTAAGTAGGTCTAAGTTTACTACAAAGTAATCTTTATACTTATCTAAAAAGTAGGGTACAAAGTTACTCCCGATAAATCCTGCACATCCTGTAACTAGTATACTTTTTCTTGCCATGTGTAATATCCCTTTTGTCTATTAATTTTTGAAAATATTATAGCGGAAATTTCTTTAGTTATTTTCTTTCTTTAATCCATGTAAAAATTCTAAAAAGAAAGCTAAGAAAACTGAGAACATAAGTGCTGTAATAAATGTAACAATGATAATGAGTAGTTTTTTAGGCTTTACAGGACTGTCTAAAATTTCAACTTCTCCTACTATATGTGTTTGCTTAATACGTAAAGGACTAATAGAAAGTTTTATAGTGTACTCTTTAGCTTTCAGTGTTGATATACGAGATTGTAGTGCTTGTGCTTGTACTTGATTTTGACTTATTTGTATCGTATATATCCCTGCTAATGCTGCATCTTGTACACTAAGATTTAGAATTTTTTGATTATAGTTTTCTAAGGTTTTTTGTACTTTTAATAAGTTCTCAGTTGTATTTCTTATATCAAATTGCGTAAGAGTTATTAGCTCTTTTTGTGTATCAATATAATTATTTACTTTTTCTGCATACTCACCTTCAATTTTTTTAACCATCTTATCAATAAAGCTAATTGCTTCTTTATTATTATGTCCCTCGACAGCGACCGAAAAAACACTTTTTGACTTTTTCCCAACATTAATAGATTTTACCCTAGGATAGTCTCTTTTTTTCTTTGAACTTACACCATAAAGATATTCTAGTTTTGTTTTAATTTCATTGGTTGTATCAAGTGGTATCTCATTGATTTTACCTACCTCAATCATGGCCTGCACTTGATAAATAGGTTTAGCAAGTACATATGCATAGGCAATAGCAAGCAAGGTTATAAGTATAGTAATACTATAAATTAATCTTTTTCTTTTGCTAATAACACCAAATAATTCTTTTAAATCTATCACGTCATTTTGTATGTTTTGTGTGTTTTCCACTCTTCTATCCTTGCTATAATTATCGTGTGATTATACTAAAGTTTAACTATACATTGGTTTGGTGATTAAATTCAGGTACTATATTCCGTAAAGATTCTATGATATTATCACTTTCTATCAAAACTTCTATATCATTACTTAATTGGTCTATGTTGTAAATAGATTTAGCTGCTACAGTAATGGAATCATAAGCTGTATGTGCATCACTATCATTTATGAGTAACTCTTCATAGAGTTTTTCACCGGGGCGTAGCCCAGTAAATTTTATGTTTATGTCACTGTTGCCACTAAGTTCTATCATCTTTTTTGCTAAGTCTACTATTTTGATAGGCTCTCCCATATCCAAGATAAATATTTCACCCCCTGTTCCTATAGCACCAGCTTGAAGGACAAGTTCACATGCTTCAGGGATGAGCATAAAGTAACGAGTGATGTCAGGGTGCGTCACTGTGATGTCTAATCCTTGTTCTATTTGAGATTTAAACTTCGGTATGACCGAACCACTAGAACCTAAAACATTACCAAACCTAACTGCAACTATGTCTGTCTTCTGTGAGGGTACATTTTGTGCGTAAAGTTCACAAACCCTTTTGGTTGTTCCCATCACATTGGTAGGGCGTACGGCTTTGTCTGTAGAGATAAGTACAAACTTTTCAACACTATGGGCTATGGCAACATCTATGCAGTTTTTTGTCCCTATGATATTATTGACGACAGCTTCATGCATATTTGCTTCTACGAGAGGTACATGTTTGTATGCAGCAGCATGTATGACTATTTGTGGTGTATAGGTTGAAAATGTTTGTTCTAAATCGGCTTTATGTACAACAGACTGCAGTACTGGGACAACGTCTATTTTTTCCCCGACTTCTTGTTCTATTTGGTAAAGGTTATATTCGCTATGGTCAAGTAATATCAGTTTTTTTGCCTTAAACTTTATACATTGCCTGACTATCTCTGCGCCTATACTACCTCCTGCACCGGTGATAAGTATAGTTTTATCTGCTATAAAAGAAGAGATCTTTCCTTTATCTAAATCTTGAGGATGACGAGCAAGTAGGTCTGATACAGATATGTCTTTCAACTGTTGGCTGTAAGATTCTGTTTCCAAAATACGGTCTAAAGAAGGTAATATTTTGATATCATCAAAATAGTTACCAAGTTTATCGTAAATATTTTTTATAGTTTCTGCCTCTGCAGAGGGCATGGCGATGACAAGTAGATTTAGTTTTCGACCTTTTAGTTTTTCTTTCAGCTTTTCTTTGGAAAGAATTCTTGTAGCATCTATGGTTCTTTTTTGTAGATTACTATCATCATCAACAAAATATTTCACTTTGTATGGACCAGCTTTAAATTCATTTTGAAGTTGTAAACCCGCAGCACCCGCACCATAAATTACTACCGATTTTGTTTTCTTCACTGTACTTTTATTGATATAAAGGTAGTACGTATACATCAGTAAATTTATAGCAAAAAGATAGACAAAAAGTTCAGAGAGAAAGAAATAAATATATATTTCTCCATAGTATATAGGCATATACACCATAAAGGCTGCTAGATAGACCGCACTTTTTATAAGAAATGTTTTTTGTGTAGATTTACTCCAAGAAAGAGAATAGTCTTTAAATAGAAGGAAAGATGAAAATAAACGTATGATGATAACTGTTATGACCACATTTATCTGAAGTGTTTCATGAAAAATCCAATAAGTCCAATAGAAAGTGAGAAACGAGAGTGTGATGATGACTAAGATATTTAAAATTCGTTTATCAATGTAATACATATCTACCTTGTGCTTATTTTTTTGTATTATATACTATTTGTACTATTCTTTACATTACCTATAGGGTATAAAAGAAGGGAACCCTTTTGGTATTTCAAATAATATATGTTGAATCATATGATTACTCTTATCTTTATTGTAATTATTTTTGTAATCCATGTCTCCAAATCGCCCTTTCCAATTGACATCTTTTTTATATATATATTTAATAACAAAAGCAATATCTGCACGTGCATAGTATTTAATAGCTTTAGGAGTAGTATTGTTTTGTTCATGAAATTGTATTTTTTCTTTGATGGCTTGTATTTGTTCTTTTGATAGGTTGAATCCAACTCTTCGTTCTTGAAAACTATTTTGAATTGATTGTATATTATGGTAGTAGTTATGATGCATTATATTACTATATTTAGAAAAAACAGTGATAGCAACTAACGTCAAGCCAATAAAGAGATTAATATATCTCAACTTGTAATGGTGTAATATAGCATAGGTAAAAATTGGTATTAAAATAAAAAGTGAAGCACTATAATAAAGTCTATTTACAACAAGCATATGTGTTATAATGGAAAATAAGCCTCCTGAAAACTGATAAAGTGGGATAAGTGCAAACATAGAACCAATAAAAATAAATAAGAATAGTCTCATGTTTATGTTTGCTTCTAGTTTTTTGTATTTTTTCCAAAGTAGGTAGAGTATAAAAATAAAACTAAAATAAAATAAAAAATACATCAATTCATTGACTGATGCAAAGGCTCTATTATAGCCCGTTAAGAGTAGAGTACCAGCTTCCATGATCTTATTATATAGTATTGGAAGCTTTTCCATTGAAAGATATTCAAATAGTAGAGATTTCTCTGGTTGATAGTGCTTAGCCATGTATATGATAGCGAATATAAGAGGAATCAACAGATAAAAGTATTGTTTTAACAGTAAATATATTTTGTCGATAAATATTAAAGATAAGAGTGTTAAATGCATAAGATAATACATGAATTCCATAGAATGTACCTGTAAGATAAAACGGGAAAGTAGAAGAATTTGGAAAATAAAAAAAAGTTTTATTTTCCAAGATGTCTTTTCAAATAAAAGTACCAATGTTAAACCTAACATGTACCAAAATAGAGGTAGTGTGATTTGATAATTTATAGAATACCACATTATCCATACTTGTTGAAATATTTCTGAAAAGGTTGCATAAATAGTTAGCCATATGAACGTTGACCAAAAAGAGAGCCACTTAAGTGTTAAAATATTTATATGTTTGAAAATATTACGGATAATAACTTTTGAAAAATAGTAGATAGAAAATAAAGATATATATATTTGTACAACATGGATGATTTTTGCACGAAAAAATATTTGTGTACTGTCAATATGGAATAAATTAAATAGAAATGCCCACCCATAATGCCAGAGATACCTAGGACGTGCTAAGGTTATAACTTCATGTTCTCCAGTTGTTATCATGAAATATAAATCATTTATAAATATTCCAATAAATTTTTTAGGGGGATATACTATTTTTGTGTATAAATCATCTATTATAATAAGATGATGAAACATATCATAAGGGTACCGTAGAAAAGGTGTACTAAAGAGCACTGAGACTAAACAGAGTGCTACGAAAGTATAAAAGATATTGACATGATTTTTTTTCATTTTGTAGTCTATATATATGTTTCTTTTATAATATTACATATATGTTGTACATTATCTCTAGACATTTCTGTACCACTAGGTAAACAAAGTCCTCTAGAAAACATATCTTCGCTTACGCCATTGAGTTGTGTTTTGCACCCATGAAAAAGAGGTTGCATATGCATAGGTTTCCAAAGAGGTCTACTCTCACAGTTCCCTGCTTCTAATGCTTGTATAATTTTATCTATGTCAATATCTTTTTTGAAAAGTAAGGTAGTAAGCCATCTATTTCCACGGCTATTTGTAAGTTCAGGCATAAATTCTACATTAATATCTTCTAGTTCCTCTTGGTACCATGCGAAGATTTTTCTTTTTTTATCGACTCTATCATCTATAACTTCCATCTGTCCTACGCCTATAGCTGCTAATACGTTGGACATACGGTAGTTGTAGCCATACTCCGTATGTTCATAATGTAAGTATGACTCTTTTGCTGCAGTACTGTAAAACATAGCTTTTTTTATCCATGTGTCATTGGCACTCACTAACATGCCACCACCACTAGTGGTTAATATTTTATTGCCATTAAATGAGTAAATACCAAAATCACCAAAAGTGCCAGACTGCTTCCCATTAAATGTTGCACCTAAAGATTCTGCGGCATCTTCTATAAGGTAGACATCATATGTTTTACAGATAGCTGCTATTTCTTCTATATCTGCCATCTGCCCATAAAGATGTGTAACTATTAGTGCTTTAGGTTTTTTTTCACAAGTTTTCAAATATTCTTTAAGTAAGGTTGGGTTTATATTCCAGCTCTCTTTATCGCTATCTATAAAAACAGGATTTGCTCCTTGGTAGAGTATGGGCGATACTGAACCTATAAAAGTAAAGGTAGATGCTAATACATCATCACCTTTTTCAACTCCTAAAATACGTAGTGCCAAGTGTATCGCAGCAGTCCCACATGTAACAGCTAAAGCATTTTCAGTACCTGTATACTTACAAATAGATTGTTCAAACTTGTTAACAAATGCCCCCAGTGGAGCAATGTAATTACTTTCAAATACTTCATTAATATATTTTTGTTCATTTCCACCCATGTGTGGGGGGCTAAGAAAGAGTCGTTTATTAGGATTCGGCATTTAGTACCTCACTATACTGAATTTTATATAAATCATTTAGTGATTTATTGCACTGCATTTTAACGCTTATAATTCTTGTCACTTTTAGTCCTTTATCACTTTACATGGATTTCCATAAGCCATTTTTTTATTTTCAATATCTCTGATAACTACCGAACCTGCACCAATCATACAGTTTTTACCAATTTTTATTCCCTGTATGACACAAGAGCCTATGCCAATATGTGTCTCTTCATAAATGCTAATATTCCCTGCCAATGTAACATTTGGAGAGATATGTACAAAATCACCTATAATGTTCTCATGTTCAATAACAGATGATGTATTGAGTATAACCCCTCTACCTATTTGACTTTTGGTATTTATTACTACTTGAGGCATAATGACTGTGCCTTCTCCTATATCAACATCCAATGAGATCACTGTGCTGGGATGTATTAAATGAGGAATATTAAAATGGTGTTCTTTTACTTTTTTAAAAAGTTTTTTTCGTATACTATTATTTCCAATGCCAAAAGCAATAGGGATATCGTTATTATTTTTTATCTCTTCAAATGTAGGATAGCTATTATTTCCATCATCTATAAAAATAATCTTTTCATAGCCGCTATTCTTTGCAACATCTGCAACGACCAACCCATGTCCACTTGCTCCATAAATATAAATTTGTTTCATTTTAGAGAACCTTCAAATTTTTCCATAGTTACTGCAGTATCAGAACTTATATCACTTCTTTTTATTACTTTTAAGAAAGTCATCCATAGTATTTTCATATCAAGCCAAAATGATTGATGTTCAACATACCAGACATCATATTCAAATTTCTGTTCCCAACTAATAGCATTGCGTCCATTGACCTGTGCCCATCCGGTAATTCCGGGTTTTACAGTATGACGTTTTTTCTGTTTCCCATTATAACGAGGCAAATACTCTATAAGCAATGGACGTGGCCCTACAAAGCTCATATCACCTTTAATCACATTAAAGAGTTGTGGGAGTTCATCGAGCGATGTACTACGTATAAATTTCCCTATACCGATTAAACGCTGTTCGTCAGGTAAAAGTTCTCCATGATCATCTTTTTTGTTAGTCATAGTCCGGAATTTATAAATGCCAAATATTTTTGCATGTAAACCGGGTCGTTTTTGTCTAAAAAGTATGGGTCTGCCCATTTTTAGTAAAATCAAAAGTGAGACAATGATATAAACAGGTAAAAATAACAGTATCAGTATACTTGCCAATACAATGTCAAATAGTTGCTTAAGCATTTAATACCTTATTATATTCTTCAAGTAAAAACTGAAAAAATTGTTTTCTATCATATTTTGATATTATATCTTTTCTAGTATTTAAACTAAGTTTTTGTGCTAAAGAATTGTCTTTTATAAAATTTTCCATTGCCAAATAAAGTGTTTTCTCATCTTTAGGCTTAATAATTAATCCATTATTATGGTCTGTTATAATTTCATTACATCCATTAATATTTGTCACTATAGCAGCTAACCCCATAGAACAAGACTGCAATACTACATTGGGAAACCCTTCTCTATAGGTTGGTAAGACAAAGCAATCAGATATTGCAAGATAAGGTCTAATATCAGTTTGAAAACCTACATGTATTATATTCTGATTTGTATGTAATAGATCATCAGCTTTTTTAGAGATGGGATCTAAATCTTTTTCAAAATCACCGACTATAAGTAATTTTACATATTGATATTCATTTGATAAGCGTTCAAATGCATCCATAAGTTCATTAATACCTTTATCTCTTACAACTCTTCCTACGAAGCAGAAAACAAAATTATCTGTTAAATTATGTTTTATTTTAATACTTTCTGCTTCTTTAAGTACAGTTTTGGTTCTATCAAAATAATCGGTATCTATGCCATTACTACTACCATAGCCAATGACTTTTAGTTTATTATGCTTGGCAAGATTATTTGTAAGAATATACTCTTTTAAACCATATGAATTTGGATATACATGTGTAGCACAGGCATAGGTAAGTTTTTCTATCCAGAGTAATAATATTTTCTTCTTACCTTTGGCCTCCATTACGGGTAGTCCAGCAACGGTATGTAGTCTATGCGGTACTCTAGCTATCCAGGCTGCAAGCATACCAACTATGCCAGCCTTAGGTGTATGTGTATGCACTATTTCTGGTTTTTCTTTTAAAAGTAAACGTATCATTTTATATAATGAAATAAAATCTTTAATAGGAGTGATTTCTCTACTCATGTTCAGTGCTATAGTTTTTATGCCTTCATCTCTTTCCACTTCTAGGAGTTCTTTCCCTTGGCTAGATACACCTATGACATGAAAGTATTTAGTCATAAATTTTAGTTGATCTTTTAAAAGAATCTTTAAAGATATAGGTACGGTTGTAATACGGATAAGTTTAGGTTTCAAACTGTATTTCCCCTTTTATAATTATAGAATATAGCTTATTTTCGAGTATATATTTTTTTACTAACAAGCATAAAAGAAGCAACTCTATAAATTAAAAAATATACTAATAATACATGCAATAAGGCTATATCAGTATTTTGAGATGATAAATAGATTAGCAGTGTCAATATACTCATAAAGAGATAATATTTGATTCTAAAAAGATCTAAATTTCCAATAAAAGTAATCCATTTTCTAAGTTCATACTTTTCTTTTCGTGCATGTTCCATAATTCTAAGAAGTGGAAAGATTAAAAATGAAATCATCCAGGCGATAACAAGATTATTTGGAGATAAAATTAGAAATAATGGCATGATATATTTTGTTGTAGCTAAAGTAAAAAAAGTAATTATATTTATTCTGCTTCTAATTTTATTGTGAAAATAAAACATTAATCTTACAATCATTAACATACTAATAAATCTAAATATATAAATGTCTAAAGAAAAATAAATGGAAAGAATATAAACTATCACCAATAATAAAAATGCTATAAATATTTTTAAAAATAAAACCTTTTTATAGTTTTCTTCAAAAAATATATAGTCCTTTTTTTCTAGACGCAAAGTGGGTTTTTTTTCTTTTTTTATTGTTTGTATATCATTTTCGATATATCCTATTTCATAAATTGAATTAAAAATAAGTACAGAAAATATAAAAAATAAAGTAAATATACCAATACTATAATCAGTGTAAAATAAACCGAGAATATAAACTGGTATAATATATATAATAAACCAAGAAATTTTTTCTAACTTAGATTTTAATCTACTATAAAACAAATAATAACCAGGAACTAAAAATTTATACATTGAATAGTACCAATAATTCATTATTTGAAAGTTTTTTTGTTTCCCAAAACTTTTTTTGTTTCTCTTTATTGCAAATAGCATAACTCTTGGTCGCAAACTTCATAAGTTCATAATCTGTACGATTATCTGAAACGACAATCAATTCATCGATGTTTGGGTAATACTCTTGTAAAGTGTCTTTTTTATTTAAAAGTTGATCATATTTATACTTTCCAGTATATTTAGAGTTTTTGATTTCTAATTTAGAAGCGAAATAATCATCTGTATCAAAATAAGCCTGAATGTGTTCTATCAAAACATTATACGAACCTGACATTAATATAATATGAAATCCCTTGTTTTTATATGTTTTCATTAGGTTGATCGTTTGTTTTTTTATTTTATTAGACAAAATATTATTAACATATTGTTTGGCACTTTTTTGCACTTTTTCTATTGGTTCATTTTTTAAAAAAGATGTTGCTATAAGCCTAGTAATATCTTTTTTGAAGTATTTATAGAAAATATAATTAGATACTTTAACCAAAAATACTTTTCTTAGTTTAGTAAAATTATTATATTTATCATTATCTTTAAAATAATAATCTAAGAAATCAAAAGTTGTGTTAGCATCATATATGGTTCCACATACATCAAAAACTGCAATTTTCATTTTTTTACTCCTAGCTTTACGATATTTATAATGTCCAAATAAAGCCTACCATATCCTCTTAAGCTCTCAAGAACTTCTGAATAGTTTTTATGAATAATTAGGTAAGTTATCCTTGTAATAGGTTCAATAGTTAATGTGAATAATAGCATAAAAAAACCTTTAATGAGACCATGGTGTTTGAATATGTATATTAATCTACTTTTAGTATTTAGAAAAAGTCTTGTCGCTTTAATATTTTCAGAAGTACCACCACCCTTATGATACGCTTTTGCTTCCATAACATATACAGTTTTATAAGAAGACTTTTTTAATCTCTTGGCTAAATCTGACTCTTCAAAATATACAAAAAATCTTTCATCGAAACCATTCATTTTTAGAAATATATCTTGCTTAATCATGAAAAAAGCACCTAAGACTTGATCAACATAAATACTTTCATTATGATCCCAGTCTTCCATACTATAGGATTGAAAAAGATTAGAGTTTATTTTATTTAGCCCAAGTGAACGAACAATAAAGTTTAATAATGTTGGTGTACGGAAGCAAGATTTTTGTATTATATTTTTATCATCTAAGAGTTGTATTCCATATACAGCAATATCTTGGGTATCATTTTTTTTGATATAATCAAATAAATTCACAAAAGTATTTTTGTAAATAATCGTATCTGGATTAAGAAATAATATAAAATCCCTATTTGCAAACTCAGCACCTTGATTACAAGCTTTTGCAAAACCGAGGTTTTCCTTATTTTGTATTACCATCAAGTTGTCTTGTTCCGTATTTAACTTTTCTAATGAATTATCTGTCGAGGCATTATCTACAATTATGATTTTATTTAGTGTACAATTTGATTTTTTGGCATTATTGACAGAATCAATACACTCTTTAAGTAGCTCTTTCGAATTCCAGTTTACTATTACTATGTCAAAACTATATTTCATTTTTATCCTTTTAAATATCCAAAATATGAGTATGCAAACATGACAAAAGAAAAATATAATACAGAGATTAATATAATTTCTTTTTGTTTGAAACTTTTTATAAAGTCTATAATTAATGGTATTAAGACTATTGCTAATATATCAGACAATCTTACCGCAAAAATAGATATACTCATAAATAAATACATAATAAATATTGACCATCCAAAAACCTTCAAACTTACTATTGTATATTTTCCTTTCATGTAAGGCACGCTAATTAAAAATGTGTAATATAATAAGAGTTTAAAAACCGTATAACCTGAAAGTATTGACAATGGATGAAAATACCCTTCTTTAACTAAAGCTATGCTATGCAATAGTTTATTAGAAATGAAATCTGGTAAAAAGTTTGATATTTCTACTAAGTTAAAAATGATGGACTTTCCTAAAAGACCTACAATTATTCCAATAATGGGTAATAGCGCATAAATAATTCGATTAATATGCTTTGTATCCAACATAAAAAAAAAAAGATATATAATTGCAGTATAGTGGAATAAAAAAGCAAATAACATTTTGACGTAGAAAGACATTTTGTTTCTATTTACAATATCATATAGGGACAATAAAAAAATTGATACAGATACCCCAACTCTTATTTGAACAAATGCATATAGTATGTAAAATAAACAAATATAAATTGCTACAGCCAATAATTTATCTAGTCTTAGTTTATTTATTGCATAAAATATGATACTAATTTGAATTAAAGAATATAATAAGAACAGACCATTAACAGAATCTGTAAATTGTTTAGAAAATGCGATCAATATATAGTGAAAAGGCTCATGCTGTGTATAATTAGATTCAAATAATGATATAAAAGAATTATAATGCATTTCATAACTCAAAGAGTCTGGATCTCCACCAACTACTCTTAATCCAGATAATAAAATAAGAATAATTGCTATAAAAAATAAATATATTGTATTTTTATGTATGCTATACATGGCTTACTTCTTGTCTATATAGAGAGATAATATATTAATAAAAGAAGGGGCAACAACATCCCATGAAAATTGTTTAATATCATTTAATGCATTTTTTCGTTTCTTTGAAGCTTCTACAGGATTGTTAATTATATGTATTATCATATACGCAATTGCTAAAGGGTCTGCTACCGGAACAATATAGGAATTAGTGTGTGATGCCGGATAATAACCCGTAGTAATAAGAGACGTTCCTGATGCCATACTTTCTATCACAGGGTAATGGATTGCATCAAGTTGGATATGTCCAGGTGTCACCATAATGTCGACTGATCTATAAAATTTGGATAACTCTTTTGGAGTATTGGGCTTTACCAATACATGTCTGGAATAAGAAACAGCATTAAAGGCAACATATAATTTGATATTGTCATATCCTTTATTGTGTAAAATCTCAATAGCTTTTGCGACATCTTCAGAACCCTTCCACTTTTCATTTCTTCCAATGCATCCAATTTTAATTTCATGATCAGCTTGCATTAATGAGTTTGGTTTTGGAAAAAATATATCTAAGTCTATGCCTGGATAGGAAATATGTTTTGCAGTAATATTTTTATATCGGGTATACATATTAGAGTTTACAATCTTTATTAAAGGCAAATAATAAGAACACCAGGCTATAAATTTAGGTATACTTTTTTTTAGTAACCCTTTTCTTTCATTGAAAAACTCGGGCTCATATGCTTGTATATAAAAAAAATTATTTGTTTTACTTCCTAAAAATATGGGGTAAGCTGTTGTGTAATGATTAGCTATTACAGCATCATATTTTAAAGAATTGTTTTTTAGATACCAATATAGTGATTTAATGGAACTTAAAACAGAAAAAGGTATGGATACATTTGTTGTTTGACCATGATTATTTAATTTAATAACATTTACTTTCTTGTGTATACTATAATAGCTTTGTTCTGTGCTGGCATGCACAATAATAGTTACTTGATGACCAAGTTCTGACCATTTATTTGCCAGATTAATTAAAACTTTAAATCCTCCAGCTTTTCCAAATGAAGTAATTGGGATACAAATTTTCATATAAACTTCCTTCTAAAAATCAAAATCATAACAATCAAATAAATAAAATAATTTAAACTAAAAGCATAAGTAATTCCTACCAAGCCATAATACTTAATAAATAAAACTGAAAGCACTACAAAACTAATACTAAATAAAACTTCAGTGACTATAAATACTTTAGTCATTGCCTTTGCTAACATCAACATAGCTAAAAGCCATGAAGCTATTTTAACCACATCTCCTATTAGTTGCCACTTAAAGAGTTCAATCATTGGTAAAAATTTATCTGTAAAAGCAATCTGAATAACTAATTCTTTAAATATAAATACCCCTAATGCCAATCCTATAATTATCGGCATTATGATCTTATATCCATTAAAAATCTCTTTTTTAAGTTCACCATTGTCTTGTATCTCAGAAAGTTTTGGAAGGTAATAAATATTTAGAGATGTTGTCACTACCATAAGATACATAGAAGATATATACCATATACCCTGCCAGTATCCAGCATCATCCCAAGACAAGGTATCACCTATGTAGTTCCTGATAATCAAATGACTCATGGGAACTGTTAAAGCTGATGCTAAAGCCATAAGTGAGTATTTACCAAGTTTTACAGCACTCTGTTTATCTATGCTTTTTGTAAAATACTCTCGTTTAAACCAGCTACTTTTTACGACAAAAGATAAAGTGATGAAAAAAATTATGGACTGATTAGTAACCATCGCATACAAAGCTCCTATAAGTCCCAACTTTACTATGAGTAAAGATGTCATAGCAAGAGAAAAAAGGCTTGAAATGATATTTACAAGTACATACTTTTTTATCTCTTTTTGACCATTAAGTATAGACATTAGTAATGTATTTAATGCAAAAAGAACTATTGTAAAACCAAATACTACAAAAACACTTCCATAAGCATCTGATTTTAAAATTATCTCTGAAAAATAATTGGAAAAAATATTCAAAACTACACCAACAACTATAGAACACACCAATGTAATAACCATTGCAGTACTGAAAAACTTGCTTTTATTCTCTATGTTCTCTCTATGTTCTGCTGTATACTTTACGATACCTTGTGTTATGGCACCATTTGCAAATGTTATGATAATAGAGTTAAAGTTTTGCAACTGTCCAACAATAGCTAATCCACTGGGCCCTACATAAATAGATATTACCTTATTTATTACAAAAGCAGTTATAACTTTTATAACTGTTGATATTGCAGTCAGGACTGATGTTTTAATTAAAGTCATTGATTATTTTAGAAATTATTTTAGTATCTTCCAAACTCTGAATACCACTAATTGGGAGGCTCAAAACTTCTTTGTGAATCTGTTCACTAATAGGATAACTTTCACTATTCCACTCTTTATATGCCAATTGTTGATGTGGAGGCATAGGATAATGAATGAGTGTTTGTACACCTTTTTCCAGTAGATATTTTTGTAAGTTATCTCTGTGTGGTGTTCTAATGACGAAAACATGCCAAACATGGTTCTTTAAATCTTGTATGCTACATGTTCCCTGTTGAATAGGGAGAATGATTTTATCATTTTTGATATTTTCAATGTAATAATTAGCTATTTTTCTTCTGTGCTTTGTTTCTTTGTCCAGGTAGCGAAGTTTTACTCTAAGTAGCGCTGCTTGCATCTCATCGAGACGACTGTTTGTACCTTTGTAAAGGTTTTCGTACTTTTTATGACTTCCGTAGTTACCCAAGGCTCTAATGGTTTCTGCCAATTTTGCATCATTGGTAGTCACTGCCCCACCATCCCCTAAAGCACCAAGGTTCTTCCCTGGATAGAAGCTAAATCCACTTGCATCTCCTAAATTACCACTTCTTTTTTTTCGGTAATAGGCACCATGCGATTGTGCAGAGTCTTCAATGACTTTAAGGTTATGCTTTGTAGCCAGCACATTGATATCATCCATTTCACATGTTTGTCCGTATAGGTGCACCGGCATAATTGCTTTTGTTTTTGCTGTAATCTTCTCTTCTATTTTTAAAGGATCTAACAGATACGTTTCCAAATCTGGTTCAACAAGCACAGGAACTAAACCATTTTCGGAAATAGCCAAGATAGAAGCAATGTAAGTATTGGAAGGAACAATCACTTCATCTCCCTCTTGCATGACTCCCAATTCTTTATAGGCACGGAGTATCAAGGTTAAGGCATCTAAACCATTAGCTACACCTATGGCATGATTTGTACCACAGTATTTTGCAAACTCCTCTTCGAAGGCTTTATGTTCATTACCTTGGACATACCACCCACTGTCTATGACATTGCTACAGGCTTCTATGAGTTCGGTACGGTATTGGGCATTTATATTTTTTAAATCTAAGAATGGGATCATTAATTTTTTCCTTTACAGTTATCACAAATAAGTGAAATATCACACTTTTGTCCACATTTACATACGTATCCTTTATGTTTAGCAGGATTGCCATACCAAAGTTCTTGACTACCTATATCGTTGGTTACAACGCTGCCTGCGCCTATCATGGCATACTCTCCAATTGTGAGACCCCCAATAATAGTGCTATTGGCACCTATAGAAGAACCCTTCTTAATGCATGTTTTTAAATATTTATTTGGGTATTGCTTGCTTCTTGGGGTGAAATCATTGGTAAAAGTGACATTTGGACCTATAAATACGTTATCTTCTATTGTAATACCGTCCCATATTTGCACACCACTCTTAATAGTTACATTATCACCAATTGTCACATCGTTTTCAATCAAAACTTGGGCATTGATGTTACAATTAGAACCAATAACAGCATCTTCCAGCACTACGCAAAATTGCCAAATACTTGTATTCCTTCCAATACTTTTAGACATAATATCTGAAAGTTCATGTATCATTTATTTACTACTTTTAAAAACTCTTCGTATTTACGGATATAATCACTCTCATCATAATAAGTATCTGCAAATACCATGAGGATGCAGTCTTCTGTAAAATCATGCATAGTACCCCAAATGAGAGCATCTTGAAAGAGACCGACGTTGGGTTTGTTTAACGTGTATGTTTTTTTTGATATTCCATCGTCAAGGGTCACCTTGCACCCTCCATGTACAGCCACCAATAATTGTTTTGTTTTATAGTGAGAGTGTTGTCCCCTGGGCACGTCTTCTTGTGTACCATAAATATAAAAAACCCTTTTTATATCAAAGGGAACATTTTGATTTTCTTCGAAAGCTACGAGAGAACCTCTTTCGTCTCCCATAACTTTAAAATTTATGATATATGATTCCATTAATTACTTCTTTTCATTTATACTCTTAATATACCACTCAATAGCCTCTTCCATCCCCTGATAAATATCATGAGTTGGAGCATAGCCTACTGTACGTTTTGCTTTAGAAATGTTTGCATGGGAATGACGAATGTCGCCGGGGCGGAAATCTCGATAAATCGGGGATTTAGTGATTGCTGATTGCTGATTAGTGATTAGTGCTTTATTTAGTTCATCTTGGATGAGTTTGTAGAGTTCGTTGAGGGTGTTTCTCCCACCTACAGCTATGTTAAAGGCTTCACCGAAGGCTTCTGTGTTGTCTGTGGTACCTGCCAAGAGGTTCATCTGGATAACATTGTCTATGTAGGTAAAGTCACGGCTTGTTTCTCCGTCTCCGTTGATGTAGACATCTTCATTTGTAAGAAGTGAACCTACCCACTTAGGAATGACGGCTGCGTAAGCACCGTTGGGGTCTTGCCTTCTTCCAAAAACGTTAAAGTAACGAAGCCCCAATGTCTCCATACCATACGTTCTTTGAAAAACATTTGCGTAGATCTCGTTGGTTTTTTTCATAGCTGCATAAGGTGAAAGTACATTCCCTACACGTTCTTCTACTTTAGGTAACTCTTGGGAGTCACCATAGACAGAACTTGAACTCGCATAGACAAAGCGTTTAATGCCTGTATCTTTCGCAGCGGTGAGCATGTTTAGAAAACCCGTAATGTTGGAACGGTTAGAAGTGATAGGGTCATCTATAGAACGAGGCACAGAACCCAGTGCTGCTTGATGCAATACGATGTCTACACCTTCACAGGCTTTGGTACAAGTATCAATGTCTGCGATGTCACCTTTTATGAAAGTAAAGTTCTTCGCATTTTCTTCACCTACCGAAGCCATTACATCATCGATGTTATGTTGATAACCTGTAGAAAAGTTGTCTAAGCCTACTACCTTTTGGTTATGGTTGAGTAAAAACTCTGTGAGGTTAGAGCCGATGAACCCAGCATTCCCTGTGATGAGCCAAGTCTTTTGTTCTGTTTTAAATGTTTCCAGTAATGTTTCAAATGCTGTCATTATAATCTTCCATCTACACTGTCATTGTCTATAAAAGACTTAATGTCAAAAAGTACTTGAGTCTCACTTGTCTTGAAGTCTAGGTCCTTAAACTTATCATGTGATACGGCTAAAATCACTGCGTCATACTGAGAGATATCTGCATTTTCTATAAGAGGCACATTATACTCTCTTTGTACCTCTTCTGCATCTGCCCATGGGTCGTATACTTCAACCTCTGTACCAAACTCTTTAAGTTCTTGGATGACATCTATGACGCGTGAGTTTCTTATGTCTGGACAGTTTTCTTTAAAGGTGATACCCAGCACCAGTACTTTAGCTCCCTCTATCTTTTGACCTTTTTTAATCATAAGTTTTACTACTTGATTGGCTACGTAGATACCCATGTTGTCATTAAGTCTACGACCTGCCAAGATGATTTCTGGATTGTAGCCCACTTCTTGCGCTTTGTGTGTGAGGTAGTAGGGATCAACACCTATACAATGCCCACCAACTAAACCGGGACGGAAAGGAAGGAAGTTCCATTTAGTACCGGCTGCTTCTAGAACGGCTTCTGTGTCTATGTCTAGTTTATTAAAGATAATAGCAAGTTCATTGACGAAAGCAATGTTAACATCACGTTGTGAGTTCTCTATCACCTTTGCAGCTTCAGCTACTTTGATGCTTGGTGCCAAGTGTGTACCCGCTGTGATGATACTTGCATAGAGTTCATCTACCTTTTTTCCTATCTCAGGAGTAGAACCGGCAGTGACTTTAAGTATTTTGGTTACTGTATGTTCTTTGTCTCCTGGGTTAATACGTTCTGGGGAGTAACCACAGTAGAAACCTCCAGTTTCAGTAAATAGTTTTTGGTCGATGGTTTTTAGTGTTTCTGTAGAAATATATTTAAGTCCTGAGAACTTTTCTAGTACAGGGACACACTCCTCTTCTGTGGCTCCGGGATAGACAGTAGACTCGTAGATGATAATGTCATCTTTTTTAAGTACTTTACCTATGGATTCAGATGCTTTTATGAGAGGGGTGAGGTCTGGTTTTTTATGTTTATCGATAGGAGTGGGAACGGTAACAATGTAGACATTACAGTCTGCTATCTCTTCTAATATATCGGTAAATGTTATACCATTACTTAATGCTTCTTTCACTTGTGCTTCACTAAGTTCTAAAGTACGGTCTATACCAGCATTAAGTTCATCTATTCGCCATTGTGCGATATCAAAACCAACGACTTTATACTTTTCTGAAAAGGCATGAGCCAATGGTAAACCTACGTATCCTAAGCCTATAACTGCTATTTTTGAATTTTGAATGTTAAATGTTGAGTTGTCTGGCATATTAATCTCTCTTAGATATAAGTGTATATTTTACTTAGATATTTTTATTTTACTATTTTTTGATTAAATCACAAAATTATAGCAGATATACAGTAGTGAAATGCTGAAATAAAAATTATTTTTAATTTAGGTTGGTTGGAAGATTACTAGGATTCTGAAAGTAATTTGATGAATGCCCCACATAAATTATGATTTAGTGGGGAAAATAAACTAAATAAGCAATTTATTGCATAGCAATCCAAGTAATTTGGCATAAATTTTGGCTATCAGCTTTAACATAAACATTTATTGGTGTTTTTGTTGTTTTAGCTGTAAGCAGTGCAGAGTAAAGAGCATTTTTCCCTTCAGCACCAGCAGCAACATATAAATATTTGTCTCCGGATGGATTACATGAAAGTCCTGTTTCTGTTCCATCAGTGGCAACCGCTATTGTTCCCCATGAAGTGGCAGCAACCTCAGTAACTTTTACTTGACTACATCTTGCTCCTGCACAATCTCCTGCATAAGCCCCTGTTGTTAATGCCATAATAGCTAGTCCTGTAAGTAGTTTCTTTTTCATAATATTTCCTTGTTAATTTAAGTTTGTTAAAACTTGATATTTTCAATGTATATAAAAATATCAAGTAAAATCTTGAGAATAGGATAATCACTTATCTAAAAGTTTTAGCCCTTCCTTTTCTTCTGTAATGACTGGAGGTTCATTTCTGTTTACATAGCTTTCGTAGATAGCTATTTCAGTCTTGAGCCTTTCTCTTTTTTCTTCACTTATATCCAATGTTTCAACTTCATCCAGAGAATATTCTGGTTTTTGAGGTGCTACAGTAGATTGCTCTGCTGTAGAGGCAAACATTGAATCGGAAGATTTTTCTTTATTTCTAGTCTCTTTCGAGACAACCTTCGGAGATTTTACCGTTACGTTCTTTGCAGAACTTTTTTTCTCTTGTATTTTTTGAGCTACTACTGGAACTTCTTCTCTCTTCTTCACCTCTTTTTTCTTTAGAGAAACCGTAGGTGTTGAAGTCGGATGACTTTTTTCAGTAGTTTGATTACTGTAGGTATAGATACCCAGTATGATCAAAATAGCGAGTACCAATGCCAATACAATTTTTATCATTTGAGTCCTTTACCTTCTCGTTACTCAGTTATAAATATGATACCAAATCAGTAAACATATTTAATAACATAGGAAAGTATACAAAATAAACGTTAGGTAAATGTTAGTGATTTTAAGTATTATTGAGTTCGTGTTTAATCCAACTGATGCGTGCATCAGGAAAAATTTTAAGATTATTGAAAAGTGGGATTTTTGGAGGGTTCAATACAAATAATCAGCTTGAATATCTCCATCTGCTTTTAAACCAGTAGCTTTAATTGTTATAAAAGAATCATTATTCCTTTTCCAATGAAAGGGAAAAAATCCTTTAAGATTGGTAACATCGAATCCTTTTATTTCAACAAAACCATTATACATATTCTCATAAGTGTTAGCCTCAACAAAACGAAGAGCAGAACTAGGCCAATGTACTTTATTCCCATCACCTTGTGAAATAAATTTCTCCATATAAACATATAATTTGGGATTAAAATTGGGATCTGCAGAATATCCTAAAGATCCAGGAACAAACAATACCCCTCCATCGTGATTATTCTTTGTCTTAATATTGATCAATTTGATTCCATCAATACTATCATATGTGTTAGTATTTGGTTCAAAATCGATCCCATACGAAGGGAAGGTATGTTTAATAGTGCCTCCATCTTCAAAATTACAATCTTTCACAACAAAACTTTTACAACTAATCACACATAGCCCTAAACGGCGATTGGCACGTGCCAAAGAGTCAAAGATGCCACCACCTTCCGTGGTCTCTTTCTCATAACCAGCAACATAAAAACCATCCCCCCACATTTTATTGGCTTTAACCCGATGCAATTCACAATTTTTACAGCCTAGCATCATAAATCCTATACCCCATTCTCCAGTAGAGCCTCTATGGTATCTTACATCCCCCGTAAGTTTAAGGTCATAGATTTTCACATTTTTACTGTGCATTAAAGTCACCATACTGTAAAACTCTAAGTTGTTTGGCTTCAGAATGATCTCTGCTCCCTTGCCTTCAATAATGGTATTATCACTTGGTATTAAACCATAGTAAGTTAGTGCACCAGGTTTATTTACATCTATAAGATACTTTTTTCCCTCTAAATCTAAATTTCGTCCTGAAGCAAAAGCTTTTCTTAATGCATCTGTATCATCTGTGACTCCATCACCTTTTGCACCAAAATCACGTGCAGTTATAGGCTTACTTGCAGTTTCACACACAGGTATAACAATACTAATACCCCCTATAGTTAAAATTGTCCATTTTGAACAACTGCTTGCCTCAGCATTCATATGAAATATAGATAGTAAAACTAAAAAAGTGAAAAACTTTTTAAGAAACATTGTATTCCAACTTTCGCGTATAAACTCAAACTCTTTAGGAAGCTAAAATATGAGTATAGTAATTTGTATTTTTTAAGAAAAAAATAATTTAAGAGATCCCTGCATGAAAATGTATAATATTATTTTGTAAATTTAATTTTAGCATAACTTCAAGTAAATTACTCTTAACATATTTAGTATACTAAAATGTTATTCAGTATATCATATTAGAGCTATAGATTCCGGTGTTATTGTTTTCAACAACTGGTAATGCCTTCATGCTTCTAAAAAGAACTTTTGTTTTATCTAATCTTGCCGGGTATCTGCTATGCATCTCATAATAATATTGTGGAGACATGGATGTCATCATTTTAAAGAGCTCATCGCCACTTAATCCAAACATAAAACTATGATGCTCTTTGTCGTGGAGGGAGATTTTGTTTAGCGTGACAACTCTTTTTTTCACTTGATATCCTTTAGTGCATCAAGCACAAAGTCTAAGTGTCTATTTTCTTCAATCATTGCATCTAGGATTTCCTGCTTAAGAGGAGAATCGATTAGCTGTATTTTGGAAGAGATAAGTTTTTTGAATAACCTATATCAACACGTTTTTCCAACACTTTTTCAAGACAGTATTTTGCTTCAACTCTATTAAAATAGTCTTTTTTTTCTACTTTCAGTATAGCAATATCAACATCACTATCTTCTGTTGCTTCCCCACGGGCATAAGAACCAAAAAGTGCAATCTTGTTGATACCAAAACGTTCTTGTAAAATATGTTTTACATTTCTTAATTGTAATATTAATTCATTTGTTGTCATGTAAAACTCCTTGTTGATATCTCAAAATAGTATAATATTATAGCTAAATAATGTTACTATCTAAATAATAGTGAATAGTGGAGTGACATTTGATTAAAATACTTTTACTGGAAGATGACCCTAATTTAGCCAAGTCACTGATGAAATACTTGCAAAGACATGACTATGAAGTAGACTGGGCAAAGCAGGGTGAAGAGGCTATAGATTTGAGCTATGAGAAGAAGTATGATTTGTACTTGTTTGATGTCAATGTACCTTTGGTTTCTGGTATTGATGTACTTACATCATTACGTCAGGCAGAAGACAGAACGCCTACCATCATCGTCTCTGCTCAGATAGATATAGACTCTATGACGAAAGGCTTTACCGCTGGAGCTGATGACTATGTTAAAAAACCATTTGATCCAGAGGAGTTGCTTTTGCGAATAAAAGCAAAAACCATGCAACTTAAAGGGTGTGTTGTTGTACATGGTTACAGTGTAGATGTGAGTAGTAACGAAGTGTATCGTGATGATGTTCTTTATGGGATGGGAGAGGTGCAAAGAGGTATACTGATAGCACTTTTAAGGGATTATCCAAATCCTGCAAGAAAAGATACGTTGATGGAGTTATTGGAGACACAAAATGATGGAGCGTTACGTGTCAATATAGCTAAATTAAAAAAAGATACGGGACTAGAAATAGAAGCTGTACGAGGAGTGGGTTATAAAATTCTCTGAAAAGGAATCGTTTATAAAAAGTTTTTTACTTTTTTTTACTGTTATATTACTATTCTTGATGTTTATATTTTATGATAAAGTTTATAATGAAACGGCATATATTCGAAATAATATTTTTCTGGAAATGCAAAACTATAGTCTTGGTTTGGATGATGAACGTTTCAATATGGAAGTTGTACCTAAAAAACAGAAAGAAAAACTTTATACACTCTATGAAGAGTTAAATAGCCTCTATATTTTAGCACCGGTCTCTGATGCAGAAAAAAAAGAGATGATGATGGTTGTGACTCCTGCAGGGGAAATTATGGTACCTTATTCCAATAATGCTACCGAAGTACAGAAGGTATCGTATCCTAGAGTAGATTATCTAGATAGAGTAACTCAGATGCAACATCGTTTACTATGGAAGTTACTTTTATTTACTTTTTGTGCCCTGATTGTGTCTCTGCTTGCAGCATGGTATACACTTAGACCCTTGCGTTCTTCTTTGCGTTTACTGGAAGATTTTATAAAAGATATTATTCATGATCTTAATACCCCTTTGACCTCTATATTATTAAATTTAAAGATGATTGAAAGTGAAAATGAGGAGATAGAAAGTATTCGTACAGCCACCCAAACCATAGAGATGCTACATCATAACCTAGACTCCTACCTCAAAGAGCAAAAACAGTCAGAAGAAACATTTACAATAGATGAAGTAGTAGAGAAATATGTAGCATTCTTCACACCTTTGTATGATTATCTTAACTGGGATGTCCAAATAGAGAAGCTTACACTCTCTACAGATAAACAAGCTTTTGAGCGTATTATTTATAACCTTCTAAGTAATGCCTGTAAATACAACACAAGTGAAGGGAAGATAGAGATATCTTTAAATGGGTCTCTCTTATCTATACGAAATTGTAGTTATGGGGTGAGTCATCCTGACAGGGTTTTTGAACGTTTTTATAAAGAGAGTGAGAGAGGACTAGGTATAGGATTACACATAGTAGATAAATTATGCCGAACCCTACAGATAGACAAAAAGTTTACACTAGAGGGTACAGATGTTATTGTAGAGTTGGAGTGTAAAAATTTATTGAAGTAAGAGTCCATAAATAGGGATAAGGTACGCGTGATTTTCTAGTTTACGAATAGTTTTTTCAACTTCTTTAAACCAAATATTAGCCATTTGTTGATACCCGGTATCGGTGGGATGAATACCATCTATAAGGCTAGTAATAGTGTTCATGTTTACTTTTACAATGTTATCTCCATCGCTTAGTCTATTTGATACCATACTGTCAAGACTTCTGTTGAAGTTAGTGACCCAAGAGCCTGCTTTTGGTAGAGGGATGATGCGAGCTAAGATGACAGTGATATCTTTATGGTAGTCTTTTTCATAGCGATCAATTTGATTAAGTATCTTTTTAAGACCTGCCATATCGTAAGGAGAGTAAGACACACTATCGTTAGTTCCAATGTGAAGCAAGATAATATCTGGAGAAGTTAATTGAAGCTTACCATAGACTAAACTGGCTATTTGATGCGTGGTGTAGCCTGTATACCCTTGGTTGTGACCATCAAATGATGGACTAACTGCAGACCCAGTGTGTCGTGTACCTACAAAATCAACATTATGTTTGGCAGCTTGGAGTTTATACCAAAGATGATTTCTATAACCATGCCTTTGTGTATCATTTCGTGGATCATTATAATGCCAGTCAAAAGTGATGGAATCACCAAGTGGCATAATCTTTACCGTTGCATGTAGCGAAGAGAGTGATAAAAGTACAAAAAATGTTATGCTATAAAATACTGATGATATTTTCATAATGTATTCACTTATTGTCTTAACGTCATCATTTTAAGCATGGTACAGCCCGTTTCATCGCCAGCATCACAGGCTTTTTGGAAGTAGTATGCATCATCTTTACTTGGGTCTTTTTCTATGTCTGCTACATAGCTCATACCATAGGTTGTACATCCTTTGGCATACCCTAATTCACAAGATTTTTTATAGAACCCTATCACTTTTTGAGCAGATTTTTTACTATCATAGTCTTTTTGTTTGTAAGCTTTAGAAGAGTACTCTTCTGCTGCTTGATAACAGGCTTCTGCATTGCCTGCATCACAGTCCATAGTATCTTCATTTAAAGACTGAGCATACAGTATTGTGAAAAATATGATACTAAATGTCATCATATATTTTATTTTATTCATAGGGTTTCCTTATCCGTCTATAGGCATTTTTCATTGGCTTTTGCAATGAGGTATTGACCATATTGGTTTTTCTTTAATGGCTCTGCAAGTTCTAAAAGTTTCTCTTTTGAAATGTAACCCATTTCATAAGCTATCTCTTCTATACATGCGACTTTAAGACCTTGACGGTTTTCTATAGTTTGTATGTAGTTTGAAGCTTCAAGCAAAGATTCATGTGTACCAGTGTCTAGCCAAGCATACCCTCTACCCATGAGTTCTACTCTTAGTCTATCTTCTTCTAGGTAATCTTGGTTCAGGGTTGTAATCTCTAGTTCTCCACGCTCAGATGGTTTAACATTTTTAGCTTTTTGTATGACATCATTTGGATAGAAATAAAGACCGACTACGGCGTAATTACTTTTAGGATGTGTCGGTTTTTCTTCTAGTGAAGTGACTTTTCCTTCTTCGTTAAACTCTGCAACCCCATAACGCTCAGGGTCTTTTACATGGTAGCCAAAAACAGTGGCTTCATTTTTCTCTTTTGCATTTTTAACCGAGGTAGCTAGTAGTTCAGTGAGCCCATGACCATAGAAGATGTTATCTCCTAAGACAAGACAAGCATCGTCATTACCTATAAACTCTTCTCCGAGTATAAAGGCTTGTGCCAGTCCATCTGGAGAGGGTTGTACAATGTAAGAAAATTTCATACCTATGTCAGACCCATCTCCAAGAAGTTGTTCAAATCTAGGTAAATCATCTGGCGTAGATATAATGAGCACTTCCGTAATACCTGAAAGCATCAAAACAGAGAGTGGATAGTAAATCATAGGTTTGTCATAAATTGGTGCTAACTGTTTAGAAATGCCCTTGGTGATAGGGTAGAGACGTGTGCCTGACCCTCCTGCTAATATAATACCCTTCATTTTCTATCCTTTTGTTTTGTTATAAAAATAATTTGTGGCTTCAACAAAGCCATCTACTGAGCCACAGTCAAAACGCTTACCTTTGAATTTATAGGCAATTACTTTTCCCTGTTTCGCTTGTTCTAGAAGTGCATCAGTGATTTGAATCTCTCCACCTTTCCCAGGTGCGGTGACTTTTAATATCTCAAAGATATCAGGGGTTAAAATGTATCTACCAATAATAGCCATATTACTAGGTGCATTTTGTGGTTCTGGTTTTTCAACCATATCTGTGACACGATAGATATCACTGGTGTTGTCGACTAAGTGACCTGCTATAACACCATATTTGTTTGTCTCTTCTTTTGGTATTTCTTCAATAGCAACAATAGAACATTGATATTTTTCATAAATTTCAATCATTTGTTTAAGGACATTATCTGCACTATTGGTACAGAGGTCATCAGCGAGAATTACTGCAAAAGGTTCATTCCCTATAAGTGTTTCTCCTGTGAGGATAGCATGCCCTAAACCTTTCATCTCTACTTGTCTTGTATAGGAGAATGTACATTGAGAGATAAGAGAACGTATTTCAGTGAGTAGAGGCTCTTTACTTGTGCCTTTTATTTGGTGTTCTAGTTCATAGGAGATATCAAAATGATCTTCTATGGCACGTTTACCACGACCAGTGATGATAGCCATTGTTTTAATGTTTGCTTCAAGTGCTTCTTCAACCCCATACTGGATGAGTGGTTTTGTTAAGACAGGAAGCATCTCTTTGGGAGTGGCTTTTGTAGCAGGAAGGAAACGTGTACCATAACCTGCTGCAGGGAAAAGACATTTTTTGACCATTAATATTTCACTTTTTTGCAATAATTATAGCGAAATACTCGTAAGTTTCTTCTTTAAGATGATTTTGGCTGCTTCAACACCCGGTTGATCATAGGTATTGACATTGATAAGTTCTCCCACAAGTGAAGTGAGAAGTTCATAATAAAAGATAAGGGAACCAATGTTTTGTGCATCAATCTTAGGGATGATGATACTATCAAGAGGGATGTTCTCTTCTTCTTTTAATGCTTCCATTACAGAGTTACACTGCATATTAATGAGTGTAGAAAAAGGAAGTGCATTGAGAGTGTTTAGTGATTCTAAATGTGTAAGTGATGTGTCTGGAATTGTAATTTCATCTTCAAAATCTTCTATCTGGATAAAGGTGACAGATTTATCTCTTGTCCCTTCCATAATGAGTTGTAAAAATGAGTGTTGATCTTTAGGACCAATGAGTCCAATAGGGGTAAGACCGACATGAAAAGCGGATGAACGTTGTTTTTTGCCTAGACTTTCTCCCCAAAGTTGTACATACCATTCACAAAAGTATTTGAGTGATTCTGAGTAAGCGAAGAGACAGTTGATATGATATTGGGCATGGTTTTTAGCGTAAAAAAGAGACTTTTTTAATAAGATATCATGCAAGTATCCATCTTCAAAAAAGCTTTTTTTGACATGGGAAGCACCTAAAAGTAAATTTTTAATGTCTATCCCACAAAGTGCTAAGGGTACAAGTCCTACAACAGAAAGCACGGAAAACCTACCTCCAACATTGTCTGGTAAATGGAGTACTTTAGCCTCTATACTTTGAGCATACTGTTCTAAAGCAGAGCCTGGATCTGTGATAAAAGTATAAGATAATGCATTGGATTGAAGAGAGAGGATATACTTATAAATAGCAAATGTCTCTACCGTTGTACCCGATTTAGAGATCACTAAAAAATGTGTTTTATTTAAGTCTATTTCAGAGAGTAGACTTTTAATATTGATAGGGTCTGTACTCTCAAAAAAGTATAATTTTCTACTCAACTTTTCTACGGGTTTAAGAAATTCATAGATAGCTTTTGCCCCTAGTGAACTACCACCTAT
>Ga0256824_10000089_pt1 | contig 28921 bp, 31 predicted proteins | sample CV67metaG_FD_191570 | JGI IMG/M metagenome (GOLD analysis project Ga0256824, IMG submission 191570) | Hydrothermal vent microbial communities from East Pacific Rise, Pacific Ocean - CV67 | ecosystem: Environmental > Aquatic > Marine > Hydrothermal vents | place: Pacific Ocean: East Pacific Rise...
TTAGGGTGAGGCATACCATCTCTGATGTACCACCATAGTGTACTAACTTGTGGCCAATATGAACCAAATACACGTGTAGGACCATCAGCTTCAGGATCTTTCCATCTGTTGTTTGTTAAAGTCTCTTGCATTTCAACTGCATTACCTTTAGAAAGTGATGGGTAACCACCGCCACCTGAACCAAAGTCACCGTGACAAGATACACATTGTGCTTCATAGATCTCTTCACCATCTTCTACAGAACCACTACCCTCAGGTAATCCAGTTCCATCAGGCATAACATCTCTATCCCAAGCTTCTAATTCATTTGCAGTTGGCACACGACCATTGAAAATCTTAGGTGCATCAGCTGCAACTTGTGGATTCACATAGTATGAGCTAGTTCTGTTGTTTACTACTGGATAAGTGATACCACCATCAATAGTTGGCTTGCCATTTACAGTGCTCTCACCCTTAGGTGTAGCTCCGCCTTCCATACAACCTGCTGTAACTAGAGCAACAGTAGCTGCAATCGATGCAGATATAATTAATTTACGATCTAATTTGAACATGATTTACCTCTCCTGTAGCTGTTACTTCCCAAGTCTCTACCGCATTTCTGTGGTAAACAGATTCAACACCCATTACACCCACTTCTTCATCGATAGTTGGTTGAATATATCCTGCATCATCCATAGCACGAGATGTTAACAGTAATGTTTCACCTTTTTTGTATGTATGCATGTAAGACCAGCGAGTCCATGATTTTGGTAAAACAAGACCTTTAAGTTTTGCTTCAACATAGTCTTTACCACCGTTAAAAGAGATATCAACACCACTAATAGTACCCATACCAGACCATGCAAGACCTTCAATTTCTACGATGTCGCCATCATTAAGGCTAGTCCAAGGAATCTCTGGAGATGGAGATGTAACTGTTGAGTTAACTTCATTTGCATAGAAATGTTGAATAGCTTTTCCAGTTGGCTTAAGTGCAGTGTACTTAGAAGTCTCTTCTTTACAGTACCAAGGCTCAGATGCAAACTCTAAACGTTTCAACCATTTAACCATTAAGTTTCCTTCCCATCCTGGAAGTAAAATACGAACTGGATAACCTTGTTCTGGACGAAGTGCTTCACCATTTTGTCCCCAAACGATCATAGCATCATCAAGAACCTTATCGATAGGAATAGTTCTACCCATTTCTGAGTTATCACTACCTTCAGCTAGCATCCACTGTGCTTCTGGTTTAAGACCTAAGTCTGCAAGGATAGTCTTAAGATAAACACCAGTCCATTCAGCAGAACTCATAAAACCTTTAGCAAATTGCATAGAGTTAAACTGTGGCCCTCTCCATTCTTGTCCACCATTTGCTGGACATTCTATGAAGTGAGTACGAGTTACACTCGGGTATTTTTTGAGTTGTTCTAAAGTAAGAACGATAGGCTTCTCAACAAGACCATGTATCATAAGACGGTACTCGTTAGGATCTACATGTGCCACACCACCGTGTGAACGTGAGAAGAAAAGACCATTTGGCGTGATAATCCCCATTGATTCTTGAATTGGAGTTACAGCGATAGAAGCTCTAAAGTTACCAGATGCTAGTAACTTTGTGTTTCTTCTTGTAACATTATGCTCATAAGCTGATGGCATTCCGTAACGATTTTTTGTTACAGGATCACCCCATACTTGTCCCCATGGAACGTGATGCATAATAGCTGGATCGTCAGCTCTTGCATTTGATGACATAAGTGAAGTTCCAGCGATAGCAGTTACCGATAGGGCAGCTGTTTTTCTGAAAAAGTCTCTTCTGTCAATCTCTTGATTAGATTTTTTATTATCCACATTTTCTCCTTTAATTATCTTGTATTACTTATATTTAATTTTAATAGTTCACCTTAGTACATTAATACATAAAGTTTTTTACTCTCACATTATGCCATTTTATGCTTAATGGAAGATGTATAGAATCGCCATACTTATAAGAAAGTGAGATAAAAATGTGATAAATGTGTTTTTGGAGAGGGGGATGGTTACTTAAAGTAACATAGTCTGGCGAATAATTTCTAAATTATTGCAAGAATTAAGTAGTTGTTTCTCTCTTTATCTATTAAAAATGGGATTCTGAACTCTTCGTGTACTATTTCTCTGATGTTTTCATCATCAAAATAGATAGATTGTTTATACTTTTTAGCCTTTGTTGGCATGTTCATTATGATAGTATCAAGGTAGAGTTTAAACTTTTTTGTTGCACTAAAGTCTTCTTTGGAATAAGTCTCTAAAATCTCTTTGAGTTGGTTTTGAAAAAGTTCTGTACACTGTATAGTCATTATTTCTCTTTATCTTTGAGCCAAGCTGAGAGTTCTTTAGAGCTCAAAAAGTAATCTTTTGCAGTTGAAGAGTTGTTATTATAGTTCTTAAGTTCGAGAAGAAGCTTCTCTTTGATTTCTTTATCTTGGTTAGTCATATGCACAAAGAGGAGATTTACTCCTCTTCCTCTGCGTTTTCTTCTTTTGGAACTTCCCCAAAGAAGGTATTAACCTCTTGAGATGTCATCTCAATATCATCCATAGCATCTGTGAAGGCTTCAAGTTGTGCATCACACTCCTCTTCATCTTCAGCAGTTGCTGCTGCTTCTTTAAGAGAGTCTTCTATCATATATGACTTAAAAGGCATACCGTGATTGTAAACTATCTCTCCACCAAGTTTTCCTTGTGCAAGTGTTACGGCAGTTGCTCCAAGAAGAAGTACAATTGCAAAGGCTTCAATAGCAAAATTTCTCATCTTACAACCAATAATTTTGATTAGAGCAATGATACCCAGCGCAATTGCTAGATAAAAACCTAGATTTTTATGGTCTATAAGTGTTTTTTGTCCTGCTTCACTTAGGTAGTCATAGATGACAGGTCCTGCTTGGCTTCCTGTATACCAAGCTATACCCATTGCGATAGCTGCAATAAGTGTAATTCGAGAAGATATTTTTGACATACCTTCGCTTTTAGTAACAAGATAAATAAGTCCAAATACTGCTGCTACTACGGGTAATACCATAGCGAAGTGAACTGTTGCTGGGTGTAACATCATTTTAAATCCTTTATGTAGTTAAATAAGTTAAAATTATAATCAAAAATTATTAAAGTTTACTTCTCTTTTTTATCTATTGCATCTTTTGCAGTTTTAATAGCAGTGCCTAGTGCAACTTTAGCAACACCCCATGCTTGGATTCCCATGCGTTTTGCTTCTTGTGCTTTTGGAGATTTCATAGCTGTATCTGCTTTTTTAACAGCAACTTTTGCAAAACTAGAAAACTTTTCTCGCATTGCATCAGCAGTCTCTTTGGAAATATGTACTAACTCTTCTAAGTCATAACGCATCTCTTTGTTAAGCTCTGTAAGAACTGTTCTTGTTGCTTGTGTACTTTGTGAAGCCTGTGTTGCAACTACTTGAGAGAAGAGAGTATCCGTCTGGTTTAAGTCCTCAATAATGGTGTCATAATCTTCTATAAGAATATGTTTAGCTTCTACAGGCATAAACTCAAGACGTTTTTTAAATCTATCTATAGACTTTACTAGACCTGAGCGCATACCTTTAAGTGTTGATTTGAGTATTTCAGTGGTTCTGTTTGGTGTTGCTTCTGCTACATCTATGGCACTCACTAAAATAGTTGAAAGGATTTTTCTTACTCTAATTGTATTGAGTGAGCCCTCTTTGATAGCTTCAAAAGTTATCTCTTTGACTACCTCCGTTGTTGATTCTGTTATATCTCCATCTGTATCTTTTTCGAGAGCAGTAATTATTGCAGACTCTACCATTTCACTAAGAATTTCATAGAGATCTATAGACTGTAGTTTTACTTGGTGGAGTTTTGAAAGTGCTGCTTCATTACTCTGCATACTCTCTTCCATAGCATTGAAAATAGTATATTTTGCATCTTGTAGCTCTTCAGATTTTTTGTCTAAGGCTCTCTCAATCGCTTCTTTCTCTATAAGTAACTTCTCATGCTCATCACTTAATACCTGCGTTTCAATGTTTACTATAGTAGTTGCGAGTTCTTTTACATCATGGAGTGCTAATGTGTTGAAGTCTAGGTTTAAATCTTCTAAAGCAGATTGGACTCTCTTATCTATCGTTTTAAATCTTTTGTTATAGCTTGTAGATAATTTGTCTTGTAATGTAGTGCTCATAATATTTTCCTTTAAAGTACCATTTTTATATCTTGATGTTTCTTGAGTGCTTCATATATAAATGTTCTGTCATCTTCGTTATGCACAAGTAGATCAAGATTCATACTTGTGTATTTTCCAGTCTTAGACTTGTTTGAGGGTTTTAGAGAGTGTTCTCTTTCGTCAATCACATCTCTTATGGCTTGTTCAAGTGCTTTTTTTTCAGTTGCTATAACCTTATAGCACCAGTTACAAGGGTACTCTAAAACTACTTTTTTGTCATTATCGTTTAAAATCTCCATTTTTGCCTCCTGATTTTGATTCAAGTTGAACATTTCTGATAATCATACTTTTATCTATAGCTTTAACCATATCATATATAGTTAAAAGACCGATACTTGTACCAGTTAGTGCTTCCATCTCGACACCTGTTTGACCTGTGAGTTTGGCAGTTACTGTTAGTTTGAAACCTGGCAATTCTGGAAGCTCATCTACATCACAGTTGATACCACTAAGATTAAGAGGGTGACACATAGGGATAAGAGTACTTGTCTGTTTAACTCCCATAATTGCTGCTATTACAGCAGTTTGAAGAACAGGCCCTTTTTTGTTACTCTCGCTTACTATGTTTGTATAAGCTTCTTGGCTCATCTCTATAGTTCCACTAGCAACGGCTACTCTTGTTGTTTGGTTTTTATCACTTACATCGACCATCTTTGGTCTTTGGTTCTCATCAAGGTGTGTTAAGTTCATATAAAATCTTTTTTTTAGTTTTTACTATTATAGCAAAGAGGTGTTAACAAAACATTTTAGAGGAGCTTTAGTGCTTTTTGGTAGTCATTTGGGTAGTTGAGATTGAGAAAAGGTTTTTCATCTTCAAAGTAAACATAAGTTGTTTGAGCATTTTTGAGGAGAAAGCCGAGTTTATGAGTGTCATTTTTTTGCATATCCAGAAAGCTTGTATAGAGTGAACGATGATAGATACCGCACATAGTCTGAACTCCAAACTCACTCTTGGCTATCGTCGCATCACTGCTGCGTTTATCTGCATGTAAAATCTTCTGTATTACTAGTTCATCAATAAAAGGGGTATCAACACTTATAACAAAGAAACTCTCTGCGTTTAGCTTATAAAACGCAGCTATAAAACCTGAACTTGGAGCAAATGCAGTGGACTCTTCTAAGTCCTCTATAAAGTTTGCTTCAAAATCAAATTTTGATTTATTTTTACAAGATATATAAACATTAGTAAAAATATTTGAGAGTTTTGAGTGTTGATACTCAGTAAGTGTAGAGAATGAGCCAAAAGGAAGAAGAGATTTGTCTTCTCCCATTCGACTACTTTTACCACCTGCAAAGATGATGCAGGGGATATCTAGCATTTAGTTTCTTGTAAGTTCAGCTTCGATACGTCTATTTTCAGCACGACCTTCAGAAGTTGCATTGTCAGCGATTGGATCAGCTTCACCAGCACCTGATGTTGAAAGCTGTTTAGCATCTACACCTTTTTCAATAATCATCGCTTCAACAGCCGCAGCACGTTTAGCAGATAATTTTTGGTTATATGCAGCACTTCCTCTGCTATCTGTGTGACCTACAATTTTTGCACTGTAGTTAGTGTTTGCACTTAAGAAGTCAGCATATTTTTGAATCATATCATGTGATGCTGGAGTAACATCAAAAGAATCATTTTCAAATTGTACTTTTAAGATGATTTTATCTGGACAACCATCACTGTTTACCGCTTCTCCAAGAGGAGTGTTAGGGCAGATGTCTTTTGCATCAGTAATACCATCTTTGTCTGCATCAAGAACGATTACACAACCAGTAGCATCAACATTTGCATCTTTAGCAGATGTAGGACATTTGTCATCAGCATCAGCAACACCATCATTGTCACCATCAAGAACGATTAGACAACCAGTAGTATCAACATTTGCACCAGCAGCAGATGTAGGACATTTGTCATCAGCATCAACAACACCATCATTGTCACCATCAAGTACAACTACAGCAGCAGCTGCTGCAACAGGAGCAACTTTTTGTGCTTTTTCGCCAAAAGCGATAGTAAGACCAGCTAAAATAGCTAAGTTACTATCGTATCTTGCGTCATTGTACTTCATCATGTAAACAGCTTCAAGCTTAAGTGCGAACATATCGTTAAATGGAACTTTAGCACCAATACCTGCATCAAGAAATGCGCTATCAGTATTTCCAGTTTGTGCAGTATAAGCATCACCCATAGTCTCATAACCAAGACCAGCTTTTGCTAGAGGAGTAAAGAAACCTACTTTGTCAAACTCATAAACACCGTTAAGTGCAATACGAGTTACTGATGTGTCAGCACTACCAACAGAGTAGTCAGCTTTTGAGTAAAGAATAGAAACCTCTGGTTTTATCACAGAATCAAAACCATTGTATTGGAACTCTCCACCGATAATTCCGTAATCATCTAATTCGATGTTACCTTCGGCTATGTTGTACCCAATTTGAGGTGTAATCTCATAGTTATACTCTGTAGCGAATGCTAAAGAGGCAGTTAGAAGTGCTGGAATCAGTACTAATTTTTTCATTTTTTACCCTTTTGTGTTAAATATTGGTAAAATTATAGCAAAAATTAGTGATTTTGCAGTGACTTTTTAGAGACCTTTTATCTTGGGTCTGAAATATATCCCGTAATTGCCGAGATTGCAGCGACTGCCGAGTTGGCTAGGTATACTTTTGAGTCACGACTTCCCATACGACCTACAAAGTTACGGTTTGTAGTTGACACTGCTACTTCACCATCACCAAGTATTCCCATGTATCCACCTAGACAAGCACCACAAGTAGGATTTGAAACAACACCACCTGCATCAATGATTATGTCCATATAACCAAGTCTGTATGCCTCTTTTAGGATTCTCTGTGTTGCTGGAGTTACGATAAGACGAACATCTTCATGAACTCTTTTACCTTTTAGTATCTCAGCAGCTATTTTTAAATCACCTAAACGACCATTTGTACAAGAGCCTATAAAAGATTGGTCTATCTTAATCTTGTCACTTACTGCTTTTGTGATTGAGTGACCGTTTGATGGTAAAAATGGATACGCTATTACTGGCTCAAGGTTAGCAACATCTATCTCTAAAACTTTTACATATGAAGCATCTTCATCTGAGTAGTGAATACGAGGTTCACGTGCTAAATTCTTATCACTTAGAAACTCTTTTGTAACATCATCATAGGCGATTATTCCACTTTTTGCACCAGCTTCGATTGCCATGTTACACATAGAAAATCTATCGTCCATGTTTAAGTGAGGGATTGTTGTTCCTGTGAACTCTAGTGTCTGATAAAGAGCACCATCAACACCAATCATTCTAATGATTTCAAGGATAATATCTTTACCTGTTGTATGCTCTTTTGGCGCACCACTTAGAACTACTTTGATAGATTCAGGAACCTTAAACCAGTTACCACCACTTATCATTGCAAAGGCAAGGTCAGTAGAACCCATACCAGTTGAAAACGCACCTAATGCACCATGAGTACAAGTATGCGAGTCAGCACCGATGATAACATCACCAGGAACTACTAGACCTTTTTCTGGAAGAAGTGCATGTTCAATTCCCATGTCTTTTTCATCAAAAAAGTTTTTAAGTTTATGTTTTTTTGCAAAGTCACGAGATATACGAGCTTGATTTGCTGAGGCAATATCTTTTGCTGGTATAAAGTGGTCTAGAACAATAGAAAATCCATCTGGATTTGCAAGTTTTGTAGCACCACTAAGGTTAAACGCAGAGATAGAGATAGGAGTTGTAATGTCATTCCCGATAACCATGTCGATGTTTGAGCGGATTATTTCACCAGCAAAAACTTCATGACCGACATGCTCAGAGAATATTTTTTCAGTTATTGTTTGAGCCATAAAATGTCCTTAAAGTATAATTATTATCGCGATTATACCATTTAAGGTTTAAAATTACTCTTTTTCACTCTTTTTGATATTTTGAAAGATATATTTTGCAACAGATCTTAGTTTCTCATCATTGTACTTTTTCTTCCAAGATGGCATATCAGTTTTATTTGTACCCCAGTAATGACCACCAAATTTTGCATATAAAAAGATTTGGTCCTCAACTAAGAGACTTTTTATAAGGTTATATGGATAGATAAAAGTGTTGTTATCTTTTGATTGCTCAACATAGACACTCTCTCCATTTCCTGTAATACCATGGCATAAGCTACAGTTTCTTTTGAAAATTTTTGCACCAACTTTTAACATCTTCGCTTCGCTCTTTTTAGCAAGTTCAGATTCGTCTAAAAGTTTTTTCACTTTTGACTTTCCATCAGGATTAAATTTTGTCGTTATGTAGTAAGCAACTGACATAATCTGCTCATCTTCATAAACATACTTAAACGCAGGCATAATATCGGAATGTGCACCCCAATAGTGAGCACCCTCTTTAATGATTTTAAAAGATTGTTCTTGAGTTAAAATAGTAGAATCAAGTTTTCTTGGCTTAACTACTAGTTGCATCTCAGGATTTGTTTCACCGTTAACTCCATGACAAGAGATACAAGTGTCATTGTAGATTTGCTCTCCAACTTTAAAACGTTCTGTATCAGTAGGTGTTTTTGCTATTAATAACAAAGGGATTAACCCTAAAAGTAAAATTTTCATTATTTGTTTCCTCTAAATTCTTCGTCGATATATCTTACGACAGATTTAAGTGTAAAATCATCATATTTGTGTTGCCAACTTGGCATATCATTTTTATCAGTTCCCCAAAATTTTCCACCATGCTTAGCATAAAGAAATATCTGCTCATTTGTCAGAAGAGTTTTTCGTAGGTTGTAAGGATAAATTGATTCATTTGGATTTCTTGCAGCTTCCCCATCTCCTAGTCCTGTTACACCATGACACCAGCGACAGTTTCTTAGATAGATTTTTTTACCGCGTTTTAGCATTTTAGCCTCTCTGCTTTGAGGTATCTTTTCACTTTTCGCATAGAGTGTTTTTACTCTCTCTTTTGCATTAGGGTTAAAACTTTGACTGATATATAATGCAACAGAACGGAGTTGGTTTTCACTATAGATGGACTCAAACGCAGGCATAATATCTGCAGCTGAACCCCAGTAATGAGAACCTTTTTTAATAGTTTTGTACATCTGTTCTTGATTTAATATAGAGGCACTGAGGTTACGTGGACGAACAATTAACTTTATGTCTGTTTGTGCATTTCCATTCTCCCCATGACATGATATACATGTTGTCTCGTATATCTCTTTACCAAGCTCGTAGTTTATTTCAGATGAAACAAGTGAGCTGATAAAAAGAGTTACAAGTAAGAGATGTCTCATTATAACTATTTAGCAGTTACTTCTAAAAGCATATTTGGGTGAATCGCACACTCAACACTGAATGTACCAGCTGCTTTAACAGTTACTTTTGCATCTGTCCCGGCTGCTTGCATACCGATATCAAACTCATTAGCTTCATCGTCCGTATATGCATTGTGAGCAAATGGATCAGAGTTTTTAAATGTAATAGTATCACCTACTGCAATAGTAAGTGCGTGTGGAATAAAAGTTTTACCTTTTTGATCAACTACATGGTTAGCGGCATTTGCACTAGCAGCTAGTGCTAGTGAGATTAGTAGAGTTTTTAAAACTGTTTTCATTATGTAAATTCCTTTTACCTAAATTATTGTGGAAACTTCGTTGGAATCGTAAGTTTCATATCTGGACCTTCTAAGGCACTAAGAAAAGAAGTAATCTTATTAATTTCACTTCTTGTTAATTTTCTGTCAACTATAAAAGTTGATTTGTTTTTAACGTTGTGAGCATAACGACCACCGTTACCACATATATGAGTAGCTTCAGTTAAAGTTTTAACACTTCCATCATGCATATATGGTGATGATTTTGTTACATCACGTAGTGTTGGAGTTTTCATTACACCATACCATGAAGCACGTCTTTTTGTAAGGTAACGACCAAGTTCTTTACCGTTTAGCTCTCCATCATTAAGACCGATATTATGGAAACTTCCATCAGAAAAGTTAAAACCATCGTGACAATCTGTACAGTGTGCTTTCCCTTTGAAAAGTTCAAAACCAGCTTTTTCTTTCTTGCTAAGTGCATTTTTATCGCCAAGTGCATATTTGTCAAATGGAGATATAGTTGAAACTACTGTTCTCTCAAAAGTAGCTATAGCTTTTGCTAGGTAATCTTTTGTAATAATACCTTTAGACTCTGGGTATGCTTTTTTGAAAAGTTTTTGATAACCTTTTATCTTGTTAAGTTTTGGTATTAAAACATCAAGAGGCATATTCATTTCAACATCAGCTTCAATAGGACCAAGTGCTTGTTGCTCTAAAGTTCTTGCTCTACCGTCCCAAAATTGACGATTTTGGTAAGCTGTATTTAAAACTACTGGAGAGTTTCTTGGTCCTGTAGCACCTTCATGTCCAACAGCTTTAGCAGCTGGCTCTAAGTCTGTCCAACCACGTTTTGGGTGGTGACAAGTTGCACAAGATATTTTTTCTGATGTAGATAATCTTGTATCAAAGTAGAGTAGTTTCCCTAACTCTATACGCTCTGGTGTCATTTTGTTGTTAGCTGGTTGTGGTATCTCTGTTGGTCTTAACCATTTTTTCATATCTTCAGTTGCACTGAGTGTAGAAAAAAGTGTAGTTACCAAGAGTGTTACCATTCCTAATTTAGTTATCATGTTTGAACTCCTATCCATATAATATTTATGGATATTATCATAATAATGTTCTGTTTATTATTAAATACAAAATATAATTAATTGAAACAAAAAAGAGGAAGAGAGAGTAAAAAAGTATTGATATATTAAAACTTTTAGGCGTAAACGTATATATAACAGCACTCATACTAGTAAATAGAGCCAGTATATAAGAGGAGTAAATAAAATACCCTATATAGTAGTAATCAGACTGTAGAAGACAGTAGGGACACTTATGTGTAGGAAGTTGGTATATATAGGTGCTAAAAAAGTATACAAGGCTCAAGTAAGATATATAGGTAAAAAGTATACAAAGAGATAGGAATAAAAATCTTTTTTTATAATAAGCACTAAGCACAAGAGCAAGGTATATAAGATAAAAACTACTTATAAGCTGAATCATAGAGATATTAAAGGGAAGTGGGTTTGAGTCTTGTGTGCTCGTATATAGTGTAGAACAACATGAGACAGGATTAACTGTAGATAAGTTGGTGTAAAAGAGTAGTTCAAGGAGCATCTCTAAGAGAATAAATATATATATAATTATGAAAAACCACATCTTATGTTTAAAATATCTAGACTCTTTTGTATGCAGGTCCTCTCTATTTAACGTAAGCCATAGCATTGTTGTAATGATTAAAAATATTTTTAATACTATTAGAGGCTCTCCGTAAGTATTTGCACTAACAACGCCTGCTCCACACATAGCACCCGGAATAATATTTGATAGTTTATCAAGTGTATAAGTGAAAAAGGGGAGGAGTATAATTTTAATGATAAGTGAAATTTGAATAATACTCAAGATTAAATAAGATTTTTTTTCTAGAGAGTATTGAAGTTCTGTTGCCGAATCTCTCTTATATCTTTTCAATATATATAAGGTGTTGATAAAAGCGATACTAAGCAGTAGAAGAAGTAAGATCTCAACAAAAAGATTTATGCCTACCTCATAGCTTAAGAGTATGTCAGACAAGCGAACCATCTTTAATAAATATGACTTTATCAACAAACTCTTGAGCCTCAAAGATGGGATCATGTGTAGAGATTATAACTGTCTTTCCTCTGGCTTTTAAATCTTTAAGAGTCTCTATAAATACTAAGGAGTTGTCGGCATCGAGATTTGCAGTTGGCTCATCACAGATGACTATATGAGGATTGTTTATAATAGCTCTTGCAATAATAGCTCTCTGTTTTTCCCCTCCAGAAAGGGTGTTTACTTTTTGAGATTTTTTATGAGAAATATTGGCAATTAGGAGTGCCTTATCTATGTTATGTTCAATCTGTGCTTTTGTTAAGGCTTGTATAACTAAAGGGGCGAGAAGATTATCGTGGAGTGTAAGTTCATCAAAAAGGTGGAAGCTTTGAGTAACAAAGCCAACTCTGTTTTTTCTATACTCCGAGGCATAAATATCAGAATAAGAGACGATGTTCTCTCCCTCTACTAAAACCTTGCCAGATGTGGGTTTCATAATGGATGCAATAATGCTCAGAAGTGTTGATTTGCCACTTCCGCTCTCTCCATAAATAACAATTAGCTCACCCTTTTTGATTTTTAAATTGATATTTTTAAGAGCATGGAAAGTATCCGTTTTAGTCTGAAAACTTTTAGATAGGTTTTCTATATTTATCATCTCATGACCTCTGTTGGTTCTTTAATACTTACTCTCCATAGAGGTATAATAATGGCAAGCAAAAAGGGAATAACAAAACTTAAAAATATTAGCACTAAATCACTCAGTGTAAAACTTGGAGAAAATATTGTAGAACTTCCAAGGTTTGAGTAGCCTAAAAAAATATTTTTAAGGAGTGGAGCATTTAAAAAATATACATAGAAATAGGCTAAGAAAATACCACTGAAATAGGCACTAAGAATGACAATAAAGTTTTCACTAATCTTGAACCATAAGACCTCATTTATTTTCCAACCACTTAAACGCAGTAGGGCGACCTCTTTTGCATCTACACTACTTATCATTGAGTATCTTTGAAATAAGATAAGTCCAAAACTCATAAAAACTATAATAAAGAGTGATAAGAATAGACCACCTTTATAGTTATAAAGATTCTCATAATAGTTCTGAATATCGTTTTTTTGGATTATACGCATATCGAAGTGGGAGACTCTTAGTTTGGTATTAATAGTTTCTCTCTCTTTAAGATTTGGTGCTTGTAAAATAATATCGCTAAAGGTACCATCCTCAACACCTAGTATCTTTCTTGCATTTGCAATATCCATTATAATCATATCTCCACTAACAATATCTGTGGAACTTTTTAGCTTATCATAGATATAGACCTTCTCTATGCTTCTATCTGGTGGTCTAAAAGTATAGTAATCAAAGTAATGGTACTCATCAAGGAATTTTTTTACATCAGAACCAATAATCATGTTCTTTTTTGCTAGAAAATCATCCATATCTATGCCCTCAACTAAGGTTTTCATCTCCTTAATAACTTGAGTGTCATAGAAGTCTAGACCAACTATTATAAAGTACTGTTCTGCTGGTTCGTAGTAATGTGTACCATAAATACGTCCTTGAACATTTTGTACACCATCTATGGTGTAAAATTCATCTATCCAAGATTCGGGGGCATTTAAGACTCTTCCTGCCACATATTTTTGTACTGTAAAGTCGGCTTGATTTTCAAGAGTAGAGAAAATATCTTTTTTTATAGAGCTACTTATGAAAAGCACAGAACTCATGAGTGCAATTAAAAGCGTAGAGAGAATAAAAATACTAAGATGTTTTTTTCTATAGGTAATAAGTAATATGAGAAGAAAATTTAGCTTATTTAGCATATACATAGTCCATTTTAGTATAGTTTTTCATCTTAGGGTAGAGGGTGTTTGAATCATCTGAATAGAAGCTAATTCTATGTTCAAGATATCCAGTAGAGAGAGCTAACCCGGGTAGTTTAGTGAGCTGTGTAAGAGTTGAAATTTGCTGCGCTCTATCTTCTGAATACTTGGCCTTAAAAGAGAGAATAAAAAGTAGAGTTAGGCTGAGAATAAGTGTAGAGAAGAAGAGTTTAATCAGCATCTATATAGATGCCTTTAAACTTTAAAAATTTGTAATTTTTCGTTTAACTCTTGTGTTGAATGATGTAGATTTGTACTTGCTTTTGCAACATCATCAATACTTTTAATATTTTCTTGAGATATCTCATTTACATCTTGAATCTGAGTAATGATATTTTCTACTTTTGTAGCGTTTTCTCTATATCCATCTAAAATATTTTCACTCATACGTGTTGATTCTTGCATAATATTAACAGTTGCATTGATTTTATCTCCAACACCAATAGATATATTAGCTAGGTCCTGTGTCTCTTCTGAGTTACGATTCATCTGAGTTGAACTGTCTACAATAGACTGAACGATAATATTGATAGTTGCGTTTATCTCTGAAAGAGACTTTTGTGTTCTCTCTGCAAGCTTACGAACTTCATCTGCAACAACAGCAAAACCACGTCCGTGTTCACCTGCACGTGCTGCTTCTATAGCTGCGTTTAGTGCGAGTAAGTTTGTCTGGTCAGCAATATCTGCAATAACCGTAAGAACCTCTTTTACCTGTGCTGCATCAGTAGAGAGTTTTGAAAGGTTCCCCGCTAACTCAATTTGTATTTCAGAACTATGCTGTACCTTATCAACAAGAATTAAAATATCTGATTGAGTGTTTGTAAGATTTTCGTTTGAGAGTATAAGGTTCTGTTTCCCTTGTTCTGCATCCTGCATAGCAGCATCCAAATCATTTTTCATCACTTGACCATGTTCTACTGCTGCTGTTAGTTTGATATTTTGGTTTTCAGATTTCTTTTCAACTTCTAATGCCGTTTTTTCTAGGTAAACAGAAATTTCGGAATTTGAAGACGATGAGTCAATAACACCATGTAGCGTCTCTTGAACTTTTTTGATGAAGTTGTTTATGTAGTGATTTGCTTCTGCAATCTCATCATTACTATCTTCGCTAAGTCTTTTTGTTAGGTCGCCATCACCTTCTGTTAACTCCTTAGCTGCGTTTATAAGTTTTTTGATTGGAGTTACAATAGAGTGATTTACAAGTAAAAGCATAGATATAATTAGCAGACCAAAAATGAGTTGAACCATTAAAGAGATATTATGTAGTGATGAAATTTTATCTTCAAGTGCAGGAGTATATGCCTCTAACATTTTTTTAAGAAGGTCTTGGTTTTTTTGAATTAGTAAATTCATATCTCCTAGTAGCCCGCTATTAGAGTTAAAACCTTTCTTCTCAGTAGCCTTAGCATACTTATAAAAATATTTTTTGTACTGAAGTAGGTCTGTTTTCATCTCATCAGAGTTTTGAAGATTTCCTTCTATGAAGTAAATAAGTGCATTGTACGAGCGTTTAAATTTTTTAAGATATTTTTTATCATAGCTAAGTCTAAAGTTTTTTTCTATATTTTGTAGGGTTAAAACCATAGAAAAAATATCTTGGTTCTGTGCACGCTTTGCATAGAGTTCAGCTTTTCTCACAGCAGAAGAGAGAGCATATCTTAGACCATCTTTTTTTGTATAGCCTAGTTCTTGTTCTATCGTGACTACATTTTTAAAGCTGTTGTTGTAGAGGCCTAAGTTCTTTGTGAGAGCATTTAAACTACTTGCATCCAACTCTAGAGTAGTTAAAGAGTCTCTAAGTTCATCAGCATGTGCATTTATAGTTTTTAAATTTTTATAAAAAATCGCTTCGTAAGAACTGTTTTTATATTCTAAAAAATTTGTCGAACTACTCATTAAATTTTTCATATCGCTATCTATTTGGTAGACATAAAGCTTAGTTTTTTGTAGTTTTTCACTTTCGCTAATCATAAAACTTACAATATAAATATTAACTAAAATTGAGATTATGGATATCCCCATAACCCCTAGTAGTTTCTTTTTTATAGTCATAGCATGTCCCCTATAGAAATTAGATTGTATATTTTAGAGCTTTTTTTGTAAATTCTGTTGAACAAAAAAACATAGCTATAAATATTGGGTTGATTTTAACATAATTATCTTCAATTTTTTCAAAAACTTTAAAGTTAAAGCCTCCACCATCATTTGTATCTTTAGGTTTTACAAGAAATTCTATTGGTGCTAAGGTCTTGACCATGTTGAGAATTTTCTTCTTTTTCTTCTGGCTATCATTTTCTAGGATGTTAAAATCAGGCTCTTCTGAGCTTCTATGCATTACTAAAATTTCCTCAAGAACTTCAAACTTATCTTTGAAAATTGTTTTGTTCCACTCTATTAGAGTCTTTTCAGAGTCAATCTTACATGCCTTAAATGTTAAGGCATGTGGTTTTTGTGCTTTCATAGCTTCAATAAGTGCTAAAAGAGGGTTTATCCCTCCAACATTTAGAGCTGCTTTTGTTAAAAAGAGATGGATGAGGGCTTTTGTATCGTCGTTTTGTTTGTTAAAATTACACATATTTATTTTCCTGTTTTTTATGATTTGAGTAGAGAGTAAAGCTATTTTTGCCATTCTCTTTTGCTTCATACATTGCTGCATCAGCATAGCTTACTAAGGTGTCTAGGTCTTGAGCATCATCTGGATAAGAGGCTACTCCTATACTTGCACCTATATTAAGCACTTGTTTTGAGATGTTAAAATCTTCATTTAACTTATCTATTATTTTTTGAGCAACTATTGTTGCACTAGCTTTAGCCTCTACATCTGTGAGGAGTACAATAAATTCGTCTCCTCCAATTCTAGCGGCTATATCCATATGACGAACTGACTTCGTAAGCCTATGTGCAGTCTCTATTAGTAAAATATCTCCTGCATTATGTCCGTAGGTATCATTGATACTTTTAAATCCATCTAAATCTATAAACATCAAAGAGAGCTTTTGTTTGAGCCTTTTAGCTCTTTTTATCTCTTGTTCTAGTTCTATATAAAAGTAGGCTCTATTTGGTAGACCTGTAAGTTTATCAAAATGCGCCATCTGCTCAAGACGTTGCTGTGTATTGGTAACATAAAGACTCAAGATAAACAAAACGAAAAGAATAGAGAAGAGCAATATTTTAGAGTAGTTATCTTCTACTAAGAGTTTATCTAAGTGGTCTGACTCAGTATAGATGACAAGATATGCAATGTTTGTGTTTTGGAGTTTATCATTTATAGCGATAAAAGTCACTACCATCGCATTGTAATTATAAGAACTCGATATTGAGAAGTCTAGTCCTTTTTGCATCTTATGAGATATTATTTTCTTAAACTTCTTCTCTTGAATTATCTCTTTGAAAGCTTCTTCATCGAGGTCTTGATATGAATTTTTTTGAACCATATACTCTTTATTTTCTACACTAGGCATATATGAATCTTTTATTGACTCAAGCCATGTGCTTTTGTAAACATTGGACTTGAGAATAAGTAGGTGCTTATCTAGTACATACTTATCTGTAATGTACTCTACAAGTTGATCACTGGAAAATGAAACTTCCATACTACCAATATGTTTAGAATTTTTATCAAAAAGTGGATAAACATATCTAAACCCATGTATAAGTTTTCCTGTTTCAAAACCTTCATGTGGAGTTTTTGTTTCATTTGTGGCTTTAACACTTGCTCTAAAATCACTTAAATCATCACCAAACTTACCTGGTCGGTGCATACGTAAAAAACTAATGTTGTCTTTGAGATGAAAGTGGAGTTGAATGACTCCCATATTTGTAAGTCGTTTGTATCGCTTTTGAAGCATCTTATACATTTTGTTTCTGATTAAAGCTCGTTGTGACGCATCTGAATCATTGGCTTGTGCAAAAAGTGATATGAGTTTTGTGTTATCTTGATACATGGAATAAATATCGTGAGACATAATTTTTAAATACTTGTACTGCGTTTCGTACTGTGTTTTTAGTAAATTAGTCTGTATGTTGAGATAACTCTCTTTGTGATGTTTGAAAAAACCATCAATTGCACCATTTAGAATCAGGGCTAGGAGAAAAAAAATGATGATATGTTTATAGTACTTTATAATGTTGTTCATTAAGTGTATTTTATCATATTAAGCGTATAGAGTAACTGAAACAACTATTAAGCCAATTGTAAAGTCAAAATTGTTTAAGCAGAGTGTAATAACAAAGGTATTATTATGTCAGAACTAAAAGAAGACAAAATTTGTCCGATTTAAAAAACAGAGACTTTTAACCTCTGATATAAAGGTAAAAAATGCAAGTTTATTTAGATAACAATGCTACTACAATGACAGATCCATTAGTAGTTGAAGCAATGAAACCATTTTATAGTGAAGTATATGGTAATCCTAACTCACTTCATAAGTTCGGTACAGCATCTCATCCTGCAATTACTACAGCGATAGACCAGGTTTATACTGCGATTAATGCAGCTGATGCTGATGATGTAGTATTTACATCATGTGCAACAGAGTCAAACAACTGGGTTTTACAATCTATATGGATTGACCACATCTTAAATGGTGATAAAAACCATATCGTTACTACAGAAGTAGAACACCCGTCAATTCTTTCAACTTGTAAGTTTTTAGAAGAACAAGGTGTAAAAGTAACTTATCTTCCTGTAAATGAAGAGGGTGTTGTTGAAGCACATACAGTAAAATCTTTTATCACTGAAAAGACAGCTTTAGTCTCTATCATGTGGGCTTCAAATGAGACTGGTATGATTAACCCAATCGAAGAAATCAGTGAAATCTGTAAAGAAAAAGGTGTACTTTTTCACTCAGATGCTGTTCAAGCAGTTGGAAAAATTCCAGTTGATTTACAGTCTGTACAGATTGATTTTGTATCATTTTCAGCACATAAGTTTCACGGACCAAAGGGTATAGGTGGACTTTATATAAGAAATTCACAAGCTCTTTCTCCACTCCTTCATGGTGGTGAGCATATGGGTGGTCGTCGTTCAGGAACTTTAAATGTTCCTTTTATCGTAGGTATGGGTCTCGCTATGGAACTTGCTACTAAAGATATCCAAGCGACTATGGCTAAAATCCGTTCTAAGCGTGACCGTTTAGAAGATGAGCTTGTAAAACTAAGTGATACTTTTGTTGTTGGAAACAGAAACAACCGTACACCTAACACTATTCTTATCTCTATCAAAGGGGTTGAGGGTGAAGGTATGCTTTGGGACTTAAACAATGGTCAAATCGGAGCATCAACAGGTTCAGCTTGTGCATCTGAAGACTTAGAAGCTAACACTGTTATGCTTGCAATCGGTGCTGATAATGAGCTTGCTCATACAGGTATTAGACTTTCACTTTCTCGTTTTACAACAGATACTGAAATCGATTACACTATCAACCATTTTAAAGAAGCAGTTGCAAGACTTAGAAATATTTCAAGTTCATTTGCAAAACAGCAACCAACTAAGGGTGGAGAAGTTCAAGAGTGCGAACTTCATTAAGACTAAGAGAACTAATTACTAAATAGAATTTTAAAAATAATAGGAGAATATTATGGCAAAAGCAGATATATTAGGCGATTCACTTTGGGACGCTTACTCAAATAAAGTTACGACATTAATGAATAACCCTCAACACCAAGGAGAAATCTTTGAAGGTGAGGCTGAAAAACGTGGTAACAAACTTATTGTTGCAGACTTCGGTGCAGAGTCTTGTGGTGATGCTGTAAGACTTTACTGGGAAATTGACCCAAAAACTGACACTATTGTAAACTCAAAGTTTAAATCTTTTGGTTGTGGTACAGCTATCGCATCTTCAGATGTTATGACTGAACTATGTATCGGTAAAACAGTTCAAGAAGCTGTAACGATTACAAACATTGATGTTGAGCTTGCTCTTCGTGATGACCCAGAAACACCTGCTGTTCCACCTCAAAAAATGCACTGTTCTGTTATGGCTTATGATGTTATCAAAAAAGCTGCTGGACTTTATCTTGGTGTTGACTCTGAAAGTTTTGAGACTGAAATCATCGTTTGTGAATGTGCTCGTGTTTCTTTAGGAACACTTCAAGAAGTTATTCGTCTTAATGACTTAACAACTATTGAGCAGATTACAGACTACACTAAGGCTGGTGGCTTCTGTAAGTCTTGTATCCGCCCTGGTGGACATGAAGCTATGGATTACTACCTAGTTGATATCTTAGCGGACACTCGTAGAGAGATGGACGAAGAGAAGATGAAAGCTGCTGCTGATGCAATGGCTGGTGGCGAAGCAAACTTTGAGACTATGACACTTGTTCAACAGATTAAAGCTGTTGATGCTATCATCGATGAGAATGTACGTCAGTTCTTAATCATGGATGGTGGAGATATGGAGATTATCGATATCAAAAAAGATGATGAGTATATCGACATCTATATCAGATACCTTGGTGCATGTAGCTCTTGTTCTTCAAGTGCAACAGGTACTCTATACGCTATTGAGTCTACTCTTAAAGAGAAACTCTCTAAAAAGATTCGTGTTTTACCTATCTAGCCCCTTCTCTATATCGCAGTTTCTATATTTACATAGAAACTGCACCTCTTCTTTTTAATCCACTTTGAGAATGTTTTATCTTTTTTATTAGAAAGATTAGCTAAAATTATGCTTATGATACATAATAGTGAAATTACTGATGCACTTGTTGAGAATGGCTATATTGTTCTAGAAAATGCAATAGATAGTGAACTCCTTCGTGCTCTTATGGCATGTGCAGAGGATGAAACCTCTTATAAAAAAGCAGGTATCTCTTCAAGCTCAGACCTTCACCTTGATGCGAGTAAACGCAGAGATAAAACACGCTGGATAGACGCTGATACTCAAGCCCAAAGTGCATACCTAGAGCTAACAAAAAGCTTACAGGAGTACTTAAATAGGTCTTTATATCTTGGTCTTTCATATTATGAATCACATTTTGCTATTTATGAAAAAGGTGATTTTTATGAAAAACATCTTGATGCTTTTAAGGGCTCCTCAAATAGAGTAGTCACAACAGTTTTATATCTAAATAAAGAGTGGAATACGCAAGATGGTGGTGAGTTACTTATCTATGACGAGAGTGATAAGTTGATAAAAAAAGTGACTCCAAACGCAGGTACATTAGTAGTTTTTATGAGTGATAAGTTTCCTCATGAAGTACTACGAGCAAATAAAAAACGCTACTCGATAGCGGGATGGTTTAGGATAGATAAATGAAATATATAGCACTTTTAACTGTGGCAGTTTTGGCTCAAGGCGAGGTAGTTCACTCTAGTCTCTCAACATATTTAGAGAGTAAAACCTTTACTAACTCTAAACAAAAGAGTGATGGTAAAATCATTGGTGTAGGTGCAGACCTTCATCATAATGCTTCTTCATTTAAGTTCGCATATGAGTATGGTGATACAAACACTTATCAACCACCTCTTAAAGAGGACTTAAAAACGCAGAAACTATTTCTGAGATATATGTACGATATAAATGATAAGTTAGCTATAAATGTAAACTATCTTAAAGTTCTAAGTGATAACATCGTTGTGACTGATGGAGGGGCTGCTTATGGACTCGGTTTGACTTACAAACCTATGAAAAACGCAGGGATAAACTTCACTCAGTTTTATACTCGCTATGATGATTTTAATGTCTACCAAAGTGATTTGAGTCTTGCATATATTATGAAGATTCAAGAGGTGAAAGTAAAGCTTTCTGTGGATACAAAGTACATAAACCTAGATATTAAAAATCCAACAAGATTTACTAATAATGCTCAAAATGATTACCTAACAACAGGCTTTAAAATGCATGCTCATTATAGTCGTTATCATGCAGGTGGGGGATTTTATATGGGTAAAAGAGTCTTTGGTATTATGCAAGACGGTTTTAAAATTCAGCATCATGCTATGGAGTTTGATAGAACATATTTTGGGGGAGTAGGAGTTAACATCTCTGACTTTGTTCTACGTATGCAGTACATCTACCAAAGAGCAACTGAACTTCCGATGAACAACCAAAATGTAGAAGTCTCGAATGTGAGACTCCTTTTAAACTATAAACTTTAGAATTCTACTTGTGCAGTTAGCATGTACGCGATTCCATTGTATTTTTCACGGCTTGAACCTGTTTCGTTGTCTGTAACATCAACATTTGTAATCCACTGAACATTTTCATTTTGTTGCCATGCAAAACCAGCGATGTAAGTCTTTTGCTCATACTCTGTTGCACTACTTGAAACTTCTGGTGTCCATGAGTCATAACGGCCAATTACTCTAAACTCTTTGTCTGTTCCAAAACGGTACTCTCCATTGAGTGAGTAGCCAGAACCCGAACCTTTTGTTGTATATGTATTATTATCAGCAGTATCTTGAGAAGCGATAAACTGGGCAGCTACAAGAAATTCTGGTTGGTTATATACAGTATGCAGACCACCAAATATTAAGTCATCAGAATTATTTGCTGTTGTTTGAATATGATCCATGTTATACTGACCAAAGAAAGAAGCATCCCAGTATGTTTTTGAAGTCTGCTTGTCTTTTCCTCTAACACCAAATAGGTGTGCAGTTGCTCTCCACTCGATACTCATACCTTTTTCATTTTGAAGATCATGATAACCTTCACCATTGAAAAGACCTATCTCTGAGTCAAAGTACTGCGTTCTTGTTTTGAAGTTAATACCAAAGTCAGCAGAGTTAGAGAGGTGTGCTCCATTTCCTTGTTCTACTAAAACCTTAGAGATATCTCTGTAAAACCAAGCATTGTGCTCTTCATAATCGTGCCATGGACGGTGGGCAACACCTATCTCAACACCAGTAAATGGTAGAACTTCATTTAAGTAAAGGTAAGCATACTTGATACGTAAAAGGTTATCTCCATCTGTAGAGTCACCATTTTGTTTGTTATCTTGGTGAACATCAAAAGTTACACGGTAGTAAGATTTTGGGTCATCTAAAAGGTAAGCTTTGAGTTGGAAATAAGCACGACGAATTTCAAATTGTGATGTATCATCTTTAAAGTTTGTACCAGGAACTGACGTTTCTCCACTCTTATGGTCATTATATGTATAACCAATATAAGTCAAACCAGAAAATTTAAACTTGTCTGCATGTGAAAATATTGAAGTTGATTTGTCCTCTACTAAAGTGCGCCCCTCAGCTGCTGAAGTAAAAACCTGACCATTTGTATCTTGGTAAAGATCTACTGCGCTTGCTCCAACTGTTCCGAGTGTCATAGCCGTTATTGCTGATAATACAATTTTTTTCATTGTGTATTCCCTTTTTTGTTTGTTGATGAAATTATAGAACATTTTGATTACATCTAGGTTACAAAGTAGAACAAAACCTAAAATATGTAATAATTGACGAAGAATCAAAAAGAGGCATTATATGAAACCACTTCACTACATAGAGTTAGGAGCATCACTATTTATACCAGCTGCGTTTACTAGTTTAAACGCAGTCGTTTGTGCTCTTAAGTATCCTGAGCTAAAAAGTATTGTCATTGATTTTGAAGATGGACTGAGTGAGGATAAACTCAATGAAGCAGAAGAAAATCTCAAAAATATTTTAAAGCAGATAAACGAGAAGTCTCCTCTTGTATTTGTAAGAAGTAGAGATGCCAAACATCTCTCAAAGCTTCTGAACTTCGAGGGCATCGAAAATGTAAGAGGCTTTGTTCTAGCAAAGTTTTCTCTACAAAACGCAGAGGAGTATCTCTGTGAGTTGAGTAAAACGCAGTACTATTTTATGCCAAGCATAGAAGGGCAAGAGCTGTTTGAGCAGAGTAAACTTCTTGAGTTACGAGAGATACTCCTAAGATATAAAGAGCAGGTTCTTTTAGTGCGTTTTGGGCTTGAGGATATGCTCAAACAGCTTCGTATGAGAAGAGGGTGTGATGAGAGTATGTTTGATTTAAGTGCTACTTCCTATGTTTTAGGCTCGTTTATCTCTGCGTTTAAGAGTGTAGGGTTTGGTGTGAGTGGGGGAGTGTACCCCTGTTTTAAAGATGATGAGGGTTTTACAAGAGATGTAAAACGTGACTTAAAAGAGGGACTCTTCTCTAAGACAATTATTCACCCAAGTCAGATAGCACTTACAAATGAACTCTATAAGGTAAGTACTCAAGAGTATGAAGAAGCACTCCAAATTACACAAAGTAAAGAAGTGTTCTTCGCACAAAACTCAAAAATGGCAGAAGTAAACACCATGAAAGCACACTCACAAGAGATACTTCTGCGTGCAAAAGTATATGGAGTAAGAGCTTAGGAGGAAGTTTCTATATTTACCAACTCAACTCTCTCACACTCTTTTTTGAGAAGCTTTTTGTTTGTTGCATCCTCTTCTGCTAAGTCGAGTATGTCAGCAAAGTCATCTTTAGAAACCTCAAAAGTATGTAGCTCTTTTTGTGTCTGAATCTTTATATGTGCCTGTGTTGGCTCTGCTAAAAGTTCTAAGTTACGAAAGCCTTTGGCATATTCACTTCTTATAAGTTTAGCTATCTTCTCATTTAAAAGTAGCTCTGTTAAAGAGACCTCTTTGTTCAAGTCTGCCTTGCAGAGCACCTTGTAAGTTACCAAAATCGTTCCATTCATAATCTTCCTTCTCTTCTTGTTGATGAATAATTTTACTCTAATTACTCAGAAGTATCAAAAAATATGACAAACTGTCATGAAAGACCTTACTTACTCACTCTCTATGAGCTTTTCAACTCTTCTACCATACTCAATATCTGCCTTTTTAAAATGCGATATTTGTAACTCTTGTATCTCTTTTGTTGCGTTTTTAAGACTTCCTGCAATGTTGGAAACTAGATCATTTTGTTCACTCTTCGCTAATACACGGTAGAGATTTCCCGCTTGCACAAAATCACTGTTTTCATCACTATCATAAGCATAACGGTCTGCATTACCATCTATTTTTAGTTCTGGTTCAGCCATTTGTGGTGACTCTGTAGGAACACTATAGTGACTTGGTTCATAGTTTAAACTATCTCCTCCATTGTCATCAAAACGCATAGCACCATTTCTAAAGCCATTGTTTACTTCTACATCAGGCTTGTTTATAGGTAGGGCATTATAATTTACACCTAGTCTATATCTCTGTGTATCAGGATATGAGAAGAGTCTTCCTTGAAGCATTTTATCCGGTGAAAGACCAATTCCTGGCACTTTGTTTGAGGGTGAAAAGGCTGCTTGTTCTACTTCATTGAAGTAGTTTTTTGGGTTCTTATTTAGCTCTAAAATTCCTACTTCAATCAATGGATAATCACTATGAGGCCAAACCTTAGTCACATCAAATGGGTTGATAGCATAATCTTGAGCTTCCATCTCAGGCATAATCTGTACTGAAACCCTCCATAATGGAAAGTTGTTGTTTTGTATAGCAACAAAAAGGTCTTGTGTTGCATAATCAGGATTCGTTCCTGCTAATCTTGTAGCCTCATCGGCTGAAAGGTTTTTAATGCCTTGCATAGTTTTGAGATGAAGTTTAACCCAAAATCGTTCATTGTTTGCATTGATAAAACTATAAGTATGTGAGCCATATCCATTCATATGTCGATAACCATCAGGTGTTCCACGGTTTGAAAAGAGTGTTGTGATTTGGTGTAAAGATTCTGGTGACTTTGACCAAAAATCCCACATCATATTGTCTGACTTTAGGTTGCTATCAGGCATTCTTTTTTGTGTATGAATAAAATCTGGAAACTTTAGAGGGTCTCTTATAAAAAAGACAGGTGTGTTGTTTCCTACTAAATCCCAGTTCCCTTCATTTGTATAAAACTTTGTAGCAAAACCTCTAGGGTCTCTTGCTGTATCGGCAGAACCTCTCTCCCCTCCAACTGTGGAAAATCTAGTAAAAGTTCTTGTCTGCTTCCCAATTTTGGAAAAGATATCAGCCTTCGTATAAGCGGTAATGTCCTTTGTTACCGTAAACGTACCATGAGCACCTGCACCTTTTGCATGGACGATTCTCTCAGGTATCTCTTCTCTATCAAAGTGTGCTAGTTTTTCTTGAAGGTAGACATCTTGCATAAGTACGGGTCCTCTTGAACCTGCTGTTAATGAGTTTTGATTGTTATCTACTTTTCTACCATTTGCTGTTGTTAAGTCTATTTTTTTCATAATTTGTCCTTTAATTTTACTATTGCTAAGTTTCAGTCACATATCCCATCTTAAACTATTGTCCCTCTTTTCGTTTACTCCTTTTTTATAAAGGATAATTTTTATCCTTAACAATTCTATCCCTTTAAAACTTAGATAATAATTAATTGTAGAAGATAATTATTATTATCTAGGAAGTTGATTCTTTAATCTATTGTATTTATTCCTTTGTTACTCCAAAGCAAAGAAAATGTATAATCTCTTCTATATAAATCACTAGGAATTTTATGCAACTCAAAGGCTTTAACAATCTCAAAAAAGCTCTTAGCTTTAGTTTTTATGACTTCGTTATAGCTCCGAGTGAGGAAGAAAAACTCTCTTATGTTGAGTATATAAATACTAACTATTCAGCAGAGGCTATAAGCGAACTTTTGCAAAAGATAGTGAAGATTGTGGGTGCTGAAGTTCTTGATGTCTCCTTGCAAAACTATGAGCCTTATGGGGCTTCTTCTATGGTTCTGCTCTCAGACATCAAGGGTGCTAGTGCAAGCATGCACCTTGATAAGAGTCACATCACGGCACACACTTACCCAGACTTTAAGTCTCAAAGTGAGATACTTAGCTTTCGTGTAGACATAGAGCTTTCTACTTGTGGGGAGATATCTCCACTCAACTCACTAGATAGTATTTTTGAGTTTTTTGATACTGATATTGTGACTATAGATTATGTTGTTCGTGGTTTTACTCGAGATGAAAAGGGTGAGCATATCTATCTTGATGAGAAACTAAACTCCATCAAAGAGTATATAAACCAAGAGACACTTAAAAGCTATGAAACGCAGGAGTTAACTCTTCTTGATGACAACATATGGCAGTTAAAACTCCTGCGTGTAGATATGAAGACAGAGGAGTATTTCTCCCCTAAAACGCAGCTAAACGCAGATGAAAAAGAGCACTACATAAGTCTCTTAAACGCAGAGATGCGAAGTATATTTAAGCCTCGGAGAAAGATATGAAAGAGTTTGACAAACAACATGTACTACACCCTTATGCACCCTCAACACCTGAGGCTGATATGGAGCTGGTTAAATCTGCATCTGGAGTTTATCTAGAGCTTGATAGTGGTCAAAGAGTTATAGATGGCATGAGCTCTTGGTGGTCGGTAATCCATGGTTACAATGTGAGCGAGTTAAACGCAGCCGCAAGTGAGCAGCTCTCAAAGATGAGCCATGTTATGTTTGGAGGTTTGACACATGAGCCTGCCATAAACTTAGCGAAGACCCTCTTGGAGATAACGGACGAGAGTTTAGAGCATATCTTCTTTAGTGACTCTGGCTCGGTGAGTGTTGAGGTAGCTTTGAAGATGGCATTTCAGTACTGGAGTTCTCAAGGCAAGAGACAAAAGAGTAAGATTTTGGCTTTTTCTAAGGGTTACCATGGCGATACTTTAGGGGCGATGAGTGTCTGTGACCCTATCACCGGAATGCACTCTGCGTTTGAAGATGTACTACACAAAAATATCTTTGCAGAGGCACCGATGTGTATGTTTGGTGATGAGTGGAATGAAGAGTATATACAAGACTTTAAAACAAAACTAGCACAAAACGCAGAGGAGATAGCCGCCGTTATCTTAGAGCCAATAGTCCAAGGAGCAGGGGGAATGAGAATCTACTCTCCTGCGTTTTTAAAGAGAGTCGCCCAGTTGTGCAGAGAGGCTGATGTGCTTCTTATCTTAGATGAGATTGCTACAGGTTTTGGACGAACTGGAAAACTTTTTGCATATGAGTATGGAGGAATTGCTCCTGATATCTTATGTGTTGGAAAGGCTCTTACGGGTGGCTATATGTCACTAGCGGCAACACTTACAAGTAAAAAAGTGATGCAAGGCATAGAGAGTGGTGGCAATGTTTTGATGCACGGACCAACTTTCATGGCAAACCCTCTGGCTTGTGCTGTGGCAAATGCAAGTCTGAAACTACTTTTAGACTCCCCTTGGCAAAGTAAAATCTCTACTATCGAGATGCAGTTAAATGCAGAATTAAAAAGATGTGAAGAGCTAGAAATAGTCAAAGAGGTACGAGTTCTCGGTGCTATCGGAGTCGTAGAGTTAAACGCAGAGATAGAGCTTGCGTTTATGACACCTGCGTTTATAGCTAAGGGTGTTTGGGTGAGACCATTTTTAAATCTTGTCTACATTATGCCTCCCTTTGTGATAAGCAAAGAGGAACTCTCTCATCTATGTAGTGCAATTTATGAAGTGATAGAAGAGTTTGAAGCTTACAAGGCAGATGATGTCTAGTTATGAGCAAAAAGCAAACATCTCAGACAGTGTAAAACGCAGGGTAAAACGAGTGATAGCAGAGGGAAAAACTCCCTATCAAGAGTACCTCTTCTTTGAGTCGCAGATGCACGGTGTCTGTTTGAGTCTTGATGGAGATATTCAGTCTTGTGAGAGTGATGAGGCGATGTACCATGAGGCACTTGTCCATCCAGCACTCCTCGCACACCAAAACCCACAAACAGTTCTTATCATGGGTGGAGGCGAGGGTGCAACTGCAAGAGAAGTTTTAGCGCATAAAGGTGTCCAAAAAGTTGTGATGGTTGACATAGATGAGGCGTTTGTATCTCTGTGTAAAATACATATCAACTCATGGGGAGCGACTGCGTTTAGTGACCCTCGTTTGGAAGTTTTATATATGGATATACGGGAATATATTTCGACCTGTAGTGAGAAGTTTGATCTTGTTATTGGCGATTTGATAGATGTCGATGACTGGGACTCTCCCTCTGCGTTTTTATATGAAGAGGCACTTTATAGCTCTTTAAAACCTCTCTTAAACGCAGGGGCAATAGTCGTAACTCAAGGTGGAGCACTTACAACAAAAGAGTCCAAAAACCACAAACACATAGCAAAGGCTCTGAGAAAAGTTTTTTGTGATGTGAGAAGTTATGCGCTTGTGATTCCCTCTTTTTATCATCTCTGGGGTTTTATATTGGCTAGTGATGATTTGAGTCTGCTTGATGGCGATATAGAGAGTCTGTTTA
>Ga0256824_10000090_pt1 | contig 28826 bp, 19 predicted proteins | sample CV67metaG_FD_191570 | JGI IMG/M metagenome (GOLD analysis project Ga0256824, IMG submission 191570) | Hydrothermal vent microbial communities from East Pacific Rise, Pacific Ocean - CV67 | ecosystem: Environmental > Aquatic > Marine > Hydrothermal vents | place: Pacific Ocean: East Pacific Rise...
AAAAAGCTCATACCTATAAATGCCAATATAACAATAGCAGCAAATATTCTATCTACTCGGAATTGGGCACCCGATGAGATAATAAGATAACCTAAGCCTTCACTCCCACCCATAAACTCACCTAGCACAGCACCAATAAGTGCTAAAGGCAAACCTACTTTAAGAGAAGAGACAATCTGTGGAACAGCATATGGAAGTCTACAGTAAAGATACTCCTCTTTTTTTGTAGCATACCAACTACTCATGAGTTTTATATACCCTTTGTCTACATTAATAAGAGCATTTAGAACAATCACTGCCACAGGAAAAAATGAAAGCAAAAATGAATTTAATATTTTAGGACCATCACCAAACCCTAACCATACCAAAAAGAGTGGAAATAAACTCTCTCTAGGGAAACTTTGAAATATCATGAGATATGGTTCTGCAATCCACTTTAGTTTTTCAGAATAAGCTAACATCATTCCTACTAGTACACCTAATGAGATACCTAATAAACCACCGATAAGTGTATTGAACATAGTATATTTAAATGCCCTAAAGAAAAGAGCTGTTTCATTAAACAAAGTTTTAAATACAGCATCAGGAGGAGGTAAAATATATGCTGGTAATGAAAAAACTTCAACCACTCCTTTCCATACAAGCAAAAGTAATAATATTGAAACAATATAACGTAATACAACTGTTTTAAAATTTATCATTATATATACTCCTCTTGTAATTTATCTATTATATCTTGATATACATTTTCTTGGTTACTATCAAAAATATGTTTTATAGTTGTAATATCACTTCCTCTTTTTTGTCCAAAAACGATTATTTTTTGAGCATGTTCAATAGCATCATGAATATCATGCGTTATCATAAGTGCTGCAATTTTATGATTTTTCACAAAAGAAAATAAATTTTCACCAATAGCATTTTTGGTAATAGTATCAAGTCCAACAAAAGGTTCATCCAACATCAATAATGTTGGTTCCGTAAGAATAGCCTGAGAGAGACTTGCTCTACATTTTTCACCACCAGACAATTGTGAAGGATACACATTTGCAAGATGTTCTGCACTAAACTGTTTTAGTATCTCTGTAAATTGTGTATTGTTTGCGTCTTTAATCTTAGCTGCCAAAGCTAAGTTTTCTTCAACTGTTAGCCAGTGGTACAAAGGAAAACCTTGTAATGTTAAAGCAATATTCTCTTTTTTATAAGACTGTGCAGTATGCCCATCTAATGATATATTTCCTTTAATCATAGGGATATGCCCAGCAATTGTAGAAAATAGTGTTGATTTACCACATCCTGACTTTCCAATAAGTGCTGTGACCTCTCCTGGGACAATAGAAAGCATATCTATTTCCATAATAGGGTTATTATCATAGCCAATAAGAGTATTTTCAATTTTTAACATTTTTACACTTTTGTAATTTATTTTTTACATATTTGTAATATTGTACACTTTTTTTATTATTTTGTCAAATACTTATCTTATTTTACAAATGTACATATAGTTCGTTTAACAAAATCACTTATGCTACAATAATAAAAATGGAGTATTTATGCTAAAAAATTATCCTAAAAGACCTCATAGACTTATAGCCATATTAAAAGAGTTATATCATACACCTGAAGGATTATCTACTAAAGAAATATCTGATATGTCTGGCATTTCTGTACGTATGATTGAAAAAGATTTTGTAGTATTGAAAGAAATTTATCCTGGTAATATTGTAAAAAAGAATAATCGATATATATTTGATTTACAATCAACAACACAAAATAATAAGCAAGTTGCATTAAAAATACAAAATAGAATGGTAGTTAAACTTGCACTAGATCTTCTTGAGCATGGAGCTGATTTATCTCAATATAGAGATGCAGTAATTGATGAATTAGAACTTGAAAAACTCATGTTACCGTACTATATAAAACCAGAATACTATGAAACCTTAGATATAGAATCTACAATTATAAAAAAACTTTCTGAATATGTACACTATAACTACCATGCAGATATTTTATTTAGAAATAAAGCATATCGAGTAGAACCCTATAAAATTGTAAATTTTGATGGGATATGGTACTTATATGCTAAAGACATAGAACAAAATAAATTAAAAACGTGGGCAATCAGGGAAATTCAAGATGCTGAAAAGACACCTATGCAACATCGATATTCACGAGATGAAAATAGTATCTATGCAGAATTAAATAAATTTCATTCTGCATATTTTGTAGAGGGTAAAGAAATTAATGTACTCATAAAAGTAGATTCTGATGCAGCATATTTATTTAAGGCTAGAGATTATGTAAAAAACCAAAAGATAGTTAGTGAAAATAAAGATGATTGTATTATTGTAAGCTTTACTGCAACTAGCTATGAAGACATAGATGATATTGTTAAAATGCATTTACCTCTTATCGAAATACTTGAACCAACAGAATTTAGAGATAGATTTATAGATGAATTGAAGTTATATATGAAAAAAATAAATGCTATTTAAAATATTTTTTCAAAACATTGCTAAAAATTTCTGTCTCATCCACATGAGAAAAAAGCAACATAGAGGATTTAAACTTTTGAACATCCAATGCTGTACCAAATATCTCTTCTAGTGTTTTGTCTTTATGATTCAAGACCGCTTCTGTACACTCTATAAGTCGTTTACCCAATATACGGTGTTCCAAATAAGCTTTGGCTTCTTCTTTGGATGTAAGTGCAAATTTTTTGGAGAGATCACTCATATTTGGTTTTGGAGTTTGAGGAAAGATAAACCACATCCAGTGAGTTTGTTTTTTACCTGCTTTAAGTTCTAAAAGTGCTCTTTGGTAAATGGTTTGTGAATTATCTGAGGGTTTATTATTTTGAGCTTGTAAATACATATCATATTTATTTTTAATCACCATCATATCTCCCAAAACTCTTTATTTTATTTTAACATATTTTGAGTGTATATTTTCAAATCAATATTTATTTACTATTATCTACATATATCAGTCTAGCAAGAACTTAATCTACATCTTCAAGTTTCATAATATCTATTGCTTTTTTGTATGTAGGTAAACCTTGACGCAAGGGATTCAGCTCTTCGGCATAGCCTTCCGCCCACGTCACCCAGTTCCTTAGTTCTATGGGATACTTACCATTTAGGTATTGTTGATCTGCTAGCCTTTCAACTTCAGAAATATATGCTCTGAGCTCTTTTCTTTTATTGAAATTATCACTCTGATTAATAAGTTCATCAAGCATTTGCTTTTCTCGTAATTTACAAGCTTCCTTATGTCTTTGTATTTTTCGTTTTCTCTCTACCTCTAACGCCTCAGCTGCTTTTCTTATTTTCCTCTCTTTTTCGTGTTCTGCATGTTTAAAAAGTGTCTCTACAAATTCTCCAAGCTTCTCTTCTATCTTACTGGTTTTTCCATCACTCCATACTCTTTGAAGAGAACATCCCCAACAATAATTATCTATAACTAGAGACAATTTTTCTGTAGGTGTATATTCACGATCATAAAATGTATAATTACCCCAAGTTTCTCGTGCAGTTTTTGAAGTTAATTTAGACTTTTCTTCTATCTTTATGCGTATTGCTTCATCACCTATTATAACTTCTGTCGTGATACTCTCTGAAAAAGGCTGATGAATCTTGCAACCATTTTTTTCAAACCATTTACATAAGGTATCAATTATGAGAAGTGCCCTTCTCTCATTATTTTTAGAAACTCTCAAATCAAAACCTCCACCCCAAGGTTTTTTCATACCATATTCATCTGTACGACTTCTTTTTAATCCATCTCGTGTCTTAACCGTTATTAGGTGTGGTTTAGTCAAATTTTTCTTAACATGAATATCAAGAGACTTTTCGTTATCTGATATTTCTACTTTTATAGATTTACTCTTTTTATGCAAATTTATTTTTTTTACTTTGAGTCTATATTTTGCATAAGCTGGGAGAGGAGGTATCTCAACTATTTTCCCAAATTTAACTTTTGACCAATATCCTACTTTTGGTAAAGGAACTAAAAAAGAATCACACCACTTTTTTAATTCTTCAGTGGAAATATTATATTGTGGAGCAAGCTTTGTTAATGGTGTATTCCATACCTCTTTGTAAAGTTGTTCTCTTTTCATATATTTACTCATATTTCAAACCTTTTAGCTATAAAATTATTTTATCCCACAAATATTATATTTTAATTATTATAAACTATACCATTTTATAATATTTACTGTCTACAGCGTATTCTTTTGTTCTTATTCATTGACTTTATTAAGTGATTATTATAAAATGTACTACATAGTTACTTTTACATGTATTAGGAGATTCATATGTCAACGAAAAAAATTAAGAAGTCGATAACAGAAAAAGAGTATAAACTTTTAATGAGTCACACTAAAGGTGATGATTCTCTCAAAGAATTCAATAGAAAGCGTCTTTTACAAATATTTTGTCTACTTTTCTATTCTGGAAGCCGCATCAATGAACTCAGTCAAATAAAATATAAACATATCTATGAGATAATAGAAACAGGGGAAACTGTCATCATTGCCTATAAAACAAAAAGTGAACGAATATTATACTTTAGTGAGAAAGCCATAAAAGAACTCAAAAAATATTTTAATCCCCATGAAGATAATAATAACTATGTCATTGCATCTTGGAATGATCCAAAAACTAGACTTCATGAAATCTCACTGATTAATCTTGTGAATAAATATATGAAAAAAGTTTTGGGAGAAGGATACAGTTCACATTCTTTTAGGCAAGGTCTTTTGACTGAGATGGGATCACGATCAGTAAACCCAAAGATCATTCAAGCATTCATAGGTCACTCAGATGTCAAGACCACGCTCAGGTACATAAAACCAACTGCTGATGACGTGAAGATGTCATTGGTGAGATAGCATAATTTTTGCTAAAATACTTACTAATTAAAAATGTCTAAAACACAAAGGCTAAATTCAAATGGTATTTACCTAGATTTATCTATTCATTATCTGACTCTTTCAATTTTCCGTGTGGTTACCAATGCATCCAGATGTTCATGAAGTCGTCTAGGTATATCTCCGCCTACTATTTTAATACCAAGTTCCATATTCTTTTCCATTGCTGCCCCAGTAAGGTTAGCACTGGTTATGAACGCTACTCTTCCATCACTGACAGCACATTTTGCATGAACAGAAGCTCCATTTTCATTCCACCAGTAAAGAATTGCTTCAGGAACTTCTCTTTGAAACAACGCAATGGAGTCCATCGAAATCCTACCACCATAATCTGAAGTAGATTCCATAAGAATTTCTACTTTGATACCTCTATTAACTGCCTTCTGAAGAGCTGCAACGATAGAATCTACATTATAAGCGACATAACTAACGATAAAAAGTTTATTTTCTGCCGCCTCTATGGTCTCCAAAAGTACCTGTTCTGTTTTTCTTGTTGAAACGAGAGGTGTTGATGCCCCTGTCCAAACCAATTCGACCTTTTCTCTATCTGCTGTACTCCATCGTACTGCACTTGATGCTCTCAAGGCAGCAATACATTCCGAAGTTGTAACGTTATCTTCTTCTTTACATGCATTTTCCAAGGCATTCAAATCACTTTTCTCCAGCCACCCTTTCAAAGAAGAGATGAGAGAAGTGAAATCGCCAATGGTTTCGATAGAAGTGAGCTTTTTTACCAAAAGATCAACTTTGTCTTTTTGATATTTCGTTCCAATAGAAACAATCACATTTAAAAGCTGATCTGTCATATTTTATTCTTTTCAAAAAAAGCTGTATCTTTCGTTTTGAACGTCTCAACGAGAAAAGCTCTATCCAAGTATCTATTGCCCTTTTCACATGAGGTTTCAGATACAAAGGTACAAGCATGACAAGCAGCAGCATGAAGCGTCCTATCATCTGATGGCTCATGTTCCGAACAAAGTGGGTCAGATGCACAGACGGAAGCTCTTTCAAGTGCCTGATCTATAAGACGTCCTAACATTTCAGACTCACCTAGCTCTACCAACCCACCAAGTGTACCGTCCGAATCTGCTGCAGCAGTATAGATAAGGACACCTGCCATCTCTTCATCAGCATAAACACGTTCTCGTATGCTGGCAGAGTTATATCCACATTCAAGGGCAAGTTCACGTATCAGTAAGTGTGCAAAAGTATGTATCATTACATAACGTGATCCTGGATACCCTTTACTTGGATCAAGTTTTCTTGCATTTCTCCATCCCTTATGTCCCATTTGGATAATCTCATCCCGTGCTTCCACAGAAGCAGATTCTTCCCATGCCTTGATCATTGTTTCATCAAAACGTAAGAAGATACCTTCACCATGTACTTCTCCTGCTGGTACCCACTCTGGTTTTCCGTTGTAAGAGAGTGGTGCCATTGGCGGTCGTTCATCTTCTTCCACAGTCTCTTCTGGTGCTTCCACACGAGTGAACCCCATGAGTGCATTTACTTCTCTCAGGCGTTCTAGTTGTAAGACCATTGAAAAGTATTTCTCATATCTCTTCGGTTTTCCTGCATCTTTAGCGAGGAAATGTGGCCAGTCTTTCGGTGGATTTGGCATGGTAAGCACATCCCATTCAGGACGTTTTATATCCTCTTCCGTAGCATAGTCTGTACTCATACCACTTCGTTTTTCCTCAATACTTTTCCAAATTTCAGATGCTTCATACTTTTCTATACCTGGTAAGGTATTACTTCTCTTTAATGTTTTTACGATGATTTTCACTTCTATTTCAGATTCAACATCATCAAAATATTCCCAACCATCTGCCACAAGCTGTTCCAGTGTATTTTCCATAGGTATGGCCAATACCGATATGGATACAGGGAACCATGAGTTGGATGCACCTAACAATACAGCTCTTGGCTCTTCTTCACATCTATCATCATAACGATTCAAGTGGGGGTGTCTAGCTCTACATCCTGGAAGATTTTCCGCTGCCGCCTTACCAAAAGCTTTTGCCATAGACTTCTTGGCACCACAGGTACAAGTCACCCATAGGTTTTCAGTCTGAAGCGATGCTCCCTGCTCGACAAACTTCAACATACCATTACAGTCTGATGGCCCATCATGAACGAACCAATGCCATGGGAAATCATCAAGATGTCCTTCACGACACGCTAGCATGAAACGTGATGGCACCGCTGGAGAATTTTTTCCTTTTTCGCAATTAGTATGAATATAGTGTGACATTTCAGGTCGATATGGATTTATTTTTGATTGAAAGAGGCCTGAATCCACTTCTGCAAGTGTTTGACATCGTACACAACGTAACCATCGAGGAAAAGACAACACCGGCACACCCACTTTAGCTTCAGCAGAAAAGAGATCGACATTGTCATCTTCTACAATCGGTGGCAAATAGAGTCTAGCCACCTGTGGCCCAAGTGTTCTACGTACTGCTGCGAGTAATCGTGCTTCTTCAACTGGTCTGCACCGAGCAGTGTCCCAATGATCCAAGCCTTTTGTCACGACAGAAAGATTTGGCAGATCAACAAGTGCCCCTGGACCGTATGTCCACAATAGCTGACTAGGTCGTACCGATCCCACTACATATTTATTTGCCATCGTTCTCTCCTTTTGGCTTTGCTTTCCAATCGGGTCCAGCAGGTAATGTTTTCTCTTCCATCACGAGTCTTACACCAGGCTCTACCTCACGCATTGACATCGGAACGGTAAAGGTACTCCAAGGGTCAGCCCCAGGTCTCTTCAGTAATGCTGCGACATCTCCTTGTTTTATTTTTGTATCGTAACCCAATTTTCTGCCAGGACGGGAAGCTTCCTGAGCCCATTCATCTATACGCTCTTGAAGCATAGATTCTGCCAACTGTTCTGTGGTTACATTTTTTACTTTCCCCGCACGATCGGCAAGCATTTTTTTAGCCGCTAGCATATCTAGATCATTGGTAGACTTTAATGCTCCAGCTCCAAGATTTGGCGTGAACTTATCATATCGAAGTCTAGCCATGGAAACCAATGTTCCGGTAAGTCCTCTATCCATTGCTCTTGGAGAAAAAGGTGTGACAGACTGAGCTTCTACATGACGGTAAAAGCTTGAGTGGTAATGTTCAAACGTTTCATAGTGAGAAAGATCTCTTGGACGTGACCATGTCAAAACCGTATAAACGATCCCAGGATGAGAACGACCAACCCGGCTCGTAGCTTGAATATACTCAGCCGTATTCTTAGGTTGTCCATTAACAACCATAAGCCCAATACGATCAACATCGACACCAACTGAAAGCATGTTTGTTGCCAACACTACATCTATTGCTTTGGACTCACCTTTTTCCCATTTGACTTCATAGCCACTACTGTCTTCTTTATGTACAATAGCAAACTCTTTTTCCATCTGGTCAAGTTTTTTAGGAATATCTTTACTTGAAATACGAGATGTCAACTCTTCAACCACTGGCATCTTACGTTGTGCAAGGTGGGGACGATCCGTATTTCTATCCATTTGCACTTTATAAGAACGTGTCTGTACATCATCCTCTGCCAATCGTTTCATACCACCTAATTCTCTAAGCGAATTAAAATAACCAACTGTTGTCATATAAGGGTCTGCTGCTGGACCAAAATGTTCTGCCAAATACTGCGATGCCGTTAACAGTGCTACATAAACACGAATGAGGATTGCTGGACGGGAGTTACCGGGTGAGAAAATACCAACATACTTTCTTCCTGGTACAACATCGGTCGATCGCTGAAGTGAGAAGAAGTTATCTTCTATATCTATTCCGGATGGAGGAAAGATCGAAACACTACGTAAAAATACATTTTTGATCTGTTCATCAGCCTTGCGAACTGTCGCCGTTGATGCAACGATCTTTGGTTTTATCTTTTTACCTTCATACTCCCATGTACTCAAGTCATCTACTGCTGTTTCATAGAGTCCTACCATTGTCCCTAGAGGACCAGAGATAAGATGAAACTCATCTTGAATAATCAAATCAGGTGGTCGAATAGGCTCAATTACTCGTACATGTGTTGCAGGTAATGCCCCTTTTTTAGTATGTGTTCCAGTACAGGGTGCATCTGGCCAAAGGAGACCATGTCGTTCACACTCTTGTGAAACTTTACCAAACAACGTTCGAGCATCACCTTTCCACGCCATCATGGCAAATTTATCTACTGTAGCGATCATCATCGATGGTGGTCGTCTATAGATCTCTTCATCTACTACAACGATAGGAACACCAAGATTAGGGGACTTCGCTCTGGAAAAGTCACATCGTCCTCTTTTGTCACCACAGTAGACAGTTGTCCGTGTCTGATTTCTGTCGACATCGACATCTCTACCTGCCGCTATCTCCGAACCACACCATGGACAACTCGATAACTGAGCAGGAGTCGACCCTGACTTACTTGTACCATTGCGTTCATCTTCTATCGCTTTATGACTCTCTTCCGTCGTGTTAGGTGTCACTTTCTGCCCAACCCACAAGCCAATACTAAAAGGTTCTTCACCCCACTTCTCTTCAGCTTGTCGGCGTTCTACCTCCATAGCACATATCAGTGTGGTGGCACGTTGGAACTGTTGAATAGTAAGAAGTCGTAAGGTGTAACGCATAACGACTGCTAGTCCTCTAGTCGCATCATATCCACCCATTGTACCTTGTAGTCTACGTATACCCATAGTAAAGGCAGCAACACCAAGATATGCCTCAGTTTTTCCACCCCCTGTTGGAAACCAGATAAGATCGGCATAAGCTTCGAGAGGAGCTGTACGGTCATTATGTAATGGATTCGATAACGCAGGAATAGAAAGCAGCAAGAAAGCCAACTGAAAGGCTCTCCAGGACTGGTTTTTAGGAATACGTAAAGAGTCTATAGCGACTTCCTCTCCACGTCTTACTTTGAGTGTATAGATACTGTGTATACGTTGTTCAGCCATAACCCTGTTGGCGAAACGAAAAGACTCAAGTGCTTTTTCATCATTCTTTAGCGTGTTAATGCCCTCTTCCAGTCGTGTATGAATCTCACGACAGCGTCGCATAGATTCTCTTGCGACACTCTCATGCCCTTGCAGTTCCGTATCTATCTTTGCTTCATTTTCAGTGATCCACTGTATGTAATCATCTGTCAATAGATGTAGTACCGTCGATAATTCATCTATATCCATCTTAGCAAGTCGTGTCATATCGAGGTAATCTTCACTTACCATCTTCTGCATGGCAGGTCTGTCTTTTTCTCTCATACCTGGTGTTTCTGTCACAGCTATCTCATGACCGGGCATCACGACTGTTTCAATACTCACTGCTCGTTCAGGATCTTCAGAGACTGTAGGGTGTACGGACATCCCATGCCCGATCGCGAACTCAACATTTTTCCTATAAAGCATTTTAAGTGTTTCTCGTTCTGTATCGAAACCATTTTCATCCACTACTGGGCGTCTATGAAAGATTGCTTTGCCTTCAGAGTCTCGTACCATCATTTTAGGCTGAAAGACCCAAGCTGCATCACGATTTTGTGTTGGCTCTTCTTGTGTGTTTATCAAAAAAAGTGTCACTAACCTATCACCATTATCTAATGGCTCCCCTACAGTACCCTGAACTTTGACTTGTGGTGCCATTTCATCGACATGAAAGGCATCTACTTTACCAACTTTCAAGTCCAAAGTTACCGTAGCACCAGAAGGTACACGTTTCCAACAGCGTAAAGCTTTCTCGTCTTTGTCTACTTTGGTTTCACTTACAGCCTTTTCGTAACGTCCCCACTCCACATTCAACTCAACTTGTTTTACGTCAGCATCTACACAAAAAGTAAATCCAAAGGAAGATGGTACCAACGATTGATTGTTCGCTTCATCTATCTCTTTACTTGTCTCTTCTTCCGCAGGGTCACCACTGGTACTTGGAAACTCTTCTGCTTGCTCCGGTATGGCATTACGTGGAGCCAACTTACCAACAAGGTATCGATCTCTTACACTCATACCAACAATTTCTTCATCTGGTCCCATCGCTGGCCCTAATAGATCATCAGCTACTGCAAGTTCTAATAGTTTACGAATATAGGCTTTCTCATGAACATCTTTTCCAATAATTTTTGGTAAGTTATGAAAACTTCTTTTGTAGATTTTCCAACATGCATTGTCAAGTTTATCTACTTCTAATCGTCTGACGATCGCACCCTCTGGCATCGGAGCTATTTCAAAGGTAGCAAGAGTGTCATCAGTTTCGATCTTTTGCATAGTGTCAAAGTAGAAGGTTGTTTGCTTCATTCTTGAACGAATACGGTAAACACCTGTAAAAGCAATGGCATTTTCATCTTTGTCTACTATTAAAAAAGCATCGTTTTCATCTATATTTGGAAGAGAGCTAGTCTTTTCATGTAGGATTGTCAGTTCAAATTCACCTAATGTTATTGTTTTAGATATTTTTATAAGCCAAGCATTAGTTGATAAATCATTCATATGTCTTCCTTTTTTTTAAACCATGATGAGAATCGGTATATACCGTACTTCCAGAATCACTTGATCTCCACCATTGCATCAAGATAGTTTTTGTTATCTATTCTTGATTTTTTTTCATACCCCAATTGATCACATATTGCTTCAATTTTTTGGCAAAATATATCAGCACTCAATGGACTCATCCATAAGTCACCTTCTGTAGGTTCTTCACGATTTGTAGTTTGCCATTGTGCTTCATCATTCAAAGGGTGTTCAGGTCTAAAAGGATGAATATTAAAAATTTTGTGATCTACTTGCGTGATCCAGGCAGCACCAACTTCGGTGATAGCTCCCCAGGATATTTTTGTATTTTCACTTGTTACAAAAATAACGAATATTTTTTGAGTAGAGTAGCTCTCTACGAAAAAATCTCTTAGATACTCATATACTCCTCGCCCTTCTGGTACACGACAAACTTCATCATCACAATTTGTATATAGAATATCATCGACAGGAACATTGTTAAAAAGAAGCATTTGAAAAACGATGTCGGCAAAAGGCTTGTCTCCGTATGTCTGACTAATGAGAATTTTCTTTTTTTGTGAATCCACAACAGTTTTTAATCCAAGATCGGGACTATTTTCGTTGATAGAATCTGAAATTACTTCTTCTATTGTATCACGAGAAATATGACTTCCTAAATCTACAATTTTGCTCGCTGCTTTTTTGCTGGCTTTCTTACGAAATCCATCCATTGATTCTCTCAATTTTTCTTCATCCAACCTTTGTTCTTCTTCTTTTTCTTCCTTTTTAATCTTTTTACTAAGGTCACTAAAAAGTTCTCTTTTTCTCAGAATATCAGCCAATAATTCCTTTCTGACATAATCTCGAACAACCTCATATCTGGGATCATCAGATTTATATCCCTGTCGATTACTTAAAGCTATATCAGGCAGTTCACTCAATTCGAAGAGATCTACATGAAGCTGACCCACAACATAGACTTCATTCAGTTTGTTCTGTCCAACAACTGGAAGAATGTTGAATTCCCCCATCTTCTTATTGGCAAATAGTGAAATAAAATTGTCTGGGAAATCAGTCATCTCAGCTTTACGTCCTCTGGTTGTTTTATATGTCCCAATCCAACCTTCAATTTCCAAAGAATACTCACGCTCGTCACCTCTATTGTCTTTCATAACGATCGGAATGATTTTCTTGTCTTTTGCAACGACTAATTCAGATCGTTTTGCAGGATATATATCAGGAACCAACTCACACAATAATGAGAAACTATCTCCTAGTGTGATTAAAGCACTCAAATCTCCCATGATATTTTTATCAAAGTCATCAATAACCAAGGATTCTTCACCTCTAATAATATGGATACGAAAATCAGTATTGACCAAAGGAAATATTTTCAACAGATTACGCTTTATAGCATTCAAGGTTTTATGAAGACGATACTCTGGATTACGCATAACAATAGCAGAGCCATGATCGTTAATATACGTGAAACTAATATTTACTTCTTCAATAGGCTTAAGTTTATTCCCCTCTTCTGGACGTCGAGAAAGTATGAAACCAGATTTTTCACCATTAGCCACTGTCAGGATGTCTACGTTTTCCGATACAGACAATGCAGCAAGCTTTCCAACCCCCTTGCGCCCCATTTTATTCCGTATTCCAGATTTTGAAAGTGCTTCCTTGCTAGTCTGACGGGAAACTGCTGCAACATTTAAGTAATTAGCAATTTCTCCATTGATATAAGACATTCCATGACCATCATCTTCTACTCGAATGTCATCTGGGTTGGCAATGATATAGACATTTTTTGCATCTGCATCGTAGGCATTTGCAATTAATTCAGCCAATACGTAGTAGATATTCGTGTATAGATTAGGACCCAGCAATTCCAAAATTCGAGGGTCGACATTTAATTGATATTCTTTCATAGATCATTCCTTATAAAAATTATTATTAATCTTTCAATCATCCTTTTTTCTAAATGACCAATAGGCACCATCAATCATTATTCTCAGCATCCGCCACCAAAAGTAAATAGCATATTGCGAATCAGCTTCTTCATCTTCAATCAAACCATGTGCTATAACATTTCTTAAATTTGGTCCTCTTGCAGAACTCAGAAGCATTTTCATTTCCATTAAAAAATCTTCATCAAATATCTCTTTAGATTCAAGCTTATCAAGTAATGTCGATAGACCATTTTCCGTTTCTATTCCCTTACTATCCAAAGTTGTCGTTTTCACTACATGTTCTTTCAACGCTAGTCTCACAAAATGTTCAAGCTGTGGAGACAATAAATGTATGGCTGTCATAAAGTCTTTTTGAAATCCAAAATATAAACCTTTTGCCCAAAACCTTTCACGTCCATCTGGAACGAGTGCAGATTTTTTGCAAAGATTAAGTAAACTTTCTTCTGTTATTGTATGTTCATGGGCAATAACGTCGAGTGCAGGCAATATAGACCCTTGTACATTCATACCTATCCAGATGCTAAAGTGCATATGCAGTTCCTCATCCATAGCTTCCACTCTTGCAGGGTCATTTGGATCACCAGGATTAATAGAAGGAGCCTTTGCAATAGCTCTACCATCAGAAGACAATGTCACACTAGATGCCAACATTCTGAAAATAGATTTACTCATTGTATTTTGGGCAGACCTACTAAGCTCCTTTTTCCCAGGTGGTTTTGCAACATGCGCAAGATAACCAAGCACAAGTGGATAAGATTTATCTTTGACATGATTTTGTGAAGCTTCGATAATCGGACTAATGTCGATTGATTCCGTTTGCATATGTTTCATATGTCCAATAGACTTTTTATTGGCTTGGGTCATTCGAATATGAAATCCTTTTAATTTCATATCGGTATCCAATCTTTCTCTATATTCTCCACGTGGGATACTTCTCAATGAGTCGATAGCATTTTGAAAAAAGACACCTGCTCCCATAGCATTGTCACTTTGTATATGAAGTTCAGCTTCTTCTGCCCATATATAGGCGATAAGATCATACAACTCATAAATCTTTTCTAACATACCACCAGTTTTAAGGTACCACTGTATCGCATCTTCATAGAATTCACGTGACACCCTCCATTGTTGTTTTGCAAACGACTCGGTTGCGGTTTTTTCTATAGCTTCCGCCATTTTCAATCGGACGGCATTGTCTTCCACTATCTCCAAAAGAAATTCAGACAAGCGAAAGTGCAAATAAGTTTCATTTTCTTCGATAGTTTCAAATGTTTGAAGTAGAGAGTTTTCTATTTTTTTAAGATACTCACTACCAGCTTTCCCAATAGATTTGGCTAGAAATATAGCACGCATCCATGCTTCGGATCCATCACGCAACATACTGTCTTGGTCAAGAGGATATTGTAAGTAATTGTCTATAGCAAGATGAGCCATCTTTATATCTTTAGTAGGTTTACCAATAAACCACAGAACATCTGCAACTCGTGCACAAATACGAAAATCTTCTATGGACTCGACTGATTCTCTAAAAAAGCTAAAATCATCATCTGTAAAGTCTTCGACTATTGTGCTTCTGCTTCCATCAACCATCTGCATAAAAGGCCCAAATGGGTTCTCTTTATTTTTTGGGTGCATCATCATGGAGGAAACTTTAGCCAATAATGTTAGCACTTTAGCAGAAGTCTCATTCCCCTTCTCTTTTTCATTCCTAGCTTCATCAGATATGGAAAAAGACAATGAAACAAGGTCTTCTCTACTAGAACTTTCCAATATTTTTTGTATGTCTATCAATGCGAGGTCTTCATGGGTGAGAAGAAGTTTTTCTGTATTGTTTTCTGCAGACATCAGAACAACCCTCCTTGCCCACTTTTTTTCACTTTTTTCGTACCTTTTTTATCCCACAAACCAGCTTCCACTTCTTCTTGGTATCGTTCTTCATTTAAGTCAAGTAATCGTTTCAATATATCAAGTCGTGCCTCTTCCGAAACTGTAAAACGCATACGATCATTTTCAGGTAGATAAGGGACTTCATGAAAGTCATGACAAAAATCTAGATCATTCCATCCATAAGCTATCTTAACAGCTTCATCCATCTTGATATGTAATTGACGGAGTTCTTCAATATCACCATCTATAACCTCTGGATTATGGAAGAGATTATAGAAGTCAGTTAAACCAATCTGTCGATTAAGCATGATTTGTTGACGAGTTTTATGATAATAAGAACCTATTGATTCCAGCGATACAATAAGAGGGTTTTCCCAGTTTACTTTTTTATAATCAGGGTGTAGCACTTTTGGAAATGGCATTGTTTCTAAAATATCAGATGGTGTATAGCGTAAGTCTCTTTTCATTTTTGAACCATTTTTCCATGACCATTCATTATGAATACCTGATTGCAATAAAGAGAAGTATGCTTTTTGCTCAAATGCAAAAATTGCAAATGAATTTGAAAATATTTGATTATTAGTGACTGCTGCAAGTGCTACATATTTTGTAGCCTGTGCAGATATGACCAATACTTCTTTAAAAGGATCAATCGGCCATGTACCCTTAGGATGTTTTTCATATAAATGCCCACGACCTATAGCATGATATAATGCCGGTCTTTTTTCTGCATATTGCCACCATCTATCAGGCAATGGTTTTCTCAATGCATAAGTACCATCTTCTTTTTTTCTTTGTCTCTCCGGCTTAACTTTTTCTTCAACAATTTTCAAAGCTTCTGGATAATTCTGACACTTTTCCAATGCCCAATCCCAAAAACTTATTACCCAACGACTCGCTTTCTGATTTGGAGTAGAGGTGAAATCTTTTCCATTCAAGTAAGGGAATAGTACATTTTCATACTCTGGATTTTTCTTGATATATTTCAATCCATCCTCTTCACTAATGACAAAACCAGGACCTAAGGTTATTGTTCCTTGAAATGTTTTATTTATATTCGCTATCAATTTATTAGGTGTTCTACCATCTTCCGTCGAAAGAAAACTATTGATCTTTGGTGTATCTATATCATTAAGTTGAACACTTCCTTCCCAATCTATCGCTTTAATAATATGCACCCTACTTGTTACTACAGCAGCATTTCCTGGCCATACTTCATTTGGATATGCAGCAAAAATTTTAACTTTTTTCTCCAGTAGTTGCGATAAGCCTACTTCTCTAGTCTTTCCTTCTGCTATCGTATTTGTTGCCAATAAACCAAAGGTTCCTCCTTCTTTTAAAAGAGCAAATACTTTTAAAAAGAAGTAAGCTACAAGGTCTGCACTTCCACTTTTACCACCTGCAATAACATTTACTAGATAATCACGATAGACAGTTCCCATAAAACCAGTGATTTTTTGCCCACCGAGAAATGGCGGGTTCCCTATAATTGCATTAAAACCTTCATTTTTAACGAAAACTTCAGGAAACTCCAATGCCCAATGAAACGGTTTTCTAGGTACTTCACCTTCAGGTAAATCTATAGATAATGAACGCCGAGCAATTTTTTGTATATTTCGTAATGAATCTTCATCACCATTCAATGCTTCAGCAACATCACTAGACAATGCATCGAGTGCTTTTTGAAGTAACTGCTTTTTCCCACCGGTTCGTAATACTTCACCAATCATTGCATCTGCAATAGTTTTTATAATAGAAAGTTGCTCTTTCGCTTTTTCATCGAGCTTTTTCATCGTTTCAACATCTTCAATATCTAAAATACAAATAGAACGAAGTTCATCTCTGAGTTGTAATACTTCCTGTATTTTCTCTTCGAGATCTTTTGCGAAGAGTGTTGGACGTATCTTCTTGTCAGGCTCCATCGTAAACTTGATGAGCTTGTTGATGTCGTCGATACCTAGCAGAGAGTCACCCGAACGAAGAGAGTGGTCTAAAAAGCCGAATGGTCTTCCTTTTGAAAGTGTCACAAGCCATAGAGAGAGTTTTGCCAACTCTACTGCGAGAGGATTGAGGTCGACACCATAGAGACAGCGTTCTGCAACCAAGCGTCTGGCAAGAATGAGACGGTCATCCAAAGACTTTGATAGAGGCTCTTTGTTACCCATAGCCGCTAAGACTTCTCCCTGAGCAGTGACTACTCGTCCTTTTTTCTCTTCTGTACCCCATGCTTCAACGAGACGTTCTGCCAGGTAACGGCAAGCCTGTACCAAAAATGCTCCTGAACCCATAGCTGGATCACAGATTTTCAGCGAGACAATCTTCTCTGCACTGATGAGTGCCCACTCTGCTCTTGGTTTACCTTCTGCAGGACCTTCATAAAGAATCGGTTCAAGTGTCCTAGCAACTACACTTTCAGTAAGCGATTTCGGTGTGTAGTGAGCACCGGTAGCACTCCTGTCACTTCCAGGCATAACGGCAAACGAATCTTTTTCATAAACAAGCAACTCACCCCATGCATCTTGTGAAAGCAGATGGGCATAAGGTCGGATTCTCTCGGCTAAGTCCGCATCTCCTCCACAAGCGAGTATTACCTTGGCATACAGTTTTTCATCTATAGCTTTCTCAAGCTCTTTCTTCAATGGTGAGATACCTCGACCAGTGATCTCTTTGAGTTCCTTGGCTACGTTAGCGACTCCTTCAAGTGAAAGAGTTTCCAGTTCTTCCAAAGTGATAGTTGGATTTTTAGCCTTTTTAGATCCACTTAGTCCCAAAGTCAATTCAGGCATTCGCTTCACCGTGTACTCAAGCAAACCTTCATAAACGTGACCTATCTGTTCGACATCGAGAGCTTTGTAGGAAAGTTGTAGTGCCCCTCCCGAACGCTCCAGTATCTGTAACGCTTTGAGTAGTAACAACACTGTACGATTGTCTATAGGTAAGGGTTTGGCACTCTCTTCTTTCCAGTTACTCCCTTTGCTTCGGCCTTCTAGAAATGGGAATCGGTCAGGATCAAATAAAGAACCGCCCAGTGCAGGCATTCTCAAGCTTTCATGTTCTATACCACCATAAACTGCACGAAAAACTGCAAGTAACCGTGACCAAGCGTCATAGCGACGTTCGAGTACCTCTGTACCATGACGATCGGCATCTTCGGAAAGAAGTGAACGGAGACTGGATACTGCATAGTGACGGTCATAGACCGGATCACCAAGAAGTAACAAGTTTCGTTCTTCCGCCGAGAGTACAAATACCAAACGCATCATCACAGTCAGACCCGCTTCGTAAAGTGTCTTCGCTTCGACATCTTTAAGTAATTCACGATTCCGATCTCTATCTGCTCTATCTAACGACTGGACAAGCACTTCGACTGCACGACGTACTTGTTCACCAAGTGTATCGGTAACCTCTTCATGCTTTTCTAACGATTCATCCAACAACGCTTCCAAACGGTTTTCTGCTGAACCATAGAGACGTGAAACACCTAGTAGTGTACGGAACGCTCTAAAGGTTACGGGTTCTTGAAACCAGATGCGTGCATACCACGATACAGTCGAAGACATAGATCCACGAGGAGCATTGACAAGTGTCCATCGTTCACCATTGGTAACCAAAGCGAAACGAACTTCTTTGTCTCGACAGAGTTTTACCACACGTTCCAGAACATTTACAGGCCAGGCATCACCTGGAAGAATTTTGTCTAAATCCGTTCCTGCTTCCTGAATGCAAACGAAAAAATCAGGTTTCTCTTCTCCCTCTCGACCAATAGCGAAATCAGCGGAGATGCTGCCATCATGTTCCATTGGACAGTAAGTAAATTCATCACCTGTTGGAACGATGAATTCACTCTCCTCATACTCCAAAACTTCATGAAGAACCATTTTCACCCAGGCATTAAGAAGTTCGTCTAGTTGAGGATCGTTTTCATACCATGCTTCGTCCCACTCATCGTAAGCGACACGTAAGCGTTTTTTTACCGATGCATCTATCGACTCCAAGCCTTGTGGTAACTTCTCTTTCAATACTTCAATGGAGAGAAACGGTCCTGAAATCTCTAGTAAAGACAGCCATTCATGGTGTAGCCACTCTTCTCTTTTCATGAGTTTCCTCCTTCGACAAATGACTTCGGTACAAGGAAAGTAACAGCCACAGGGAATGTTCGATGTTGTCTGTTGTCATAACGTTTTTCTATCGTCTCTATCTCTAAAGTACGTTCATCGGGAATACGCTCCAAACGACGTTTCAATGCACTCTCATCTTTTTTGAGTTGTTCTCGCTCATCTTCGGCAAAATCGAAAGTCAATTGCTTAGGTGTACCTATCTCTCCAAGTTCTTTACGAATGGTACGCTCCAGCTCACCAAGGGTCTCCAATATATCACGTTCTTCTCTTTCTTTACGTCGATCCAAAGAATTGTTTAAATACTCTATACGTTCTCTAGATCGTGCTTCTGTACTCTTAGTCACTGCTTCATGTAAAGCTTCAAAACGAGTACCCAAATATTTAAACTTTTCTTCATCCACCTTAAAACTTTTGGCTACATCAACGAGACTCTCTAGTTTCCCTATCTCTCTAATACGAGCATATCCTCTCTCACGTAGCCACCCACCTGAAAGGGTAATCTCTTCATGAAGTGTCGTATGTGTTCCACCAGTAACTACAAGTCTAGACCAGACACATACAACTACTTCTTCCAAGCTCTCATCTTCTACTAACCGTACATCTACACGATGCAACTTCTTAACATCATCAAGACTCCAAAGCTCCTCACGTAAAAGACGTAAAGACATCTGTACAAGCTTATGGTTCAAGTGCGCCAAGACTACATCGTCTCGTCCTTTAGCAACATCAAAGTCAAAAGTAATAGGACGGCGTTTTCCTGTAAAAGGATGCTCAAGCCCTTTAAGTGCACGTCCCCAAGAACCAGCAAGTGGTTGTACTTCAAAAACACTACCTTGAGGTGTATTAGGTAATGATACTGGTTTTAAAGGTGGTTTCTGTGCCAATTCCAATGCTAGCTTCACAGCACGATAAATGTGATAGGCATCAAGATGAAAGTCTTCTTTGGCTTCCATCAACCTTGCATGTAGTTTTGAAATTTTTTCTTCAAGTTTTTTTTCTGCACCTACTAATTTTTTGGCACTTTGTGCTTTATTTTCTGCCTCTCTAGTGTCAAGTTTTACACGTTTACCCAACATAGCCTCTTCAATCTGTCTGGCAATAACCGGACCTACACTTCCAAGGTCTTCTCTAATGGCATTTACTTTCTTGGCAGCACGCATCAAAAATTCCATATCTCCTACAAGAGAAGAAACTTTTTCACTCTCAATACCTTCATGAGTCTCAAAGCCTTTACCTACAGGGTGCCAGATATGTACAGCTGAAGCTTTTTGACCATGACGATCAATACGACCGTTACGCTGCTCCATTACATTTGGATTCCATGGTATCTCCACATGAATCATATAGTGACAGAAGTTTTGCAAGTCGATACCTTCTGAAGCTGCATCAGTTGCAAGTAAAATACGTACTGGTGAAATAGATGGATCGGACTGGAATGCAGCTTTGATATGCTCTCTGTCTTCACCTTTTACACCACCATTGAGGATAGACAACCTATCTCCAGCATATCCATGGGTAGCAAGTATATCTTGAAGCCAATTTTGTGTCGCTCTATATTCTGTAAAGAGTATGACGCGTTCATCATTCCATTTACCATCGGTTTTGAGATGATTCTCTAGCCATGAAAGAATGGCAACAGCCTTAGAGTCAGGTTTCTCTTTTGCTTGTCTAGCCCATGCAAGAAGTTTTTCCATGAGAGATCGTTCAGCAGTGTCTACTTCTACTACAGAGTCGGCTACCATCTCCACTGCTGCATCCAAAGCCTCTTCATAACGATTATCATCAGCATACTCTTCCTGAGCTTCTTGGATTGCCTTATGCAAGATCTTTTCGTCAAAAGCACTTCGTTTTTCACTTTTCTTACCGTGTAACACCCTATCAACATATTTTTCCAAAGTAGTAGCAAAAGCACGTGGAGATGAAAAAAGTCGTTTCTTCAAAAGTTTTAGTACAAAATTCTCTCCAAAAGCTGCTCTTGTTCCTTTCGCTTTCTGTTCACGTGATAAAGTAAGTGCTCTTAACGCATCATGCGCTTCTAACTCATCATCACTATAGTCCACTTCCAACGCTTTAAGTTCACGTTTTGGATAGATAGGATTCCCCTCGGCATCTACAAGATCTGTTTTCAATCTACGTACCATCACACGTTCGAGCTGTTTTCGGTCTGGCATCACAGTTCGTGCAAAACGTTGATCATCTAGTAATTCTAAAAGTGAAGTGAAAGACTCTTGATAACCATTGTGCGGTGTAGCTGTAAGAAAGAGACGATGTTCAAAATGCGGAGAGAGTAAACGCATCGCTTTTGTACGTAAACTCTCAATGGCATAATTTGCCGACCCTGAAGGTGCGACATTGTGTGCTTCGTCTACGACGAGAATATCGAATTTTCGAGGATAGGTGACATGGGTAGGGAGAACATCTTTTAGTAGTCGTAATCCCTCACCTTGTTTGATCCAGTCCATAGAAGTAATAAGACGTGGGAACGATGTCCAAGGATTGGCATTGATACCTCTTTCTCTTCGAAGCTTCTTGATGTACTCCGTATCGACAATACGAAACTCCAGTCCAAATTTCTCTTGCATTTCATCTTTCCACTTCACCTGAAGAGAAGATGGACATACAACGAGTACACTACGGGCACGATGACGGACAAGTAACTCTTGAATAACCAAACCCGCTTCAATAGTTTTACCTAGCCCGACATCATCTGCTATGAGAAGATTGGCTCGAGGCATATCAAGAGCTCGTACCAAAGGATCCAATTGATAATCTTCTATAGAAATACCACTACGAAATGGCGCTTGTAAAAATGAGCGATCAGCGTTAGTAACTGCTCCCCAACGCACTGCATCTAAAAATGTCTCCAATGTCTCAGTATCATCAAAACCAGTAATACTCGGTAAACTTGCTCTCTCTAGGACTCTAGCCCCTGGTTCAATCTGCCAGATAACTTGTAGCTCCTCGCCAAGAGCATCTTCATCTAATGATGAAAGTGTTACCAGATGTTGAATATCCTTCTTATTAAATGAAGAGCTTTCAACAGAAGAGACAATCCATTGTCGTCTTCGTACTTCAACCAATTGACCAGACTCAGGAACAATATAGGTCTCAGTAAATTCATCTACTTCTTTTGATACAAATTCTATCATGCTACTACATTTTTTAAAGTCTTTATTTCTTCAAGATGTGCAAGAATACTTTTTCCAATAACCTCTCCAAGCTTTACGGGAACAGCATTACCAACCATCCTAGAAATATTCTTTTTTATAACAGGTTCATTTGGTGGAACAAATTTATAATCTTTAGGAAAACCTTGAAAAATAGCTCCTTCTCTCAGTGATATAGCCCTATCTTGATCAGGATGACCAAAACGTCCATTTCCAAAACCACAATACTGTGTTGTCATAGTCGGAGCTGGCTTGTCCCATTCCATGCGTGCATACACACCTGAATATGTTTTACCAGATTCCTTTTGGTGACAGGCCGCACGAAGTTTGACTGGCCAATCTTTCCATGTGCCACCTGGTGTCGATTTACGTATACGTTTCAAATTGAGAGCAGAAAGAACTGAACTTTGATGCAAAGGATCAGATAAGTCAACTTCACCTGCTTTTAGTGGAGGCAAGTCACCAATAGCATCTTTAACTGTTTGTATATCAGCTTTAAGCTCATCAGGATTCAACACACGAATATCACCATGTTTGGAAGCTAAAAGAACTAAACGTCTACGTCGTTGTGGTAATCCATATTCTGCAGAGTTTATAACCTTATAAAAAGTGGAGTACCCTAGTTTCTCTAATCCCTCAACAAACTCTTTGAATACATCTTGTTCTATTAAACCAGGCACATTTTCCATAGTGATAATATCTGGTATTGTTTCCTTTACTAGGCGTGCGAATTGAAGTAACAACCACCAACGTTTATCACTTGGACATGCCTTTTGATTATAGGTGGAGAATGTTTGGCATGGTGCACAACCTGCGAGGAGCGTATATTCGGATGAAGAGAAGTAGTGTTTTAACTCATCCCCACTTATATCTTCAACAGACTTAAGCAAAAAGGTCGCTTCATTATTGGCTTCATAGGGATATTTGCACGCAGGATCTATATCTACTCCTAACTTAACATCAATACCCGCATCCTTAAGACCGTGAGTAAGCCCTCCCGCTCCACAAAAAAGATCCACTGCTTTTACTTTCAAGTTACCCACCACCCTCTTTTTTTACTTTTCATTATAGTATTTATTCTACCTTAATGTTAGTAAAAGTTACAGGGATAAAGGCTTCTTTTAAAGCATAATATTTTTATATCATAGGATATTGTATTAATATAGCATATTAAAAAAATTACTGCATAAATAAAATATATCACAATGTATGAAATATAACGAGAGGATACCCCCTCATTTATAAAATAGAATGTATCGTAATCTCGGATTGATTTATTTTAGAACTTTTATTTTCGGCAACCGTAAGAGCTTTCTCTAGTTTTTTGATTTTCAAATCTCTTATTGATAAATCATTTTCAAGTTTTTCATTCCTCTGGTGCTCTTTTAGAGCTAATTCTAGCAGAGATTCAGATTCAAGTGATAAACGCATTATTTCAAGGTTCAAGTCTGATTTTTCTTTTGCAACTTGTCTATATTGCGCAGCATTTAAGCGAACTCTATTAGACTTTTCACCTCTTTCCATACCTAAGGTATGAGCAACAAGTGTTTGTATCTCAGACATCACATGTTTAGGAAAATCTCTTGTTTTAAACATATAAATACCTGCAGGTGATAGCATGAAAAATATAATATGCGCATGAAAATTATAGATTTTTTTCCCTGTTATTTCATCTATGTATCCTTCATCTCGGTGGACTGCAGTTTGCACTTCAATCCACCCATACTTTTCTTGAAGGATTCTTGCCAACTCTAAGACATCATCTAACGTATGTTCTTCATTAAGATTGAAAACTGCTTCCCACAAAAGTTTGTCGTCTTTTAGCTGTATCTTTTGCTGTGTCCTCCCCATATAGCTTTTAAGAGCTTTATCAAATAAGTTTAAGAAAAGTTGATAAGCTTCCTCCGCTGTTCTATTGCAATCATTCCTTTCAGAATTATCAATTAAGTATGTAGGAGCCACTTTTCTACTCAGATGAAGAAAGGAAAATGCAGGGTTTGCTTTTTGAATATGAAATGATGATAATGCCATTAGTTTTCCTTTTTTTCAATAGAAGAAGAAACTGAGGTTGCTAAAAAACTTCCTTCGCCTAGTTGTTTTTGAATGAGCCTTTTGTATAGATCCATATCTCCTCTCACTTTTAGAAGCTGGGCAGATAACTTCTTCTCTTGTAGTTCCTTTTCAAGAAGTTTTTTGAAAAATTTAGCAACTTCTTTTGTATCGGTTTGTAAACGGTGTTTCTGATTCATATTTGTTCCTTTATTTTAATTTAGCCTTTCTATTAAAAACTAATATAAATATTATATACCAAAAAAGGACCCTCTTTTTATTTCTGTTCCTAGTTTTATTTCAACTTCAATTGATAATGTATTCTATGTATTAATGTAAACTTATTTATAAGATATTATCTTTCTTGATAACAGTTAAATTGTATTTTTACCTTGAATTGGATGAGTTAAAATATTTCCAGAAGGATAAGTATGCTCACTACACACCCCCTATGATTAAGTTCATCTAAATAGTTAGAATTAATTTTTTCAATGTAGAACTACATCCAGTGAAAATTCCTTATCTTCTATCTATGTAATTCAATTTTATTTAGAATCAACGTTTATACACCTATCTATCAAAACTTGAGAAATATTTTAAAAGTGCTATAGAAGTATTTACTAAAAAATATCTCCTATTTAGTTAGAAATATATAATCGGTTATTTGGAAGAAGTGGAGAATAAAATCACTTTAAAAATTCATAAATATAAATAGATATAGTATATGAATAATACTGCTTCAGAATGGACAATAAAATTATTTTGTGATTTTTGCTAAATGATATATGCCCATGAGTTGGGGTTATTTTTACATTTCTTTTTTATCTGATAGAATTCTCTTGTGCTTCAAAGCATATGTTTAAAGAAGTAGAGAAGACTATTAAAGATATAGCAGAAGTTGCTACAACTATTATGACTAATAGAATTGTAACTTCTCCTAGCTTAGTGTTATATTAAGATATAACAAAATAAAAGTAACTAGTCAACCTCAAACTAACATTAACATCGACAGAAAAAGATTGAATTATAGTTAATGCAGCAGAATATACTGTGTAGCTTCATAGAAAAATATGAAGTTTGCGTTATGTAATAATAGAAAAATTAATCATTTCTTTAGCAGAGACAAAGCTCCTAAAATGGGCATAGGGATACTCTACCCAAAAATTAGGCATCTCATAATGATGTCGAAAAATGGATTAGAGGTCGGACACCTATTCTTAATAATTAGGACTAGGATAGGTATAAGTGGCGATAGCTACGAAAGGTAATATTATTATGGCAAAAATTAAACGTAAAGCACCAAGTTGGTGGAATAAGCACAAAAAGTTAATCTGGGATGAACGACAACAAAAGAATAGAAATGAACAAAAGAAATACGAAGATAAGTCTGCAAGGATGACAAAGACAAGAGATAGTTGGAAACAGTATCAAAACAAACAGATGCAGATAGAGTTGGCACGATTATTCCAAAACACAAGATCTGCATCAGAACTTATGCGTTTAGAAAATAACCGAACAGAAATGATGTTAACATTTACACTATCACAGCCTTATAGAGTTGCAGACACAGATAAAAGTTTTAATGCTGTTATGGAAAGAATTATGACTCAAGCAAACTCTTTGATGTTTTACATTCGGAAACTCAGTAAGTCTACACGTTTCAAAAGTAATGAGTGTAAAGCGTGTCAATATAAAAATAGACTTCACTACCATTGGGCATTGGAGTTGCAGACAAGTGGAGATGTACATATGCATATTGTGGTAAGTATCTATGATGATATTGAAGAGCTTGTTAGGCTTATCCAACTAGTGCATGAACTACGCAATCGTTATCTGCATCCATTCTTTGCTAAGGTCAAAGATCATCAGACTGAGATATACCCTCTTGGGAGAACGCATTTTGCATTAAGTGCTCACCTGAAAGATAATCTCTTTAGCCACTATCGTAGCAAGGGTATACAAATTACTTCAATGCCAGACAAAGAAGATAACACACGTATGGACTATTTTCTTCCTTCACTTTCCCCAGAGATTAATATATACAGTGGGAAAGGAACTATATTGGAGTTTTCTGACAACAAATCAATGGCTGAAAAATATGACAAACTTCGTAAGTATATTATCAGTATGACACGTGCCAAGTTCAAACTTAGAACTGTGCAGAAAGCTGTCTCAGATGTACAGAGAGTACATAACCTCAAAGGTAAATTTGAAGGGGATGAGTCAAGAGCAGCAGAAGATGTAGCTGTATTTGAGTATTTGGGATTAAAACTTCACTCATCATCAGAGATGTTGTTCTCTAAATCACTATATCAGAAGATACGTAAACAGTTGATTACTCATAGAAAAAAATATAAAAGTCTTGTGCACGTCACTATTGACTGGTGCAAAGGTATATTAATAGTTGAAGGAAAGAACCCAGATAGAGTTATACGATACCGTGATAAGATCATTGCGGTAGAACCAAAGAAGCAGAAAGTGCGAATTGATATATCTTCTGAAAAAGAGATAAATAATTATCAACTCACAAAAGAAGGATATTAAAATGTATATAGAAGAAAAAATAAATACATTACTAGAACAGCAGAAGCAACTCCTTGAAAGGGTTGAGCTCTTCCTTCCTAACCTTAAAAAAGAAAAAGGGGTAATTCACTTTTTGGAAATTACAAAAAATACGTTTAACACCTATATAAAAGACGGTATATTTATTGAAGGTCAGCATTACGTCAAAGAAGGAACGACAAAAGTATTTATAGCTAACGCCATTATTGAGCTTAAGAAGAGTGGTGTCAAGGGTAAACGTAAAAAATCCACAAAGCAAGATACATTAGATGCAGTTAATCTACAACTTGGTATTATACCAGAGTGTAGAAGTGCCATCTAGAGGGATTTTTATGAGCGTAAAAATTAGAACTAAGAACGGTAAATTGATACTGGATATACACTATGGTGAAGGAAGAAGAACTAGACCATCTACCGGGTTAAAAGATACCGTGGATAATCGAGAGACACTTTTTCAGCATATTATTCCTGATATTGAAAGACAAATAGCCAAAGGGACTTACCTCCCTAAAGCTGAAAGAGTTGCTGTTATTCAAACAGTTAAAGAATATGGTGAACTTAGCTTTAAAAGACATGTCAATGATAGAAAAAAGCATGTACAGAAAAGCTACAAGAAGCATTTTAAAAACCATATAGTACCTAAATTCGGGAAGATATTGATTACATCTATCACTTCTATGCAACTTTTGGATTGGCAAAATGAGAAGCTTGAAATCTATGCAGCATCTTCTGTAAGGAAGTACAGATCTGTCTTTTACACAATGTTAAATGATGCAGTAATTGAAGGGTTAATAAATTCAAACCCGTTTGATAGAGTACCGAGACCTGTAATCATTGAAAAATATAATGAAGATGATGATTTTGACAAAGAAGATAAGAATGTTAATCCGTTTACATTGGATGAGCTTCAACATATTTTTAGTCAAGCAACAGGATACAAAAAGAACTTCTTTGCAATAATGGCTTTTACTGGGCTCCGTCCAGGTGAGCTTGTATCACTTAAATGGTCCGATATTGATAATCATAATCAAATAATAAAAGTTCTTCGTACAAGAATACGTGGGGAATTTGGACCAACTAAAACAAAGTCTTCTAAGCGAATAGTTGAAATGATGCCAAATGTTAAAGAATACTTTATCAAACAATATGAGTTAACAGGCGGCAATGTATTTAACATGGTATTTTTAAGTGCTTTTCACAAACCGTTTTATAGCCATGATACAATCGCTAAACAGTTTAAAGATTTACTTGATGTAGGTGACACACGTTACCTCTATCAATTACGTCACACATTTGCCTCTTTAATGATATCAAATGGTGAAGAGATAACCTGGGTGTCTCAGATGATGGGACACAAGAGTGCAGATATAACTTTAAAAGTATATGCCAAAGCATATAAGGTTTTGAAAGATAAAAATTTACGAAAAAAAAGGGCAAGTTTTTTGGATAACTGGCACAAATCTGGCACCGCCGATAATGCAATGTACCGCAAAGCCCCTAAACTAGGAGAAATAAGGTGAAAATTAGAGTTTATTACGAAGATACAGATTTGGGTGGTATTGTTTACCATACTAACTACATTAAGTACTGTGAAAGAGCCCGTTCTGAGATATTTTTTCAGAAAGATATGCTACCTACAATGGGTGAAGAGAGTGGCT
>Ga0256824_10000091_pt1 | contig 28789 bp, 30 predicted proteins | sample CV67metaG_FD_191570 | JGI IMG/M metagenome (GOLD analysis project Ga0256824, IMG submission 191570) | Hydrothermal vent microbial communities from East Pacific Rise, Pacific Ocean - CV67 | ecosystem: Environmental > Aquatic > Marine > Hydrothermal vents | place: Pacific Ocean: East Pacific Rise...
GAATCAGCTACACAAGCTCTTGGAAAAAGATTAAATATTTCTATAATATAAATGTAAATTTGGAGGAATATTTTGTACCAAATGAAGGCTAAAAAAGACTTCATTTGGTCAGGAGCAACGATAAGTTGTGCCCTAAACCCGTATTTACGATATATTTAACTATAATAGGGACACCTTTAGTGACACCTTCTAAAACTGACTTATACTATTTAAAGTAGTATATTTTAGAAACTGCGTATATTAATAATGGATACTATCTAACTTTACCTTATTTAGTTTTAAATAATATCTGAACTGAGCCAACATATTCCATTTTTTCATACCCTCTCATTCTCTTATTGAAACTACTTTTTAGGATCAAACTACGTGTCTATTACGATTAGACAATAGGCACTATTTTTTAAACAAAACACACGTATATAGGCACTTCTACACACATGAAACGCTAAAAAAGTGTCAAACTACTGGCACAAATACGGCACCATTTTATATCATAGTTTTAATATTTCTTCCTTCTCACATATACAGTGTATATAGAATTGCTAACTTCAAACACTTACTTTTAACAGAAATAAAATTAGAGACCTTTAAATATCTTCTTCTTAACAATAACTATCTTTGACTACTATCTATTATAGACTGTCATAATCATTCTAAAGACAACCCTTTAGAACATTTACCGATTGATACTTATAGTATATAATAAACATACAATATTTAACTCAATTCTCTATATACAAAATATTATGTATTTAGTGCAACATTTGTGAGAAAAATAATTCTATAGCATTAGCCTATATATTTTAAGGGTGTAGTAATACGCACTACTATAACTCTCTTCCCTAATTCTCCAATAACTATGCATATGTCATATTCTCCATCAAGCCTTTGCATCGCATGTATATCTATTATATACATCCTATATGGCTCAAATAAATCAGACATATTTTCACCATTAAATCTCTTGCTACAAAAATAAATTAAGATGTTCATCACATTCTATAATTGTTCCTTTCTTTTCAAGCTCCCATATCCACAGTTTTTGTTCAAAACTAAGTACTAAGTTTTTATTGTGACATAAACACAATCTTTTGAGGTTTTTTAAATTCACAATACTTATAGGTAATCTTTCTATAAAATTGTAACTAATACATAATATATCAAGCTGCGTCAGCTTTCCAATTTCTTCTGGAAATTTACCTTTTATCAGTTGAAAATTTAAGTCACTTGCCCTTTTCTTTTCTGATGATGACAATAGTTTATCCATAGAATACTGGTTCTGTATTTTTTTGTCTATACCAAAATAGACAAGCATTAAATCTAAACGCTTAATCTTTAACAATTTATTCTGATTGCGTGGTAACGTTTTTTTGGATATTTCATGCTGATCTGCCCACACACAAAGAGTCTCTACCCAGTTATCATCTAATGATTTTTTTGAAGTTTTTTTTGCCATTTTTATCCTTTTATCTCATTATTAATTAAACTATTTCACGTATTTTAAATTGATGTTCATAGATGCATTCTATTTTTGTAGTACATAATAAAGTCATTCAACTCTTCTATCACTTTTCAAATTATAAATTTCCATTACTCGTTCAAGATCATTTTTAGCTTCTTTAGTATTCATAACTACTTTTGTTTTCTCTAAAAATTCAAATACTGTAAATTCATCTTTCATATTATCAAGTATTTTTACTAACTGCTGAAAGTTTTTAATTTTAATACCATTTACTTTTACAAGGACATATGATGCTATTGAGTATCCTCTGTTTGCTTTACTTGGGAAAACTGTTTCTAAACTAACTACAGCTTCTTGATATGCTTTGGTTTTATTCTTCTCATAAAAAAGCATATTAAACATATTTCTTCCAGTAGAGAGTTCAGTAAGATAATTTCTGGTTAAAGGTGAAAAAGTAAATCCACCATAAACTATGTACCTTGGTTCTTTACCAAATTCTTCATGAATCAATGGGATAACTTTTTTTAGAGTATATTCAAATAGCATCTCTTTTTTAGCTCTTAAAATACGTAGCTTCACAGATTGGCCAATTTGTTTTTTATGTAGTGCTATCTTTAAATTTATATGACCGTATTGTGTCTTAATTGTGCCATTATTTGATATATTTTTATCATCTATTGCCAGAACAATATCATCAACCTTCAATATATCTTCATCAATTCCAACGTAGGTGATTAATACACCTGTTCTATCATTCATACCATATAACTCTTTTTGTGAGTTATTATTTATACCTTGAACAACTGTGCTTCCTACATGAAACCCATCCACTACACCATCTTCAACATCTTGCAAAAAAGTTTTAATGATAGTAGTTGGTACAATATATCCAATATTACTGCTATTTGATAATGTCATCATAGCTATCCCAATTAATTTATTATTATGATCTATAACAGGACCACCACTATTTCCACTATTTATAGCAGCATCAATTTGAATTGCTAAAAGATATTCTCTACTCCAGATATAACGTACATATTCTATCCTCGATACTACACCTGTAGTAGTAGAGATATTATCTCCTCCAAGAGGATATCCTAGGACTGTGACTTCATCTCGTATTTCTATATTATCATTTAATTTTAGTGATGTAACACCAGTAAAAAAGCTTTGATCTGCTAGTTCCAAAATAGCCAAGTCTGCCTGGTGTGAAATATACTTTACTGTCGCGATATACTTCCTTGGATCATTCTCTTTTTTAACTTCAATAAATTTTGCATTAGAAACAACATGTGCAGATGTCAATATTCTATTATCACTTATTACAGCTCCTGAGCCTGTGAATTTTGATATTTTACTTGTTTGCCATGGGTACTTATAATCAGGGAAAGATATTGTGGAAAATATTTTCACTACGGCATTAGATGTGATTGATGTATTTGCAAATAGTATTGCTGAGAACAAGAGTGTTAGTATTGTTAATTTTTTCATAGTAAACCTTTATTGGGTATGATTAATATCTATCGTTGATTTTGATAAGAGGGGTTTAAATATTATTTTCTATACTACTTATTAAGGTAGTATAGTTTCTCTGTCTTGACGGCTTTTAGCTAGTTGATAATTCTTCTCTGCTAGAGCCTTAGAAGTATTTGCATAGCAGTAATTGCATCCATGGGGACAAGTGTTGTATTGACCGATATCTTTACTCATGATACATCCACACTCTTTCCTTTGTCCTTTATCTTTTAACTTCAGTAGTTTACGAGTAGATGATTCATCCATATCAAACAAAGAAGGAGTAGCTTCTTCTACTCCAAGAAAATCCATAAGTGCTTTATCTTCAGGAAATAGTTTTATCATCAGGTCATCATCAATGCACTTGTTATGTGTAATATCGAAAGCATCCAAGTCTATCAGCTCTGAGCATGTAGATATTTCCAATCCCCATTTTTTATTTAATTCTTTCAAACCTGTAGCCAACTCTTCCATTGTTTTTTTCTCAAACTCAATGTAGTTTGTTTCTTTGAGATTATTTTTTACTTTTCTATAAACACCTATATCAGCAAAACTAAATACTAACTTTTCTGTATATTGATGTAAAGCATCACCTACTTTTTTAATTCTTCTAAGTAACTCTTGAACATCAATATCTTTTGTTAACATCAAAGGGTCATATCTCCATACAACTTTCTCTTTACCTATGAGATTTGATAACTCTTTAAAGATTTTAATTCTTTTTTCTACAGGAGCAACTTTACCTTCAAAGCCTTCTTTATCATAATCATTCAGGGTATACTGAAAATAATAATTCTTAACTTCTTTATTTAAAAATTCTATATGTTTAAACATAGGTGCAGGGTTTTTTGTCCAAAAGACTACGACTCTTGCTTTACTAAAAGAAACATATAGTGGTTTTTGATTAAAAGGATTTATCCACTTGATGTAACCTATTTTCCATCGTGCAACAAACCAATCTCCATAAAAAGCAGGTATATCAGTAGAACGACTTGCCGATATAATAACTGGTGCAGTTGCTTCAACTTCTTGCTTATCATCTGTAATAATTGTTATTTTCTTATTCATTACGCTACCTTTTTAAAATTTGTTATGCCAAAGGCTATGTGACTTTTTCTCAACATAGGATACTGTGCTAGTCTGCATTTTTCAGCTTGTTCTTCACTACACTTTCTGTGACAGTAGTTTTGAAGATCAAGCTGCCAAGTGTTTCTATAATCTAACGGATAATGCACTGAGTTTTCACCACTACTACTCTCATAATAATGCTTTTCATCAACACCGTTGACTATTATATATCCCTCACTCTTTAAATTATCTACAATATGAGAAAATTCATTCAAGCCCGTAACTTCCTTGTATGTTTTAATGTATGAATTTAAAAACCACACATCATCGATATGGTTTTCAACCAATATATTGCACAATTCGGTAAAAGCATCGTTCTGGTATGGGATACCTAAACGTTGTCTTATATAAGTAGGTATCTCTATTATACTCTTAGGAAATATTACAACATCAATACCATCTTGTATAAAATCTATAACATGTTCATTTTCAGAGATATCTTTAAGGTCAACTTGTTCAAAGTCTATCTTTTCATTCCTATAGTTCCAGTCTACAAGGTCTATCCCCAAGTATTCTAACTCTATATTGTTTCTTTCCTCCAATACCTTAGTCAAAGCATAGTAATCAAGTCCTGAGCCTACACCTACGGACAACACCCTTAGTGTGTCTTTGTCATAATCCTCCAAAAACTTTTCATAGATTTCTACATATTCGGCTATATATAAAGGTGTATACTTTAACATATAAAATTGTTGAAAATGCTCTTTTTCATATCCTCCATAAATCTTGTTACTCAACCCATTTGGTACAAATTGTGAATCTGCAATCTCACACCAATTTTCTTCTTCCACCTTAAAGTCTTCGTAAATTCTTGTTAAAAAGTCTTTCATCGTGTATCCTTTGATTTGATACACGTAGTATAAAAAGAGGATTTACTTTTTTTTACTTTTTGGGAAGATGTTGTGTAAAATGAGGTTTTGGAGTGTTTTATTAATTTGAGGGGTAAGAAAAAAAGATTTTAATTTTTACATCTATAACGCTTAATAGAGACCATAAGCGACTGCTAGGTAACTTAGGCTCTTTATATATGTGAGTCTTTAATTACAGTTTATTTTGTAATCTAAGAAGAGGCTCTCAACGGGTATGTGTAACTGACTATGCAAGTTTCTGATCATCTCAATGGTGAGTTTTCTTTTTTTGTTTAAAACTTCAGAGACCCTTGATTTACTGCCAACAATAGAAATTAAATCTTTTTGCTTTAAACCTTCTTGCTCCATTCTAAACTTTATAGCTTCTATTGGATCAGGTGCATCTATTTTATAATGTTGCTCTTCATACGCTTCAACTAATGTTGTCAAAACTTCTAGCTCATCCATTTGAGGTGTATTTGGTTTATCACTCATTAAACTCTCAATTTGATTAAGTGTATCAGTATAATCTTTTTCATTTTTAATAGGTTTGATGTTCATCTTATAAGTCCTTCATGTTAACTTTGTCATATTGTTTATGTATACTATTCTTTACATTTGGTTTATTAGTTATGAAGCTTTGTTAGAGTTTAAAACTCAAAATCTTCAACCGCTATATCCTTTTTACTACAAACTAATTCTAACTTTTGCTTTAATTCGAGATATCTTATCAAAGATTGATGTTATTTTTTAATTTCCTGATAGTTTAGTAGTTTTTTATATGGTGTTCCAAAATAGATTTTTAAAACCTTCCCTAGTTTAACTTTGTTATCAGGAAGATGACTTACTGACAAGTATCTATATTCATCTTCATATTTCCATTCTTTTGATTTATGTGTTAGAATTTTTTCTAATGTATTTAAGTTTTTATTTTTTCTATATATAATCTTTTTTATATCAGAATCATATTGTGTATATGTGTCTATTTCAATCACTATACCTTTTCCTGCATTAGCATAATGTCCCCACATTAATTCACTATTTAATGCTTTTTCTCTAGAAAAAGCACAAATTTTATATTATTTTTTGTCTGATAATCTTATATGACTATTTTGTGCATTAACAGTATATACACCTTCATTCATATTATTAAAATTTAAAAACTTATTACAATAAAATCCTTTCTCAATAATATCGATTACTTTTTTGTAATCTCGTTGACTCTGCAATGCTCTAAATTTGTATAATTCATTTTCATATGTCTTCTGATATGAGTCTAGCGTTTAAGGAGGGGAATATTTTACCCGCTCTTGGATAAAATATTGGCTCCTCCGTTTTGTTATGTGTTTGTGTAGTCTGGTCTAGTTCCAACTATCGGTATTTCAATAAGTGGCTTATCATATAAAGCCAATGTAACTTCTTTTATTTTTTCTTCATATTGAGAGTCATCACTCATATCTATAGCAATAAATTGTTGCATAAAAGATGGAACACTTGTGTTGAATGTGCCACTTTTTAGTATAGGTATATATTTTGAATTATTGGTAATATTTTTATAAATATCATTATTTAAGATTGAATATTCATAGCCTACACCTCCTTGTCTGCCATCTGCTTTTAATTTATAGTTTTCTGTAAATATTACAAGAACTTTATCTGATTTTTCTAAAGCCTGCTCCATAAAGTGTAGAATGTTTTTTCCTGCTTGTAACTCATATCTATCTAAAATTACGTCAATTCCATTTTCTCTTAATCTACTAGCAAAGTTTAATACCCAAGTTTTATGATTTTCATCATCCCAAGAATATGATATGAAAACCTTTGGGTTTTCTATAACTTCTGATGATGTTACTATTTCTTTTGCTTCAATTTCTTTTGCTTTTCCCCAAATCTCTGTATCAATTTCAACTTCTCTTTTAATAGGTTTAGTTGTATCATCGTTAGCTACTTCATACATTCTTTCAATAATTTTATCTCTAATATCTTCTTCAAAAGATGATAAAATATCAAAAAAGTAATTTTTACGACTAGTATTTAATTTTCTTTTATTTCTATAAGCTATGTATTGATTATAATCAGGATATGCTCTATCAAACTCTCTTACTATTCCAAGAAATCTTGGTCCTGAAAAGTATGCAGGTGTATCTTTAAAATTTATATGTTCAAATAATTCATTAAATTCTCTTACCCATTTAAAGTCTTCCATTAATTGTCCTATTAATATTTTTGTCACATCCCTATTTATTCAAGGAACATAATGTCCTTTTATTAAAATATTTCAATAGTAAGAGTATATCCAATATGTCTTGATACTAATAAAAATAGGTGAAAGATGTATATCTTGCTAGTGAATCATAGGATTATAATAATGACTAATATCTGTTTAGACTGTAAGTAGCCATTATTGGGACAAAGTACTCTATTATTTGTTGATTTCTGGTTATAACAGATAAACTGTCCTACTTAATAAAGTCTTTTATCAGGTTTTATTGCTGCTACTGAAATAGATCTTATCGATAGAGATTGATAAGGGTTCATTTTCCCTCTTTTCCTGACTAAGCTATTTTTTGAAACAGGAATAGTAGTAACAAGACCTTGTTTAAGTATTCAGATATTTTTAATAAGATGATGTTTCTATTGCGTTAGCTTCACTAAAAAAAAATTTAGCTTTCACTGGATTACCCAATGCATTATAAAAAGCACCTGATGTTTTTAGTGCATGTATTAAGTTGACATTATATACTTTAGGATTACTTCTTACAAGCTCTCTTGTTATTTTTAATGATTCCTCTAATAGTTTCTCTGCATCTTTTAAACGATTTGTTTTAGCATAAATCACAGCAAGATTATTTATGGATTGTGTTAAGTGGATATTGTACATATCCGGATTAGTTTTCGCCAACTTCCTTCTTATATTTAGGGTCTCATTCAATAACTTTTCGGCCATCTCAAAACGCTTTGTATAGCTATAAATTATAGCTAGGTGACTTAAAGATGATGACAGATACTCACTATATGCTTCCGGGTTATTCTTTGCTAATTTTCTTATTATTTGCAATGCTTCTTTATATAATTCTTCAGCCTCACTCAAATGCTTTGTATCCCTATAGAATCTAGCTAAATTACTCAAAGATAATGCCAGATGATGATTATATGCTTCAGGATTATTCTTTGCTAATTTTCTTCTTATACTCAGGGCTTCATTAAATAACTTTTCTGCCTCCTCAAAACGCTTTATATTATTATAAAGATAACCTAAATTATTTAGAGAACCTGCTAGATGAGGATTGTACATTTCAGGATTCTTCTTCACCAATTTTCTTCTTATCTCTAATGCCTCTTTAAATAATTCTTCTGCTTTTTTAAGATTATGCATCTTATAGTAAAGTTCACCTAGATTATGTAAGGATGATGCCACTTCAAAACTATATGCTTCAGGATTATTCTTTGCCAACTTTCTTCTCATCTCTAATGCTTTTTTATGCACCATCTCGGCTTCTTTAAAACGGCTTGTGTTATTATAAAGAATAGCTAAACTATTGAAGGATGATGCCACTTCGGAATTATACATTTCAGGATTATTTCTTGCCAATGCTTTTCTTATTTTTAAAGATTTTTCAAATGAAACTTCTGCTTCCTTTAACCTATTTAATGTATAGTATAAGGAAGCCAAACTATCATATACAGAAGCTATTTCAGATTTTTCTAATTGTTGATTTAACAATTTCTCATAAATTTCTATACTTTGTTTGAAATCATTCTGATTAGATAAAAATTTTCCATACTCAAATGCATTCTCATAATCAAAGAAAATCCCAATAGACCTTTTATAATTTTCCTCAGCCTTCTCAAATTCATATATTTCAACATACAGTTTTGCAGTTGCCAAATTCTCTTTAGATATCTCTTTAAGTTTTGCATCTTGACTTGCCAATGCTGTTCTTGAAGTCAATACATTTATGGCTGCCTTCGCACCCTCTTTTTTATATACTCTTTCTGCTTTTTTACCTAGAGATGTTTTCAATTTGCCAAGAACTTTAAGTGAAGCTTCTTTATTCTCTTTATCTACTTTTAGTTTCTTCAACTCTTTGTTTAAGGCTATCACTTTTTTTACAGGAAGTTCATCATGTCTTATATCGTACTCAATCTTATTTATTCTATTGTTTATACGTTCTAGTTCTTTATTACCCTGGTCACCTACGAATTGTACAGATGCGTAAATACTCACTGCTACAAATACTGCAAACAAAGATCCATAAATAACTCTTCTTTTTTTTGTTTCTTTCTTATCTCTCTCCCATAGGTCTGCAAAGTCTACTTTGAGGATGCCTGCTATAAGTTTTAGTAGAGCTTTCTTTTTAGTACTTTGTTTTCTAGCATCTGCTGCTAATGGTTCTGTTCTCTTGTCTGTAATATTACCTTCATCATCAAGTACATATCTTAATGATTCTGGGAAAGCTTCTAGGGTATGATCGTAGACAGTACTATAGCTAGCGTTTGGTTCACCATCTTTAAGTACAGCTAATACCTTGCCTTCACCATGGTAATGTTTAAAATGGGCTATTTCTGTATCTACCCAGTATGACTGTGTAGCACTTGGAGAACACACAACTATAAGTAATTCAGAGCTTTCTAACGCATGAGACAGGTTATCTGGAAGTGCTGAGGCAATTGGTAGTTCTTCATCATCTATAAATATGCTACGTTTTAGATCTTTTGGTAAATTTGGATACTTCTCTCGCAAAGACTTTGGAATTTTATAGTTCTCTATTGCTTTATGAAGCCATTTTCCAAACTTCTTGTCTTGGTGGGAATAACTTATGAAGGCTTTGTATTTGTATATTTTATTCACATAATCCTTTCAAGTTATACTGCAACTATATTTACTTGAAGTATAACACTTTATAACCCACAATATAAGAGCATTTACAAATATTCTAAAGATTATGCTACTCGTTTTGATGATACAAGATGAGTAGTAACAACATCATTTGTTTTATAAAGCTTCAAAATTTTTCTATATGCCTCTTTTGAGACACCTATTGACTGTGCTCCTGATGCATAGGTATTAAAAGTCTTTAAAGATTCACATCTATTCCATAAGTGATTGGTAGTCAAATATCTATTCATGGCAACAATAGTTGCAATCCCCACCTGCTTCATCATATTTACATAGTTTTCAACCTCTGTTTGACTCACAATACTTCTACTATAATTTCTCATCTCATATCCTTCGTGTATTTTGATACTGGAAGTATATGAAGTGAATTTACTTTTTTTTACTTTATACTAGACAGAAAAAATACTGTATAATACATGCAATATCATACTATAGGAAATATATGTCACAGTCTGTTTTTATCTCTGGATCCATAGCTATCAAAACTCTACCTACTCAAGTAAAAAATAGTGTTTTAAAAATTATGGACCAAAATATGACTATCTTAGTGGGTGATGCTTCTGGTATAGACACACTAATACAAGATCTTTGCGATACTCAGAACTATACAAATCTTATAGTCTACACCATTACTCCTCTACCAAGATACTTGTCAACTAAAAGCTCTAGCTTTAAATATATCTTTGTTGATAGTGATATCAAAAAAGAAAGAGAACGACAGACATATAAAGACAAGGCTATGAGTGAAGACTCAACATTTAGTTTAGTCATCTGGGATGGGTACAGTAAAGGAAGCTATGCAAACATTAGACGTGCATTTGAGCAAAATAAAAAGGTAAAAGTTTTCTATTCAGAAATAAATGATTTTATATCTCATGAGAAAGTGACACTTAATGAAATAAAATATATTTATTATGAGAATAATGGCTATACGGCAACAGAAGTTATAACACATCTAAAAGACTGTGGTATTGAAGCATATAAACGTTCTCAGGATCTAAATAAATTTCTTCTTAATGAAGGATTATTAAATAAAGAAGGAACAGTGTATAAACCTACAAACAAGAACCCTAATCTCTTCATCATAGAAACGTATAGAGGAAAAATAAAAGGTGTAAAGTTCAATAATAATTTTATAGACTGGATTGAAAAAAACACCCCAAAGCAACAGCCACATACTGATTCATTATTCTAGTCATTAAAGTTCAAATGTACCTTGTTTAGGTTTCTCTTCTTCCATCATATCAGCATCATTTAGTACATTTACTGTTTTATCTGATTCTATATTTCCCATAACGGGAACATATTTAGAAAAACCTAAACACAAAGAAGTCAAAGCATTATAATAGCTATTTGTTATTTTGTTATTTATCTCATTAAGTACTGCTTCTGGGTAATATGGACTAATAATTACTAACTGATTCTGCATCAAAGCATTTCTATACTTTTTATTAAGTGCAGCACCCACTAGATCATTAGAAACTATCATAATAATATTCACTCCAGCATTCAAAGCCTCATCTACCAGGAAAACATTTTTTTTCTCTAACTCACAAACAGCCAAAACATACTGAGTACCCCCTATACTTTTTACATGAAACTTTAAATATTCTTTCTCGTAATCATTAAGTACATGATCTATTAAAAATCCAATTGTTTCACTACGGTTTAAAATATCTCTATTTCCAACTCCATATAAAATAGGGGGTGCATTATGTCTACAGATATCTTTAATACGTTTTGGATAATATTTTTTATCTTCTGGTGCTTTTGTAATAACCCAAATTCCCATTTTCTGCCATTTTTCAAATGCCAAGGAAAGTGCCATACCTCTATTCATTAATAGTTTTATACGATCTAAAGGTATCCCTGCATCATTCCATGCAAGAAGTTTCTCTTCAAAACCAACTTTTAATAAATCAAGTGGTGACAAGGAATTAGTATTAAGCCATTTAGAAAATCTTCCCCATTCATCTGCATTAAGAGGGGATATTTTAGGTTCTTTATCTTTTAAGAAATCACTTGTCAGTAAAAGTATAGCCTTCGTTAATTCAGTTAATGTATTCACTTATTATTCCATTTATTATTCATTTGCCGTAGATGTCAATGCTACAGGGTACACAAATCCTGTCCCTGCTTTCTGTAACAATGCAGACAATAGTGTTAAAGTCCAACCAGAATCAACAATATCATCAACCAACAGTACTGGTTCGTTTGTAATAATATCATTTATTTCAAAAGCTCCATCTAAATTATGACATTGATGGAAGCGATTTTCCATTAATTTTTGAGGCTTATTTTGCTTTATCTTCACTATAGACTCACGATAAGGTAAATTCATTTTAATTGCCAATCTTTTAGCAAAGTCGGGTACGAGTGTAGTATGATTTAATGAAGGTACACTGGTTATCCATTTTGGAGATGGAGTAAGGTTCCACTCTTGAATCATATTTGCCATTGCCTCTACCAATTTATCATCAAAATGATTATTATGCTTATTCTCTGCAACCAATTTTCCCCAGCCTGCATCACCCCATTTAGAAAGAACTCTTCCTTCTTGAGCACGTAATTCTTCAGGTAACTTACTACTAAATCCATATGTTAAAAAAGCATCTTTTGCAAATTGTTTTTTAGGAACAATAGGTATATAGGTATGTCTTAAAAATGCGGCTGCACGTACACCATTTTCATGGGAAAATTCTGCATCTAACACACCTTCTGATGTACAATTAGCACATTTTCCACAATCTGATATATTGCTATCATTTAATTCCTTACGCAGAAAAGACATCAAACATTTATTGTGTGATAAATACTCTTCCATACGTGTAAATTCTTCTCGTCTTTGGTTGGTTAAAAATGCAATCTTTTTATGATCCATCTCATAATGTACAGGTGCTCTATACCACTTTGATCCATGTTTAGCAACAGGGGAAGGAGATTGGACACTTAAGTATTTTAAAACTTTTTCTAATTGTCCTTGCCGTAAATTAACATTTTGCTCCAAGTCACGTATAGACAATCCATCTGCATCTGCCAATGCATGAATTACTTCAAAAACATGCTCTTCTTTTGGAAAGGCTGCATCTATAAAAAATTCTTGTATTCGTGCATCTTCATTTCCAGACAATAAGATACCTTTTGCAGTTGCTAAACCTCGACCCGCACGACCTACTTGCTGATAATACCCAACAACAGATCCAGGTAATTGATAATGTATAACAAATCCAAGATCTGGTTTATCATACCCCATACCTAGAGCAGTTGTAGCTACCAATACTTTAATTTCATTGTGCATCAATTGATCTTCCAAATATTGTCTGTAACTGTTACTGTCTTCAAAATCTTCATGTTTAACACCACTATAATATGGTGCCGCAGATATACCATTCTCTTTTAACCATGATGCTATTATTCTTACATCTCTTTTTGTTGAGGCATATATAATACCTGTACCTTTAATAGTACTAATGTGTTCCAAGATCCATGCCAAACGAGAAGCCTGATCAGGAAGTTTTATATTTTGCAACTCTAAGCTATCCCGAATAAGTGGACCTCTCAATGTTTCAATGCCAGGTACTTGCTTCTCAATATCTTCTACCACTCTATCGTTAGCAGTCGCTGTAGTAGCCAGCACAGGAACATTCGGTGACATATTTTTTAAAAGTCGTGTAATACGTTGATAATCGGGTCTAAAGTCATGTCCCCAGTCTGAAATACAATGTGCTTCATCCACAACAAATAACCCAATACTTTCAGATATAGGCATCAATACATTATCTACAAACTTTTCATTAGCCAAACGTTCCGGTGAAATAAGTAATGCATCGATTTCATTATTGAGTAGTTGTTTTGAAATCTCATCCCATTCATTTACATTGGAGGAATTTACAGTAACAGCCTTGATTCCTAAACGCTCTGCTGAAACTATTTGGTTACGCATCAAAGCAAGCAAAGGTGAAATAATAATAGTGACTCCTGCACCTGCATCCCTTAATGCTCTTGTAGCGATGAAATATACACTACTTTTACCCCACCCTGTTCTTTCAACAACCAACATTTTTTTCTTATGATTTACAAGAGCATCAATAGACTCCCATTGATCTTTGTGAAATACAGCAGATTCATTGTTAATAGCTGTTCGTAATAATTTTAGTCCTTCTATTTTTGTCATAATTTATCCTCTTATGTTTAAATTTTATATTTAAGTATAGATCGTTCACGTATATTTTATAAGGGTATATTCAGAAAAAAAATATTCTCTAAACACCTATATACACTCAGCTATTTGGAAATGTAGTAACTAAAATTGGTTCAAGTGTAGGAGTCAAAGCAAATACATATAAAAAACCATGATAACTCATCTCGAACTTTTCAAGACCAATTCTTGACTTTAAAAGCCCTTTATTTAATACCGATTTTATGTGTCTTAACTGTGCTCTTTTGGGAAGACCTAGTCTCTCTTTTACTCTTTTGTAACCATGTTTTGTAATAATCATCTTGTATCCTTTTTGTTGTGATACAGTAATTATAAAAAATGGATTTACTTTTTTTTACTTTTCAACATATACTTTAAGAAGATTAATAACTTCCATCAATTCTGGGTCTGTACAAAACTCGGAAAAAAGTTCAAGTTGTCTAATAGTAGAAATAATATTAAAGTCATTTATTTCAAACTCATCTATGGTGTGAAAATGCTCTTTTAGTTGAATAATTACATTACTATACTCTCCACATAGAATTAAATACTCCATACTTGAAATATAACTCCACCAATCGTTCACCTGATGATTTAAATTATCCCAAATTATCCCAAACTCAACTCTTATCTTCTTAATGTATTCCCTATCTCTATTTTCAATGTAAGCTAGCATTGATTCCAAATACATATAGTTCAATGCTGGATAATAATCATTATTTAGCTTGTAGACAGAAAAGTAAATATCTTTAGATAGAGAGAGTTTCTCTATCAATTTCTCTTGGATCTCGTAATGTATAAATTCATCAAAAGCATCTCTCTTGATAGAAGCTGCCAGTAGATTATTTGTTTCTGCATCAATATTTGGTTTCTGCATTTCAATAAGCTTGTTTAAAATCTTAATAGCATCTTTGTCTTGTTTTTGAATAGAAAGTATTTTAGCTTGTAGTTGTAAAAGCTCTTGATTTTCCTGAAAATCTTTTTCACATAACAAAAGGTTAACAATCTTATTACTTTCATCTACAAGACCTCTGTCAAATGCTGCTAAAGCTAAATTCATTTTATAGCTATTACTCCCTGTAACATTATCAATATTAGAAAGATTTGATTTCAATTTATCTTTTGAGACATGCGTTAAGTCAAATAGACGTTTATCTTCATCGTGTGTGAGCATTTTCTTTCCCTGTGTAAACTGTGGTTTATAATTCTCTTTAGTTATCTCATGTTCTTTTACAAGAAATTGTTTAATAGATATATAATCTGTTTCAAACAAGGTTACGTAATTAAATTTCTTATTTAAATTAAAACAAAAATCTTTTTTAAATGTTGAGTCAGCAATTTTAAGACTGTTATTGATAAATTTCATAATTTGTTGATTACAACTTTTGCATGACAAATAATTCTCAATACTACTATGGCTTTTATCAGTATGATCAACAAGATACTGGATAAACAATTTTTTACTTTTAATCTCATTCTTGAAGTATTTGCTATAAATTTCAATAATCTTTCTACAATCTGGTACAAAAATATCTTCATAACATTTTGCATTGATACAATTCTTTGTAGTTACGTCTTCGTCATCTATACACTCATCTGTTTTATTGTCTATGTCTAAATAATATTCTAACTCTTCAAGTGTTTGAATATTATATCTTGCCAATAATTCTGCTACTTCTTCTAAATTCATAATTTCTCTTTATTGTTCATATATTTTAAATTCTACCATATCCTTTGTTAACCCGTTGATTCTTGAGACTAGCAAGTGATAGAGCAAATAATGTCTCTTTGACAAATGATACTTCACTATTTCACTTGTCCCTCCCTTTAGTTGCGTATATTCACCATCCCATAAAGCCATCAATATATCACAATGATCAGATATGTAAAGTCCCGCTGCTTCATATTGTAGATCTCTTTCCTTCGAATAATCTACAATGGAAGAGAGCGAATTATTTTCCACCAATGGTATTTCAAGCACGGAGCTAGCATCGTCCAGTAACTTAGTATATATCAATTGAGATGCGATATCATAATCTGTCATATATATATCTTTTGACATTGGCAACACTGCTACATACTCTATATCTAATTCCAGTGCTACTTCAACAACCAATCTGTCTGCACCATCAGCCAATGCTGAATATACTAAAATATCTTCATTTTTTTCTTGTAGTTTCACTAGCATCTCATGTACTCTGTCTCTATAGTACGGTATACACTCTTCGGTCAAATTTCTATGGCCTGTAATACCAATTTTTATCATTTATCTCCTATAATATTTATACATATGTGCCCATCATTTAATATATCAAATATTTCCATTGATCTTATCCATCGTATTGACTACTTTATTTCTACACTCTACCAATATAAATTTTACATCAACTTTTCACATATCAACATATTTATAATATATTACGTGCATAGTCGGTACATATCATTACTTATACTTTTATTGTCTGAAACAGTACTAGCAGACTAAAGAGCAGAGATTATCCGTAAATAAGTGCCTCTTTATGAGAAACAAGTAGCATAACCACATTAGACGAATCTATATACCCCTCTAACCTCACCATTTTATATTGTAATCATTTTTAACTCGTTTTATTCTATGAACTTTATCATTATAACTATCCATATGTTCGTTGGTATATTTCATAACAGAAAAGAGTCCGTTTCCAGTAAGTTTTATAAGTGACCATGCACTCTTAACTGTGCCAATACTAGCTTTGCCTGTAGTTTTTGCTCCAATCCAAACTGCTCTTACTTTTGTCTTATCATAGTCTGACAATTTCTCCCATTCCTCTACCGATGAACCTATCGCTGTAAGTGTTGCTACTGTTCCTAATCCGAGTCCTCCATCTATCAACGATTCTCCTACATTTACAATATCTCCATCCATTACTTCATATGTTCTTTCATATAAGGCTTTATCATCTAGACCTAAGTCTTGAGGGCTAAGTACAGTAAAGTCAATAATGCCATCTGCTGTGTCATCGTTACTCTTAATGCTTACTTCTTTCCCATTTAGTAATATGTCTGTATCTGGGTGATTCTTTGCTTCATGCAAAATACCCCCTGTACTTTCTGCTACTATATTCTCAAAGTATCTTCCATGAACAAGGCTTACCATTCCTGTCAAACTTGCCTCATTTAGTCCATCACAATATGATACTATTTCACTATCACTCATACCAATAAACTTATTATTTGCTGTTCTTGCTGCATCAAAGATGGCAGCTGCTTCATCCAGATCTAGCTTTATGCTAATACCAGAAGGTACTGCTATACTCAATGCAAGGATTACCTTCCATTTCATATCATCACTAGCTTCCCTTACACCAAACTTTATTCTGTTTTTCTCTTCTCTAAGCTTTGTACGTCTTAATGTTTCTGCTTCTGCTTCCTTTGTAGGTCTATACACAAAAGGTTCTACTTTTCGATCTTTTTTAAAAATATTCATTCTAATTCCTTTTTTAAGATGTCATATTATCTCAAAAGAATTTACTTTTTTTTACTTTTCCCATTTTTAAATATTTTAGAGCTATGTTAATTAATGCTAGGAGGAGGATTGTATTATATTAGGAGGTTTTTCTTTTTTTATATGCCTTGATTTGCTTTAAAAAATCTTTTGCAACGGGATGTTCCTTATATTGATTAAATATTTTTTCTGCTTCATTAAAATCTTGTTCACGTTGACTTGAATAAGATATATTTAGTATAAGGCTAACAGCATATTCAATAGCATACTGATTTGGGTTATCATTAAATAAAACCTTGTAAATATTCAATGCCTCCATCAAACTATTTTTTGCTTTTATCTTCTGCTTCTTTATTATATAAATTTCTCCTAAATTTATAAGTACAGATGCTACATTTTCATTATATATTTTTGCATCTATTTTTGCTAAATTCCTATATGCAAATAGTCTATCTTTTGAATTTTTTTCATATTTATTTAATTGGCTTGTCTCACGATAAAAATTACTTAAACTATTGTAGTACAATACAAAGATTGAAGCATATCTTGTGGTATCTTTCTGAGTTAATTCTCTATAAATATCCACTGCCTCAACATAAGCATTTTCAGCTTTTTTCATTTCATTATTTCTTTTATATATTATTCCTAAAGAATGTAATCCCATAGCTACACTTCGCATATATCTATTTGGATCCTGTTGAGCTAAAACTCTATTTATTTTCAACCCTTCCAACAATATATTTTTTTCTTTATTAAATGCGTTTATATTCCTATAAAATATTGCTATTCTCTCTAATCCTACAGACAATGAATTAGTATAGCGAGTCATAGAATTTAACTTGCTAACTTCACTGTATATCTTTACCGATTCCAAGTAAGTATTTTCCGCTTTCTTAAACTGCCTACCTCTCTCATATAGACTACCTAAGTCAAAAAGGATACCTGCGACCTTCGGTTTAAAGTATTCTACGTTATCCTTTGCTAATATTCTATATATCTTCAAAGATTCGATATAACTCTCTTTCGCTTTATGAAACTGTTTATTATTTTTATATAAACTTCCTAGTTTACTAAGAGTTCCAGCTACATTTTTATTAAATGAGCTTGCTTTATTATGGGCTAATATTCTGTATATACCCAAAGATTCGATATAAAAACCTTTTGCTTTATCTGATTCCTTAGTCTTTTCATAAAAATCTCCTAGATCAGCAAGTGTACGTGCCACATAACTATTATAAACTTCCGGATTTATGTTGGCAAAATATCTTCTTATCTTCAATGCTTCCAAATAGTAAGCTTCTGCCTTCATAAATTGATTATGCCTCTTATAAAGAGTACCTAAGCTGTCAAGTGAACTTGCCAAGCTTAGATTATACGCACGAGGATTCTGTTTTGCTAATTTTTTATTTATACTTAAAGCCTGAAGATAAAAGGATTCTGCTTTTTCTATTAGATCATTATTAATTAAACCTAGCATAGAAAGAAGTATTGCTTCCCTTCCCTTATATTGCCTGGAATTTTTATTTGATGATTTTTTACATAATTCTAAAGCCTCAATATACACTTCTTCAGCTTTTTTCTTTCTATCTTCATTAGCATATATATTACCTAAAACTAGAAGGGCATGTGCTTTAAGTGTGGGGACATGCCCAGATTGGTTTTCATCCATATTTTTCAACATAACTAAAACTTCTATCATCTTATCTTTAGCTTCATTATTCATATGATTATTCGAATATAAGCCACCTAATGAGGCCAAATTACTTGCTACTTCAATGTTATATTTTTTTGCATCAATCTTTGCCAATTTCTTATGTGTTTCCAATGCCTTTTCATAGGTCTCAATAGCTTTTTTATCAAAATGTGATTGTTGATATAATCTTCCCAAACGCGAGTCTAATCCTGCCTCTTGACTTTCTCTAAGTTTTTCATTTCTCAACTGACTATAAAGTTCCAAAGACTCTTTCTGATAATTTTGCTTGTCAAGAAAATCTGCATATTCCATTACATTATCATAATCAAAAAACATAACAATAGCATCTTCATAACTTTTTTTTGCTTTCTTAAACTCATATGTTTCCGTATATAGTGCCGCGAGTGTCATATCTTCTAGTGAGATCTCTTTTCTTAATTGTTCTTTTCGAGACAGTGCATCACGTGAAGTTAAAAGCTTAATAGCTTCTTTCGCTCCTTCCTTTTGATAAACTACTTTTGCTTTTTTACCCAAAGAACTTTGTAATGTTCCGAATCTTTTTTGTGTTTCCTCTTTTGCATCTCTTAACTTTTTTAATTGCACTAATTCATCATTTAAATTAATAGCCTTTTCTATAGGAAGTTCATCATGACGTATACTATATTCTATTATTGCAATTTCAGTATTAACTTTCTTTAATTCTATATTGACGCTGTCCTCAACGAATTGCACAGAAGCATAAAAGCTTAATGCCACAAATACTGCTAAAATAGTACTAAAGACAACTTTTCTTTTTCTTGCTTCCCTTTTTTCTCTCTCCCGCAAATCAGAGAAGTCTACTTTTAAGATACCTGCTATAAGTTTGATAAATGCTTTTTTTCTACCTCTATACTTTCTGGCATCTGCTGCTATTGGTTCTGTTCTTTCATTTGTGATATTTCCCCTTGTATCTACAATGTATCTTAATGATTTGGGAAAAGATTCTACATTACTATCATATGTAGGACTATAGCTTGCATTGGGTTCACCCTCTTTCAAAATGGCTAGTACTTTTCCTTCACTATGGTACTGTTTAAAGTATGCTATTTCTTTATCTACCCATTGTGATTGTGTAGCATGTGGAGAACAGACGACGATGAGTAGTTCTGAACTCTCTAACGCATGGGAAAGATTGTCAGGCAGTGCTGAAGCAGTGGGAAGCTCTTCCTCGTCTAAAAATATAGACCGTTTTAAGTCTTTAGGTAAATTTGGATATTTCTCTCGTAAAGACTTTGGAATTTTATAGTTTTCTATTTTTTTATGTAGCCACTTTGCAAACTTCTGGTCTTGATGAGAATAGCTTATGAATGCTTTATACTTGTATGTGCTTTCCAATGATGTAATCCAATCTTCATTTGAATTTAGTATATCTTATTTTAACATAACTCAAGTACTTCAAATTTGTTAAACTCTTTTTTGAGAAAGAAGATGTGATATTACAACATCATTGGTTTTATACAAAGACATAATTTCTTTATAGGCATCTTTTGAAATACCCATAGAAGTAAAACCTGAAACAAATGTATTTTCTCTACAAATTGAGCCAAACCTTCTCCACAAGTTATGCTTAGTAATATAGTTATTCATTGACACAATATTCTTGAAGCCATATTCTTTCATTAATTTAACATAACTTTCAACTTCACCTTGGTTAAAGTTTTTGCCATAACTACCTCTACTTCTTCTATATGTTGGTTCATAATCATCAATACCATATGGTATACCATCATCACCCCATAATCCATTTTCTCTACCATAATCATAATCACCCATTGTGTATCCTTTATATTTGATACTTAAATTATGTCGGAGAAATTTACTTTTTTTTACCTTTCAACTCGTACATATTGTTCTCTATTACACAGGTAAGTGTAAATACAAACAATAATGTTATACATACTTCATAGATCTTTCATAATTTTATTTTTTTGAAGTCTTTTAATCTTCTCGTTCAATGCATCTTCTTTCATCTCTTTTTGAATCTTAGAATATTCTTCTGTGGCACCATCAATTACTTTACGTTTTACATCTGCAACAGTGGCAATGGCTTTGGGTGTATGCTTCACTGCACATTTTGTACCATTGAAGCCAAATTTCAAAAGATTCTTTCCAAAGCCAAAGGCACCTTTTACTACATCCATTTTACTTTTCTTCTCATCAAAAGCTGAATCAAGGCATGAGCCAAGACTACCAAACACATTTTCTACATCATTCAATAATAAATCACAATCACTTTGTTTTTTTCTTCTCATTACTATTCTCTTCTTTCAATTTTATAAATTTTAATGCCATATTTATTTGTTAATATTTTAAGACGCTTCATATGTCGTTTATCTTTTTCTGTTTCTCTCACTATAAGTCCAACAGCTGGCTTCTTTCCAGTCATTTCGGCATAGTAAAGTGCCTGCCCAACACTCTCAGCCCACTTTTTAGAAAAGTCCACTTCTATGGCATACTCATCTGTGAGACAATCTATACGAGTTCTGTCCAAAAGACTCTGTTCCATCACGCCATCTAGTTCATTACAAAGTTGGGTCTGGTAATACTTCTCTTTATGTTTTTTCTTTTCACTACACCCAGTCGAAACCAACAATACAGCCAAACTAACCCATAAAATACTTTTCATCTTGTTCTCCTATACTTTTCCAGTACCAGATCACTGCGACGGTGTAGGTTATCTTTTGCCATAAGCCGTTCTCTCTTTTTATTGACAACAATTTCTGCTTTACTCTCTGTTATTCCAAAAGGGCGTGAAGCACTTCTAAAGATCTTACGAAAATGATAAACCATTAAGCTAAGCAAAGTGAAGAGAATGAACCATTTCACAGTAATAAGCACTCTTTTACCACCTCCATTTTCCATAGTCATAAAATCAGCAAAGACCAGAGAAGTGATGAGCATTAATATAAGAGAGACAAGCACAAGCAATACACTGACTCTTGCTCTCTTATAAATATTTACCAACACATAATATTTTGCAAATTTAAACATCTCTATACGCCTATTAAAGAAGAGATGAGGAGTGCCACTGCGCCACCCACAGCAAAGTGTTTAATGCCATTACGCATCTCATTGACTCTTTCTGCTACTAAAGCTTCAATATCTGCATCGGAAACGTTATTGATGTCAATGCCATTCTCTTTTAGTTTCTCTGCAATATCATCATATGCTTTCTCTCTCAATAGTGTTTCAAGGCTCTTTTTACCTTCATTAAGTAGTGTCGTTGTTGTGTGTAACATAGTATTCTCCATCTTATATACCTGTCAGTAAACTAATGGCCAGTCCAATACCAATACCGAGTCCCACTTTTTTACTATCGCTTTCTAATATTTTTATTTCATCAACTATCAGGTCATTGAGTTCTATTGTATTGAGATCATTGGGGTCAATACCCTGTTTTTTCAATTTACGAATAATGTTGGCTCTAGCTAATTTTTCAAACTCTGTGTTGAAACTCTCTTTAGTTGTTTTAATAATGCTCATTTTCTTTCCCCCTAACCTATAAGATTATATTTTGTTGCTGGGTGTGTTGTTACCAGTATCGCTTCAAAATCTTGGGTCAATTTAAAAATATATAAAAACCCATGATAAACCATAATAAATTCTTCAAGACCTTTATATGAAGACACCCATCCGTCTTTCATCACTTGACTAATGTGTCTTTTGTGAGCTCTTTTTGGTAAGCCAACTCTTTCTTTAATTCGTTTATATCCATGTTTTGTGATGATCATTTTAAATCCTTTAAGTTTTGATAATTGAATTATTCCATGAGGCTTTACTTTTTTTTACTTTATAAATTTCAAATTGATTTTAATTAATTGATTAGTGCTATAATCAACATAACTTTAAAGGATTATGTATATGCTCAATCATTCAAAAACCTTTCGTCTTTTTATATCATCAACTTTTAGTGACTTTGAGAAAGAAAGAGAAGTTTTACAAGTAAAGGTTTTTCCAAAAATCCAAGAGTACTGTTCATTAAATGGGTACACATTTCAACCTATTGATTTAAGATGGGGTGTTAGTAATGAAGCACAGTTAGATCAAAAGACTTTAGAGATTTGCTTGAATGAAGTACAATCCTGTAAGAGACATGATTATCCAAACTTTTTAATCATGCTAGGTGACAGGTATGGATGGATACCTCTTCCTAATACCATAAAAAAAGATGAGTTTGAGATATTACTTGAGAATATCACTGATATAGATAAGAAACATTTAACCCATTGGTACATTGAAGATAAAAATCAACTTCCTGTATCATATATTCTAAAGCAGAGAGAAGATAAGTATATCGACGATAGTATTTGGGAAGTAGTAGAAAATAAAATACGACATATATTACAAGAAGCTGCTTCTAAGGCTGACCTAAACGATAACATAAAAGATAAATATTTCATATCTGCAACAGAAACAGAAGCCATAGAAGGCATTATCCCATATTTTACAACAACAGAGTATCAGCAAAAACTATTACAACTAATACCAAATCTAGAACAAACTGATCCTACGCATATTTTTGGGTTTTTCAGACATATAAACAATACAATAACAGATGATAAGTTTGTATCAACAGATTACAAGAAAGCCAAAAAGTTTAAAGAAAAAATTAAAAAGATTTTGCCTGATGTAAATACGTTAAATATCCATACTTCACAAATCAATGAAAATAAACTAGATGAATCCTATTTAGATCAGTTTGAAACTTCAATAATAGAATTTTTAAAATACCAAATAGATAAACAAATTTCAGAAGATAATAAATCAAATTATTCAAATTTAGAAATAGAGAAATTTCAACAAGAATATTTTTTAAATAAAAAAATAAAAAACTTTTTAGGACAAGAGAAAGTATTAACTGAAATTCAAAACTATATAGACAATGATATGAGTCATCCCCTGATAATATGTGGGAAATCAGGCATAGGAAAATCATCAATTATTGCTAAGGCAATAGAAAATACCTTCAATGAAACAAATAAAAGAATTATATATAGATTTATTGGTGTTACTCCACACCTAACTACCACTAAAGAGATATTGACTTCCATACTAGAAGAACTTGGAACAGTTAAAGACGATAAAAAGTCTATAAACAATAAAGAAGAAGATAACTTTGTAAACTTCTCTGACAAAATGTATGAACAAATAATGAATTTAGAAGAAAATGTAGTTATATTCATAGATGCTGTTGACCAGCTAACAAATGATGATCAGTTTTTATGGTTGCCAAACAAACTTCCATCAAATGTTAAAATAATCATTTCAACTTTAAAAGACAAAGAGTATGAAGATAGCAAATATTTTTATACACTAGAGGATAAAGTATCAAATTACATTGAGATAGAACCATTTAATAAACCAATAGAATTGCTAGAACTATTACTCTCTCACAAAAAACGAACTTTACAACATGAACAAAAAGAATACTTTTTAACACAATATGGAAAAGTTAAGACACCACTATATGTATATATAGCATCAACACAAATTCAATATTGGAGAAGTAATGATGTTGTTGAAAAAAATATCTTTTTAAGTTTTACTCAAAAAGACATGGTAAAAGATTTTATTGAAAATCTTTCTTTAACACATCACCACAATAAACGGTTAGTACAGAAAATATTTAGTTACATTGTATCGTCCAAAGATGGATTGAGTGAATATGAAATATTGGAACTTCTAAATACAGATAAAGACTTTATAAAAGATCTTGCACCTGATACTTGGCACACCAATATAACACAAACATTACCTTTGGTAATATGGACGCGACTATACAATCATATAAAATCTTTTTTAAGTCAAAAAAATCAAGACGGACAAGAATTATTATACTTTTTTCATAGGGAATTTGTTGATGTAGTTATAAAAGAAGCAAATCAAAAAGACGAACATGAAAATATTATAGAAGCCACGCAAAAGCTTATTATCAAGCATCAAGATAAAGAGTTTAATAGTAATCGATGGGGTAAAGTGTATGTACTTTTACTAACAAATTATTATTCAAAATACGGAGACGAGACTAAAGTACTACAATATTATAACAATATTTTATTAGCTATAGAAAGTAGTTTAGTATTAGATTATTTAGACTATATTGGATTGAAGAGAGATGAGTATATGCTTAATAAAAATAATTATATGTCAGAGCATCTAATACAAGTATTGATATTTGTTTCAAATAAATACAAAGAGGTGTCTGATAAATTTTATTTAAAATATCTGGGAAACTTACATTTTCAAGCAACCATATTAATTTCCAATACAGAATATCTAAATGCCATTGATATTGAAGAGAAAAATATTAAAGATATTGAGGCATTAACAATATTTGATCAAATCAAAAATATTAAAAACACCAAAAACATAGATTTCAAAAAAAACAATTTAGATACAGAATTAAAATGGCTTTATCTATATCTTCAAGTTAGACTCTATTTAGGATTTTCCTATTTACAGAACAAAGATAAGGTACATAGTCTACAGTTTAATCAAGAGAATTATCTACTGTTTAAAAACATTTACGAAAATAATCCAAAGAATAAACTCTTGGAAATCATATATTACGATCAAACTAATTACTATGCCATGACTTTGCAACATAACGGTGTGTTTTTTCAAGCAATTGATCTTTTGAAAGAGTCCTTAGATGTGTTGGAAAAAGAATATAATGAAGAGCATATTTATTTATATGGAAACTATGCTAAGTTATTGCATGTACTATCAGGTATAACTTACTCTATAAAAGAATTTAATGATTCCAAAAAATACTTTTCCAAAGCATATGAAGTTTACGAAAAGCTTCTTAAATATGACTTCAATACATATTCCAAAACCATAACTTCATTAAACAACTATTTAATTGAAAACTTTAATGCAAATAATCTATTTATGCAAAGTGAACACTACTATAAGTACAATATTAAACTTTTAAATAGGCAAGGTAAAAAAGGAGTTGATGAAAAAATAAAAACAATTTCCGATGATTTATTTATAAAAATCACTAATTTAAAAAAGAAAAACAAACAGATTGAACTATTTTTCGTAAATAAAAGATTAATTGAATATGTATTTAATTTTGATAAAGACTACTGGGCAAAAACTTATGTTCAAAGATTAATAGATTTAGGTGGACTATTAAATGAAAGTAAGATTGATGATGCTAAATTATCATTTGCAGAAAACCTTCAAAAAGAAGGTGTTGATATTTGTGAAAAATATATGAATGAAGAAGATGACTGGTATGATTTATATACAAAAAATATGAATAACCTTGCTAATACATATCTTTATTTAAATAAAAAAGAAGAATCATTTTTACTCAATAAAAAAAATTTGGACATTAGTAGCAAATTATTTCAAAGCAATCAAGAAAAATGGTTTAGAGCTTATTACTATGCTTTAACAAATATGGCAGGTACATATTTTTTTAATGGTGATGAAGATAAAGAAAAAAAATGTAGGGATAAAATTAAAGAACTAGAGTCAAATCCTCTGTTTCAAACAATTCCAGATGTTATGAAAAATAAGGCAACAGATACAAAGATAAATTATTTTGATTATGCATACAAAACTTTATTATTAGTTGGGGCATACTTCTTTATCAAGTATGTTTTCCTAGAATAATACTTATTTTTTTATAGTATTTTTTAATAAATCTATTAGACTTACCACCAATATATGCCCCTAACATAATTTGTAATATACTCATGAAACCAAAGCTAAAAGATTGAAAAAAAGCATATATTAAAAATATAATTGATAGTGGGGGTATAGTGTTTTCAAGAAAACTACCTTTTATTGAATAATAATTTTCTTTGGCTTTATCACTGCCCCATCCCGCAATAAAGCCTAAAGTAAAACTTATTAAAATTACTATTTTCATTTCCATTTTTAATATCCTTTAAAATTTGAGTCATAAACAATAATTAGTTTATATTTTTTATCTTTTTATTAAGATCCAAATATCACATAACTATGTCTTGAGTAAAGCTAACATATTCATATATTTCGGTATTAACATTCTTATAATTCCACCTTCTCCATTATCTAAATATGCTTGCAAATACATCCCAATTATTTTCATATGATCCTCTTTATCTTTAGTTGAATTATATACCTCTAAACAATGAGATGTCATAACAAAATAAGTCTTCTTACTAATCACATCAAAACTCATACCTGGTGGTAAGTTATCTGGCATATTGAAATTTTCTTTAACACTATTAATAATCCATGAAATTTCAGTATCACTTAAATCATCTATTTCTAATTTAACACCAAATATTGGATCTTCATAATTTTTGAATCTATCAACTATTGACTCTTTTCTTTTAAATAATTTACTAAATATTCCCATTCATTATTCCTTTTCACTTTATAATACGTTCTTAATCAATACAAACTCACTATTTATTGCCTACACTTTTATGGTGAAAGCGATACAAACCTACTCAGAAATATAGTAAAGTTACTTGAAATTTGTATAGCTTATTCACAGTCTTTTAATTATCCATCTACTCTAAATTCCAATAAATTAAAGTTTATCACTTTATACAACCGATGGTTTTACAGCAAATATATTTAATATATTTCCATCAGCTTGATGTAAATACAAATAAATTTCACCAATATCAGGATGAAATACTGAAGGAAAAATGACATCATTATCAATATGGTAATCCGTACGCAGTATGCCTGCTCTATTTGCTAAATTATATTGCTCACGAGTGTACCCATATACATTAGATCCAAATTGTGTATATACTGTATCAATAGCGGCATTATTAATTTTATGTAGTGTTTTAAATCCATCACCCTCTGCTGAAAGCTTCGCCATTTCCATTATTTGAAGGGTTGCCATATTATCAATTTTCTTTTTTAACCAAAAAAATATTACTAATGTCATTCCCCATGTTGGTATTGCAAATACAAATGCCAATATTCCAAAAACATATGTAATCATACTATATTTTCTCGTATCCAATCATAGATTCAAAACCTTTAAATACAACTATATATTTATATTTTGTTGTAATCAGTGTACTACAATTAGAGTTCTCTGGACATTTCACTATCATAGTTGCATTTGCACCTGTAGCTCCATAATTTCTAAACTGCATCGTGTAAGAATTAAATGGATGAGTCTGTCCACACACACATTCAAACTCTTTATCATTATATGCAGACATATCTCTTGAGTTAGGAGGCATAGCCAATCCTGCTATTGTTTCTAGTGCTTGTAAACTTTTTGCTTTTAACATTTTAAATTCCTTTTATATTAATTAAGTCATTGTAATATGATTTGAAAAAAAAGATAAGGGCATTTTCAGAAAAAAATATTTCCAAAATGCCTAGTTGACATAACAAAATATTATACATACCTAACATCCATCTTCTTCGAATAATTTCTTTTCCTTAAGAAGTAAAAAAAATTCTCATAAATATTATAAACTGTACCATTTTATAATATTTACTGTCTACAAGGGGACTTCTTAGTTTTTTTCATTGACTTTG
>Ga0256824_10000092_pt1 | contig 28359 bp, 21 predicted proteins | sample CV67metaG_FD_191570 | JGI IMG/M metagenome (GOLD analysis project Ga0256824, IMG submission 191570) | Hydrothermal vent microbial communities from East Pacific Rise, Pacific Ocean - CV67 | ecosystem: Environmental > Aquatic > Marine > Hydrothermal vents | place: Pacific Ocean: East Pacific Rise...
AGATAGTAAACTTTAGAGTTATCTATGAAAATACTTCAAAGACAAAACAATTAAAATTAGCTTTACTTTAAAAGTATGAAATTCTACCAAAAATTATTTGCTTCAAAATATGATTCGTTTATGACGGATTTAGAAGCTAAATTCCACCCTATTCGTAAAAAATTGATTGGACATTTAGAAGGACATATTTTAGATGTTGGCTCTGGTACAGGTGTGAATTTTGAACATTTTCATAAAAACGCTACTGTAATTGCAGTTGAACCTTCAGAATTTATGATGGCTAAAGCTTTATCTAAATTACCACAAAAAGCAATCATTAACACACATAATTTAGGTGTTACAGATACTGAATTAGAATTAATTATTGAAAACAACTCTTTAGACTATGTAGTGTGTACACTTGTATTATGTACAATTCCAAACCATACTTTAGCTTTACAAAAATTTAAAAAATGGTTAAAACCAACAGGTAAATTAATTATTTTAGAACACATTCATGCCGAACAAAAACCAAGACGAATTATTCAAAACATAATAAACCCTGCTTGGAAAGTTATTGGTGATGGATGTAATTTAAACAGAGACACTGATGTATTAATTAAAGATGCGGGTTTTAAAGTAGAAAATGAAGCCTACTTTAAACGCACTTTACGTTTTTATCAAGGTGTGTTTACTATTTGATAGTTTAAAAAAAATGCTCCAAAAATTCAAAATCATTGGAGCACTTATTATTAATTAAAAGGTTCAGACAAAAAATTATTTAGTATATTTTAAAACCCAAGCACCATTATATTCTGAACTTATACTCAATAAAGCAGAATTAGCTTCAGATCTTGTATCGTAAGATTTTACTGCTACTTGATACATTCCATTAAAACGTCCTAATAAAGTTCCTCCAGTTTTTAAAGCAAATGATTCAGCATTTGATTGTTCACCAAAAGCTCCTCCAATAATATGATATGAACCATTTACAGAAGTTTGTACAACTGCAACAATTTCTTCAATAACTTCTCCTTGAATAACTTCAGTAGTATCTTCTATAACTTCACTCGCTAAAGAATCAATTATTTCGTTCTCATTTACATCTAATACATTTTCTTTAGAATCAATATGACTTGCATGTTCTTCAGCTGTTTCACCATCATGATGTTCAGTTTTAACATCTATTCCTAACAGTTCTTTTACTTTATCTTGAAACATATAAGCTCCAATTGCTAACCCTAAAAGTAATAGTAATAAAATCCAAGGCCAAATTCTTCTTTTTTTCTTTTCTTTTTTATCTCCTAACTGAGTTTTTTGCCATTGTTTATCAGCTATTTTCTTTTGTTTCAGTTCTTCTTTAATAGTCATTTTTTTAGTAGATTTTTCTACTTTCTTAGCATCTTTAGATCCAGTAACTATCGGATTAACGTCAATTCTATCAGTGGCACCAATTACTTTTTTAGATGTTTCTTTAACAACCACCTCTGTTACTTTCGTAATTTTAGATACAGGCTTATCTACTACAACACTCTTTATTTTAGATGTTTTAGTAGTTGATTTTTCAATAACCTCTTCAGCTTTAACATCTTCTTTTTTAGCAATTTTAGCTGTTGGTTTTTTAACAACTTTTTCTACTTTAGTCGCTATTTTTTTAGTTATTTTTTCAACTTTTGGTTCAGCTAAAGGTGTATATACATTTTTAGGAATTTCTTCTTGCTTAACTTTAGGTTTAGATACTTCTTTTTTTGCTACTTCTTCTTTTTTAACAGTTTTTGAAATAATTGGAGAGGCTTGTGTTTTTTTCATTGATTCATCCATTTCAAAAACAATTGAACCATTTTCTGTTTTAGATAATTTTCCAAATTTAAAAATAGCATACGTCTCTCCCTTTGCTAATTCAGCATCAATTTCTTTAACAAATTTTGAGACTCTATTTTGTGCTTCTTGTAAGTCAATATTTTCTTTTTCGGAAATAAATTTTGCTAAAACTTTATCATCATATTTTAACAACTGATTTAAAACAATTTTACCTGTTCTTGAATTTGCAATCATTAATGCCCCAAATCCAGGTAAAGTTACGGATGTTCTTAATTTCAAAATTTCTATTAAATACTTATTCATCTTTTAAATCTTAGTTAATTAAATAATTGAATCAAATGAAAATGTTTCATCTAATTTAACGCCTCTATCAGTCATTTTTAGTGTACAACACTCATTATTATAATCGTGTTCTAAAAATAACACAAACTCTTCTTTTGCTGCTTTAGTTAAAAACTTAGCCTTTTCACCTAATGTAATCAATGGTCTTGTGTCATACCCCATAACATAAGGTAAAGGAATATGACCTGTACTAGGTAGTAAATCTGCCATAAAAACTAATGTTTTCCCTTTGTATTTAATATGTGGAATCATTTGACTTTCAGTATGACCATCAACAAAAAGAACATCTATGTTATTAAAAACATTTGGTGTATAATCCCCTATTCTATCAATAAACTTTAATTGACCACTCTCTTGGATAGGTAAAATATTTTCACTTAAAAATGATGCTTTTTCTCTTGCATTTGGTTCAGTTGCCCACTTCCAATGTTTTTCGTTACTCCAATAGGTTGCGTTTATAAAAAAAGGTCTAAATCCATTCTCTCCTTGTCTTACAATTCCTCCACCACAATGGTCAAAATGTAAATGGGTTAAAAAAACATCTGTAATTTGGTCTAAACCAAACCCTAATGCTTCTATACTTGATTTTAAACTGTCATTTCCAAACATATAGTAATAACTAAAAAACTTTTCAGTTTGTTTATCTCCAATGCCTGTATCAATTAGCATTAGTCTGTCACCATCTTCAATTAACATACAACGCATACTCCAATTACACATATTATTTGTGTCTGCAGGATTTGTTCTTTGCCACAATGTTTTAGGCACAACTCCAAACATAGCCCCACCGTCTAATTTAAAATTACCTGTATTTATTGGATATATCTTCATTTATAAAAAAGCTTTTTCAAATATGCAAAAAAAGTACGACTAAGTATAATTATAAGTCAAAAGATTATTAACAATTAGTATTTCAAAGATGAATTAACTGAATTAACGCTACATTGTTAATATTCTATTCAACAGTGATGTAAAAACAACCTAATAATAATTTATATTTGTTAATTACAACAAACCAACCACACAATTATGTCAGAAAAACAAGTAGAATACACGGAAGACAATATTAGGTCCTTAGATTGGAAAGAGCATATTCGCTTAAGACCAGGAATGTATATTGGGAAATTAGGTGATGGTTCTGCTCCTGATGATGGGATTTACGTTTTGGTAAAAGAAGTCATGGATAACTCAGTTGATGAATTTGTGATGGGGAATGGTCGCCAAATTGTTATTAAGCTTAAAGACAACAAAGTATCTGTTCGTGATTTTGGACGTGGTATTCCTTTAGGAAAAGTGGTTGATGTTGTATCTAAAATGAATACTGGTGGTAAGTATGACAGTAAAGCCTTTAAAAAATCGGTTGGTTTAAATGGAGTTGGTACTAAAGCTGTTAATGCACTATCAAGTCATTTTATGATTGAAGCTTACCGTGAAGGTAAAGCAAAAAGAGCGGCATTTGTAAGAGGAGAATTAGTAGATGATCCTAAAATTGAAAATACAACAGAAAAAAATGGAACGTATGCCGAGTTTATGGCAGATGAAACTGTTTTTAAGAATTTTAAGTACCGTAAGCCGTATTTAGAAAAATTATTTTGGAACTACTGTTATCTTAATCGTGGGTTGACTATTTTATTTAATAGTGAACGTTATTTTTCTAAAAATGGATTAAAAGATTTATTAGAGGACAATATGGATGGAGAACCTTTGTATCCTATTGTACATTTAGAAGGAGAAGATATTGAGGTTGCCTTCACACATGTTAGATCTTATGGTGAAGATTATTCTTCATTTGTTAATGGTCAACACACAACACAAGGAGGAACACATCAATCTGCATTTAGAGAAGCTATAGCAAAAGTAATTCGTGATTTTTATGGTAAAAAATATGAAGCCGTTGATATTCGTCAATCTATTGTTGCTGCTGTAGCAGTAAAAGTAATGGAGCCTGTTTTTGAATCACAAACTAAAACCAAATTAGGTTCTTTAGAAGTTGAACCAGATGGGAAGTCAATGCGTGCTTTTATTAATGACTTTTTAAAAGAGCGTTTAGACAATTTCTTGCATAAAAATCCTGATGTAGCTGAAGTTTTAGAACGTAAAATAAAACAATCTGAAAAAGAAAGAAAAGAATTAACAGGAATTAGAAAATTAGCAAGAGATAGAGCTAAAAAAGCAAACCTACACAATAAAAAATTAAGAGATTGTAGAATACATTTCAACGATTTAAAAAATGAAAGACGTGAAGAATCATCAATCTTTATTACAGAGGGAGATTCTGCATCTGGCTCTATAACAAAATCAAGAGATGTAAACACACAAGCTGTATTTTCTTTAAAAGGAAAACCATTAAACTGTTATGGTTTAACTAAAAAAGTAGTTTACGAAAATGAAGAATTTAACTTAGCTCAAGCTGCACTTAATTTAGAAGATGGCATTGAAGGATTAAGGTATAACAAAGTAATTATTGCAACTGATGCTGATGTTGATGGTATGCACATTAGGTTACTATTATTGACTTTCTTTTTACAATTTTTCCCTGATTTAATCAGAAAAGGACATGTGCATATTTTACAAACTCCTTTATTTAGAGTTAGAAATAAGAAACAAACGTTTTATTGTTACTCTACTGAAGAAAAAGCTGAAGCTATGAAAACGTGTGGTAAACAAGCAGAAATTACACGATTTAAAGGTTTGGGTGAAATTTCACCTGATGAGTTTAAACACTTTATTGGTGAAGACATGCGTTTAGACCCTGTTTATATTGGAAAGAATGCAAATATTGAAGAAATTTTAAGCTTTTATATGGGGAAAAACACTCCAACAAGACAAGAGTTTATTATTGATAACTTACAAGTCGAAGAGGCCTTGGAAAAGTAGTTTATTCAATTAACAATTGGTGATTTTCATTATTAATCTTATACTAAAAAAAGAGACAAGCTATCCTTTCCTCTCTTATACCAACCTAAATTTTAAAGCTAGTATATTAATAAATGAGAATTAAGGCTGTTTATATCAAGTAAATTTCCAAAATAACATTCTAATTTGATAGCTATCAGATTAGAATATTTTTATCTATTGATGAAAGAATAAATAACTTATGTTAGTTCACTTTTATTTTTTTAGATAGAATTAATATTTTATGCTTATCCGTTTGTTTCCCCAAAGAAGTATTTGACTTAGCTAAAAACATACTACAGTATCTCCCTGAACTTGTATTGAGTTTATCGAAATAAGGGAGAACGAGAGGGATCCGATTACTATCGGATTAATCGTCACGGATAACACTGGTTTTACATTTTTAAATTTCTTATTTTTACTGTATTTTGTCACAAATTGGGGAAAGTAGCGAATAAGCATATAATATTTTAAACAAATCTTGAATTCAAAACGTGTACCTGAGATAGCGTCAATAAAAGTGTGTCAATCACAAAAAAAACTGCTAAATTAACAAGTTTATAATAAAAATGCCCAACTGTAAAATTACAATTGGGCATTTTATTAAAGTTATTTAGTTATCAATGTCTACTATAGCCACCTTCGTTAAAAATGTTAAAACGACTTGGTATTACTTTACTTGGCCAACTGTTATTATCCAATTCGGTATCGGCAGTTTCCAAGAAAGGATCCATTTGAATTGATTTTACACTTTTTTGAAATATAAATACTTTTGAAACTTTAAAATTATCAGATTTCCAAATTTCAGCAGGAATTTTAATTACTTCTGTTGATTTATCATCAAATGTAAATTCTAAAATAATAGGCATTACTAAACCTCCTATATTTTCAAAGTCGATTTGATAAAAATTATATCCACCATTTAACAGTTCCTTTTGTTGGTCAGTTAAATTTTCCTCAAAAGCAATATATTCTTTCTTTTTTTCATCTGGTACATTATATGAGTCCACACCTACATATTGATCATTTAACTTTGGACGTTTTTCATTTTCTGTTTCCTTAATTAATTCTTTATTTCTTATAGAACTTATCCCTTTAGATTCTGTCTTATCTTTTATTTTCCTAAATTCTACTTCTCTTTCAGGATTCATAGTATTCAATTGGTATCTTGATACTTTAGTCATTGCAATATCACAATGATCTGTTGTCATAAACCAACCTCTCCAAAACCAATCTAAATCAACCCCACTTGCATCTTCTATCGTTCTAAAAAAGTCTGCTGGTGTTGGATGCTTAAACATCCATCTTTTAGAATATGTTTTAAAAGCATAATCAAATAATTCTCTACCAACAACGGTTTCTCTTAAAATATTTAAAGCTGTTGCAGGTTTACCATAAGCGTTATTTCCAAATTGCAAAATAGATTCAGAATTAATCATAATTGGAGCAATATTATCCTTGTCTCCTTTCATATAATCAACAATCATATGAGCAGGACCTCTTGTTGAAGGATAATCTCTTTGCCATTCTTGTTCAGTTAAATATTGTAAATAAGTATTTAAACCTTCATCCATCCATGTCCATTGTCTTTCATCAGAATTAATAATCATTGGGAAGTAATTATGCCCTACTTCATGAATAATTACAGAATGCATTCCCGTTTTTGTTCTTTCAGAATAGGTACCATCTTCATTTGGACGACCACCGTTGAAACAAATCATTGGATATTCCATTCCAATCCACTTTGTATGAACTGAAATTGCTACTGGGTATGGATAATCAAATGTATGTTTTGAATATGTTTTTAAAGTTTGTGCAACTAAACGAGTTGAATATCTTTCCCATAATGGATTTCCCTCTTTTGGATAATAAGACATTGCTAACACATTTTTAGTTTCTTGTTTTACAATTTGTGCATCCCAAATAAATTTACGTGATGACGCAAAAGCAAAATCTCTCACGTTTTTAGCCTTAAAATGCCACGTTTTTGTTCCTGACTTTTTTTCTTTTTCAGCTTCTAACGCTTCATCTGGTGTAACAATAAAAATTGGCTCATCAGCATTTTCAGCATCTTTTAATCTATTACGTTGTTTTGTTGTTAATATTTTTGATGCATTTTGTAAAACACCAGTTGACGCAACAATGTGATCTGAAGGTACAGTAATTTTTACATCAAAATCACCAAAAGTTAGTGTAAACTCCCCATTTCCTAAAAACTGTTTATTTTGCCATCCTTCAACATCATTATACACACACATTCTTGGGTGAAATTGAGCTATTGTATAAATGTAGTTATCTTCTTCTTTAAAATATTCTAAACCTGAGCGACCACCCATTTTCATTCTGTCATTAATGTTATAACTCCATTTAATTTTAAATGTATAAGAAGATCCTGATGCTAATGGTTTAGGCATATCAATACGCATCATAGTTTTGACAATGGCGTGATCTAAATCATTTCCTGATCCATCTTTAACGTAATCTAATTTAAATCCACCATCAAAATTTGCTTTATCAAAATGACGTTCAACTGCTCCTGGGTATGAAAATGATTCGATTGTATTTGTTGATATTAGTTTAGTATCAGAATCTTTTGCACGCATATTTTGATCCAATTGCACCCATAAATAATCTAATCTATCTGGCGAATTATTAAAGTATGTAATAGTTTCTTTACCACTTATACTTTGTTTGTCATCATTTAATACAACTTCAATAACATAATTAGCTTTTTGTTGATAATACTCATGTCCAGGTGCTCCACTTGCAGTTCTATATACATTAGGAGTAGCTAATTCTTCTTTTAATTGTTTAAATTTATTAACATCTTGTGCAAAAATTGATGCTGTAAAAACAGATAAAATGCTTAGTAATATTAATTTGTAATTCATTTGATAGTCTAGTTAGTTATTTAAAAGTCAAAAAATCCTTCTCTTTTTAAAGAAACCAAAGTTAAACTTTTTGTTTGACCTTTGTATTTATAATGGATAATATTTTGTTGCTGCTTATATAATTCAAACAAAAATGTATTCTGAACGACAATTGTGTTGGGCTTTTCAATGTTATTAATTGTAAAGTAAAAGAATAATTCATCTTTTATAGTTACTTCTCTTCCAACATATTTTAACTGAGTATTTTCATTTTGAGACTTAACTTTAAAATGTTTTTTTAAATAACTAACAATATACTTATCAATTACGGAACCTTTTTTTACATTTTCAATATGAATTTGCTTTCCAAATTGTTTTTCTAAAACATGTTCAAAGTCATGAGCTGTTAACTTTAAGGATACTTCTATTTGTTTCAAACTTTCATTGTATTCCATATTAGCAATAGATATGAATGACTTATGTGCATTTGAATATAATACTGTAAATGATAATAATAGCGTAAATAATAATTTTATTTTCATAACGTAAATGTTTAATGTTTTAAATAATTTGTTGGAATAAATCTTACGTATTGAAATTTTTTATACCTAACAATTGGGGTTTTCTTGTGATAAGGAATACCTTGAACAATAATATTTTCTTTATCAATAATTAATCTATTAGGATCAATTAAATGTTTTTGTAAATAATCAATCAGTACTTTTTTACTCTCATTTAAATGACGATAAGCAATGTATTGATTTGTTGTGTTTTTTTCAAATGGTATTTTAGAACTACTTGACTCTGTAATAATACTTACAAATCCATTTTTTTGGATTTCATAAATGATATATTTTACAAACTTTTTAAACACAAATGAATTAGTATCAATAGCTTTAAAATAGTAATCGTAATTAACCATGTATGGTCGTGTAGAAATGGGTTTTAAATTCAATTTTCTATCTTTTGTGAATACTGGCACTAAATTTATATATTCATATTGAAAAAAATCTGCTTTAATAAATTTAGAATATTTTAATTTGGTCTTTAAATTCGGACCTAACACAACGTTTAATATTTCAATTTGTATGGAATCACCTACTTCTTTAAAATATTTTTTTTCAATAAATTCTTTAACTTTTTTTGACCTTTGTCTAGCTGTATAAACAGCATCACTATTAATTTGTGTTGGAAAATATGATGTTGATGATTCAATAAGTAGTTTAACATTTGATGATGATTTTGAATACACTATTAATGTATTCCAAAATTGTTTAAATTCAATTGACTCTTCATCTATGTCTGAATATGAATCGGTGTAATATTTTTTAAATGTTGGTAATAACGGAGATATAATATGTTCATTTTTTGGTTGATAGCTAATTTTAGAATTTGACCCAATAGCTATCGGATTATTTTTTGCTCCAATCCACATTAAAAAGGAATGCAAACTTGATACGTGATGAAAGTCTTTATTCACGTTTATTATTAATTCATTTTTACTAATTCCAACATTAGCTTCTAACTCTTTAAATATCTCTTTTTTAAATTTATTAATTAATTTTAATTGCTTATTATAGTTATAACTTGTAGGCGATTTATAGTCAATACTTAATTCTAAAATAGAATCTTTTAATAACTGATTAGTTAAGTATTTAAAATCAATTAGGTTAATTAAACTATCTAAAATAAATGGTTTTATTTGTTTCTTTTTAATTAAATACGACTCACTTTTAGTTTTTAGTGGATTTGTCATTTTAATTTTACTTTCATTTATATTGTCCTCATTAAACCCAACAGAAAAGACTTTTATTCTAGCACTTGCCCATTTTGGAATTGTAGAGCTAATTATGATACTTGGCGTACTAAAAAAAACTGAAGACCTTGAATATCCTCTAGAGTTTAGTTCTCTGATAACTTTATATTTTATAAATCTTAAAAGGTATTCAAATTGATTACTTTTTAATTTCTCTTTCAATTCAATTTCAAAACCAATTTTAGAAAATTGATAATAATCAATTTCATAAGTAATTGCATTAACAAAGTCTGTAATAAAATTAAAATCTAAAAAAGAAGTATCATACACTGTTATAGGATAAAAATACATTGGAGCTACAGCATAATCAATTAGCTTAGCGTTTTTTTCTAATACTTTATTTTTTGGAACAACTATTCCTCCTAATTTCAAAAATAATTTGTTTTTTTCATTTTTACCTGTTATCGTATTCACTTGAACAGATTTATGAAACCTACCTACCCTGCCATCTGGATTATACGAAATTTTTAATTGTAATTTACTTCTAGGGAAAATTAGTGTATCCATAGTTTCAACAACAGTACAACCACAAGTTGTTAAAATTGACTTAATAACAATTGTGTCTTTAAAATATGGATTCTCTAATTCAAATTCGGCATAAACCAAACCATTTTCTTCAAATACATCTCCAAACTCATAAGTTGGATTAGTTATTCTAATTTGAGAAAAACTTAAAATGCTCCAAAATAGACAAAGAGATATGAAAACAAATTTCTTCAATTTAAAGTGATATTCCTTTCATTAATAATGTACATACAATTGCACCAAAAGTACCAACAGCATAACCTAAAACAGCTAACAAAACTCCTACTGGTGCTAATGACGGTGCAAATGCTCCTGCGACAACTGGTGCAGATGCTGCTCCACCAACATTAGCTTGACTTCCTACTGCTACATAGAAAAATGGTGCTTTAATAATTTTTGCAATTACAAAAATAAAGATTGCATGGATCATAATCCAAATTAATCCAATTGTGATTAAGTATTTAAACACTCCCCAGTCTCTAATTAATTCACCAATATTCATTTTCATTCCAATTGTTGCTACTAAAATGTATAAAAATATAGAACCAAACTTTGAAGCCCCTACACCTTCAAAATTTCTTAATTTGGTAAATGACATAATCACTCCAAAAATTGTTACAAAAACAATTAACCAAAAGAATCCACTTCCTAATGAGTTTAACAAGCCTCCTAACAATGGACTTGTTTCTTTTAATGATTCTAACCAATCAGATAAATTTGGTGCAATTAAATCAGACAAAAAATGAGCAAAACTTACCACAAAAAACACAATACCTAACATATATATTAGTGAATTAAAAGTTGGAATTTTAGCTACTTTCTTTTGAAAGTCTTCCATTTTTGTTTTTAAGGCTTCAATTGCAGAATCATCTGCTTTGAAAAATTTATTGATTTTATCTTTTTTTCCAATTCCAAATAATAAAACCGACATGAAAATATTAGCCACAAAAACATCTACAATAATCATTGCTGAAAATAATTTGTCTGATGCTCCATATATTTCTTTCATTGCAACTTGATTTGCTCCTCCACCAATCCAAGAACCTGCAACAGTTGATAAGCCTTTCCATAGTCCACCATCTAATACTTCAGGAGCAAATAATGAAACGACATATAAAGCAATGGGACCTCCTATAATAATACCAATTGTTGCTGCAAAAAACATAACAATTGCTTTACTCCCTAAACCTTTAATTGCTTTAATATCAATACTTAAACATAACAATACAATACTTGCTGGTAACATATAACGGGACGCTACAAAATACAGGTTTGAAATGTCCGAATCAATAATGTTTAAAGAGTTTAAAATTGCAGGAATAAAATAACACAATAAAAGGCCTGGTACAATGTTGTAAAATCGTTTAAAGCCTTTCATTTCTGACGTTTTAAAAATAACAACTAGTATTATTAACAATAAGCCAAACACAATTGTGTCTTTTTTAAATATTGGTGCTGTTTTTTTATATTTAATTGATTTTCCTTTTCCATTTGTAGAAAAACTATAATCTCCTAACTCTAAACCTGAAACAAGAACCAAATCATTAGCTTGAACAAAAAAAGTAGTATCATTAATAGTTAAACTATCCACTTTAACAAAATCGAAATCAAAAATAAAGTTTTGAACTTCATCTGCATAATGAATTCCTCCAAACTCATTAAAATTAACATACTTTGCGTTTTCAACTGTTGGTACATCTTTATTAGAGATTGAGGTAACGGTTATTGCATTTGAATTAAAAGTTAAAAATGCAACTACTAAAAATAAAATATTTTTCATAAAATAATTAATAAGGACCAATAATGGCTGCTAAAATAGGTAAAGAAATTACACTATTTGAACTAATTGTAAATAAAATGTCAGTAGGAAACGTAGAATCTCCCATATAGAGCTTATAATCTTCATAAGTATAAATGCAATTTGGTGAAGAAGGAAAATCACCTCTATACACTTTATTATTTTGAATTGTATATATTAAATCAGAACTAAATCTTGAATCTCCTCTATATACTTTATTACCATCAATAGTGTAAAGACAGCTAAAGGTAGAAGTTGATCTACCTGTGTAAATTTTATTATCTGAAATAGTATATTTAATAATTGTATTAAACCCTGAACCGCCATGATAAACAAATCCATTTTCTATTTTATAAGCCACATCAAAATCTGAAGAAGAATCTCCTGCGTATAAATTTATGGTTTGTGCAGTTGTAGTAATAGTCAAAAATGTCAGAAGGATTGTACAGAATAATTTCATTATCTATTTTTTTGAAAACATATCAATAATTAATCCAAAGATAAAACATTATATTTGCAATCGAAATTAAAGGCAAAAAAAATGGAAAAAGTAATCTGTGGTATTCAACAAATGGGAATTGGTGTTCCTGATGTTGAAAAAGTTTGGAAATGGTATAGACAAATGTTTGGTATGGATGTTAGAATTTTTGAAGATGCTGCTGAAGCACCTTTAATGACTAAATATACTGGTGGAAAAGTTCATAAAAGAACTGCAACCCTTGCCATATCTATGGATGGTGGTGGTGGTTTTGAAATCTGGCAATACACTTCAAGACCAACAAATAAAGCTACTTTCGATATTCATTTAGGAGATTTAGGAACGTATGTGTGTCGAATTAAATCACGAGATATTCAAAAATCATACACCCATATTAAATCACAAGGAGGAAATTTATTAGGTGAAATCACTAAAACGCCCTCTGGAGAACAAAACTTTTTTGTAAAAGATCCTAACGGAAACATATTTAATGTTGTGGAAGGTAAAGGTTGGTTATCTGACACAAAACATCCATCTGCTTGTGGTGGAGTTGCTGGTGCTATGATTGGTGTATCCAATATTGATGAATCTTTAAAATTATATCAAGACATATTGGATTACGAAATTACTGACTATGATAAAACATCTACTTTTGATTGTTTCAAAGGTTTACCTTCAGGAAATCAAAAATTTAGACGTGTTTTATTATCTCATAAAAAAGAAAGAGAAGGTCCGTTTTCAAAACTATTTGGACCAACTCAAATTGAATTGATACAAGCAATTGACCGTACTCCACAAAAAATATTTAAAGATAGACTTTGGGGTGATTGGGGATTTATTCACTTATGTTTTGATGTAAGAGGAATGGATACTCTAAAAGAAGAATGTGAAGCTAAAGGGTTTCCATTTACTGTAGATTCTGGTGATACTTTTGATATGGGAGAAGCAGGAGGACGCTTTTCGTATATTGAAGATCCTGATGGAAATTTAATAGAACTCGTTGAAACTCACAAAGTTCCAATTATGAAAAAATTAGGTTGGTACATAAATTTAAAGAAAAAAGATCCTAAAAAACGTTTACCTAATTGGTTATTAAAAGCAATGAGTATTGGGAATAGAGTAAAATAAGTGATTAATTTTCTTATAAATTGACATTTGGTTTATCGATTAAATACATGAGTTAATCTTAAAGAAACAAAACTTAAAATGAAATAATTAAAATTATTTTTATATATTTACAACTTAACAACACTATATGTATAAAAATATAATTCTCTTATTCACTACACTATTCTTTAGTTATAACTTATTCTCACAAACAGATCAATGTAATAATAATGCCGGTGGAGAACTAACAGTATCTGGATCATGTATAACATCTATAATGGATACTGATTCAAATAACGATTATTGGAATAGTGCATCAGGGTGTAATGCCTCAGATCATGATGATAAATGGGCATGGTTTACTGCTACTAATACATCTACAACCATAACTTATCAACCTTACACAAGAGATGCCATTTTAACATTATTTACTGGAGCTTGTAGTACTTCAATGGTTGATTTGGATTGTGCAGATGATGGAGGTGATGGCATTTCCGAAACAGTTACCCTTGCAACTACTGTTGGTCAAATTTACAGGATTAGAATACAAAGGTTTAATTCTAGTAACCAAATGAACGGTGATATATGTGTCTTCTCTATACCTCCAGCTCTTACTAATGATGAATGTGCTGGAGCACTTTCGGTTACAGTAAATGCAGATGATTTATGTGGAACAACAACTGCGGGGACTGTTTTAGGTGCAACAGCTTCACCACAAGATGCAGCTGCTTGTAATGGAACAGAAGATGATGATGTTTGGTTTTCATTTGTAGCTACGGAGACAATTCACATAGTAGACATATTAAATGCAGCAGGATCTACAACAGACATGTATCATTCTATTTGGGAAGGGACCTGCCCAGGACTTACTCTTGTTGCAGGAACCTGTAGTGATGATGACAATCAAACAGTTTCTGGTTTAACAATTGGACAAACGTATTTTATAAGAGTTTACACTTGGACAGGAGTGGCTGGACAATCAAGTACATTTGATGTTTGCATTGGTACACAAGGTCCTCCTACACCTCAAGATTGCAGTGGTGCAACCACGGTTTGCAGTGACGCAATCATAAGTGGAAATAGTTCAGGCTCTGGAAACCATACAGATTTAAACGGCTCTAATAGAGGTTGTTTAGACGTAGAACATGAAAGTTCATGGTACTATTTCCGTGCAGACGCTGGAGGAACCATTGAACTTTCCATTACAACAGCAATTGATTATGACTTTGCAATTTGGGGACCATACACGACCAGTTTACCCTGTCCACCTCCTTCCTCTCCATTTAGGTGTTCTTTTTCTGGTGCTGCGGGGAATACTGGGTTAGCAATAGGTTCTGGGGATGATGAAGACGGAACTGGAGGAACACTTGATGCTTGGGTTAATGAAATTAATGCTTCTGCAGGTGATCAATTCATAATGCTTATTGATAATTTTACGGCTGATGGTACTAGTTTTACTTTGGATTGGACATTAACATCTGGTGCTACATTAGATTGTTCTAATCTACCTGTATCTTTTCATGATTTCACACTACTTTCATTTCCTGATGGAAACTTATTGACTTGGAATACATATTCTGAAATTAATAATTCTCATTTTCTAATCCAAAAAATGGATAACAATGGTTATTATAATACAATATATAGAATTGAAGGACAAAATAATTCATCTGAAACAACACCATATTTGTTTAAAGATGTTAGACCTGAGTATAAAATTAACATATACAGAATTGTACAGGTAGACTTTGATGGTAAAGAAAATATTTTTGACCCAAAATCAATAGACAACTCCGTTAATGAAAATGAAATTGTAGGAAAATATAATATGTTAGGTCAAAAAATAAATGATAATTACCAAGGTATTATTATCCTAAAATACAAAGATGGATCTACATTAAAAACATATATAAATCATTAAATATTATGACTAAATTCTTACTTACTACAATAGTACTATCTTTTCTTAGCCTATCTTACGCACAAAACAAAGAGTATAACAAATATCAATTTAAGATAAATTTGATAACAAACCCAGATGATGCAAAAGAAATGATAACTCAAATGAGAAAAAAAGTAGATGAAATTATTTTCTATTTTGACAACTCAACCAATGTTTTTACTTTAAAGACTTACACTCAATATACAAATAATGAGTTTATTGAAATATTAATAAGTCATAATTTTAATGCTCTAGAACCATAACTAAATACGATAATAAGCACACAAATTAAAAGATAATTAAACTTACATATACATTCTTTTAATGTTTAATTATACAAAAACTATTTAAGAAACAAATAGTTATACATCTTAATAAAGTATTAATTAAATCGTACGAGTTTCTATAATGACAACAATCATATCATAAGATGTATTTAGTGTCTTTAAATGTATAAAACGTTAAAAAAAATATTGTTTTTTCCAATCATTCAGTTTAGGCATCAAAATATATGTAAATTTTTATTAGAAAACTATATAATGTATTCAAACAATATTGACACTTTTAGATAACGATAATTCATCAACCTATACTATTTAAATTCAATAGAGTATACATTACTTTTAATTGTCCTAGTTATTATAAATACGTAAAAAAGGAGAATATGTTTACAATAAGACGTTAAATATGTTATGAAATTCACTTATTTTAATACTTAAGACCATTAACACAAAAACTTAAGCTTACAAATAAAACCACTTATCTATAAAAACAAATATTTTATCTAAATAAATACGTTATTTATCATTTATCTTTCAAAATATATGATTTAAAGTTGTTTATTTGTTGTAGTTCTAAAATATATAAAATCATGATGAAAAATATAATAATTGTATTTATTATGTTAAGTGTTTATCAACTTAATGCCCAAACCTACTCTGTTCAAAAAAAGAATTATAGAGTTTGTAAAGAAATCATAAAGGTTAATGATGATGTATCTGTAAAAACGACTTTTTTTGTAAACAATAAAATGTCTTCAACTGAAGTTAAAACATTAAGAAATAGCATCTATTCTAAATCCTTTATTTATTATGTTGGTATCAATAAAAAACATAATGAAATTTATGTATATCATATGTCATCAATTCATTTTGAAGATTTAATAATTTTAGCACAACCTTCAAATTTAGAGTTAAACTTTATTTCTACAGTGTCTATTTTATTTAAAGATGAAAGTCCAACGACTAACGCTATAATAAAAGAAAAATGAAGCAGAATAATTCTTATAACAAACCTCTCACATTGAAGATTTAAAAAAACTTGTAGTTAAACTAAATTAGTTTATAAAAATACTACTCAAGTCACTTTAAATAAACACTTTGATCAAACACCTATATATTTAAATTTAATGAAAAACTATATATTAATTACAATTTCTTTATTTGCTTTAAGCTATTCTTTTGCACAACCAGCAAATGATGATCCTTGTTCAGCAACTGTATTAACAGTAAATAGTAGTTGCGTATCCGTAAGTGGTACAAATGTATCAGCTACTGATTCTCCTGGGGTTCCTGCACCTGGTTGTGCAAACTATTCTGGTGGTGATATTTGGTATCAAATTACTGTTCCTGCTGGAGGGAGTATAATAATTTCGGGGGATAATAATGGAGGTTTTAATGATGGAGGACTTGCTGTATACTCAGGTACTTGTGGCTCTTTAACCTTAATTAATTGTAATGATGATTCTGGACCAGGTCTACATGGAGCCCTAACCTTAACAGGACAAACTGTTGGTTCAACTCTGTGGATAAGATATTGGGAGTATGGTAATAATTCAGCAGGTACATTTGCAATATGTGCTTACACTCCACCTCCACCTCCAGCAAATGATGATTGTACTGGAGCATATCCTCTTACTATTAATCCAGATCATCTATGTGGAACAACTACTGCAGGTACTGTTTCAAGTGCAACAGCATCAATTCAAGACGCTTCAGCTTGTGGAGGGACAGAAGATGATGATGTTTGGTTTTCATTTGTTGCCACTGGTACAGCTCATTCGGTCAGTATTTTAAACGTAGCTGGTTCAACAACAGATATGTACCACTCAGTATGGACAGGGAACTGTCCAGCCTTAACTTTGGTGGTAGGTTCTTGCAGTGATGCAAATTCACAAATAGTCACTAATTTAATAATAGGCCAAACTTATTTCATTAGAGCTTACACTTGGACAGGAAGCACTGGTCAAAACTCTACATTTGATGTTTGTATAGGTACACCACCTCCACCACCATCAAATGACGATTGTGCTGGAGCAATATCTCTAACAGTAAATGCTGATAACTTATGTGGTATTACTACGACAAGTACAATTTCAGGTGCAACTGCATCAATTCAAAGCTCTACAGTTTGTGCTGGAACAGAAGATGATGATGTTTGGTTTACATTTGTTGCCTCAGGTACCACGCATTCAATATCCATTTCAGGTGCAGTTGGAACATCAACAGATATGTATCATTCAGTATGGACTGGTACTTGTCCTGGACTTACATTAATAGGAGGCACATGCAGTAACCCTGATTCACAAATTTTAACAGGCTTAACAATAGGTCAAACATACTACATCAGAGTTTATACTTGGACATCAATAGCTGGTCAAATCACTAATTTTGACATCTGTATTGGTACTCCTGTTCCACCTCCACCTTGTGCTGCAGGTTTGCCAGCACCAAATGACGCCTGTTCATCAGCTACATTAATAAATACTTTTGATGGTTATTGTGGTACTACTTTAGCTTCATATACCGTAGATGCCAATACAGCATTTTGTGGGTCTATTGACAACAATTCGTGGTTACAGTTTGTTGCTTCAGAAACCTCAGTTTTGATAAACTGGTGGATAACTGGTGGAACTTCATGTACTTTTGGTGCCCAATTTCAAGCTTTCTCTGGTAGTTGCGGTAGCTTAACAGCATTAACAGGTTCATGTGTCAACCCAACAGGAGAAATCGGAAACTCTGGAGTATTTAATTTTTCTGGATTAACAGTTGGGAATATTTATTATTTAATGATTGATGGCTACGCAGGTGATGTTTGTGATTATGCTTGGCAAGCTAAATCAGGTATTCTCCCTGTATATTTATCAAGTTTTAATGTTCAAAAAAATTATAACAATAACAAATTAAACTGGTCAACTAAATCTGAAATAAACAATAATTATTATCTTATTGAAAGCTCTTTAGATGGTTTAAATTATAAAACTGTTGGAAAAGTAAATGGAAACGGAAACGTTTCAACAAGTATTGATTATGAATATACTGATTTTGATTATAATCACCCTTTAATGTATTATAAATTATCTCAAGTAGATTTTGACGGAACAACAAAATTAATAACTAAAACTAAGTTAAAAAGAGAATTCCAAAACATTTACGCCTACCCTAACCCTGCAGGAAATGAATTAAATTTTATATTTAAAACTGATTTAATAGGTGATATACTAATTGAGTTTATTGATGTACAAGGTAGAGTTATTTCTGAAATTACAAATTCAAAAAACACAAACTATAAATCAATTATGTTTGAACAATTAGCTATAGGAATCTACTATACAAGAATTCTAATTAACGATAATGTTATAGAAACAATGAAAATTGTAAAAATATAAAGAAAATTATAAGTATAAAAAATGCCTCATAAATAACTTATGAGGCATTTTTTATACTCTACTAATATTTTACAAATCAGCAGCAGTAGCTATCATTTCAGCTATATCTAAAACTTCAATTTCTTCTTCTTTATTAAAGTTTTTAACACCATCTGTCATCATTGTGTTACAGAATGGACATCCAGTTGCTATAATATCAGGTTTAACGGCTAAGGCATCTTCAGTTCTTTCTACATTAATTTCTTTATTTCCTTTTTCAGCATCTTTGAACATTTGAGCACCACCAGCACCACAACATAAACCTTTCGATTTACATCTTTTCATTTCCACCATTTCAGCATCTAATTTTTCAATAACGCTTCTTGGGGCTGTATATTCATTATTAGCTCTACCTAAATAACAAGGGTCATGGAATGTGATTTTTTTACCTTTAAAAGCACCTCCTCCTTCAATTTTTAATTTACCTGAATCAATTAATTCTTGTAATAATTGCGAGTGATGAATTACTTCAAATTTCCCTCCTAATTCAGGATATTCATTTTTTAAAGTATTAAAGCAATGAGGACAAGCTGTTACAATTTTTTTAACCTCATAACCTTTCAACACCTCAATATTCATCATGGCTTGCATTTGGAATAAAAATTCATTTCCTGCACGCTTTGCAGGATCTCCAGTACATGATTCTTCTGTTCCTAACACAGCAAATTTAACTTCACAATGATTTAGAATTTTAACTACAGCTTTAGTTATTTTTTTAGCTCTATCATCAAAGCTTCCTGCACATCCTACCCAAAACAATACATCTGGTTGCTCTCCAGCTGCTAACATTTCTGCCATTGTAGGTACTTTTAAATTGCTCATCTTATCTATTTTAAATAGAGATTTCTCTCAATTATTTATTTTTTTTTAAATACTTGAACGGTCTTTTTTTCTTCAATTAATTCAGAAAAAACACCTTCATATCTTGTTGCTCTTACTATATGATTATCAATCCAATGATAATTACCGCCTCTTGGCTTACCCATTAACATAGAATGATATTTAAATCCATGTTTGTTTAACCATGCTTCAGTTACAGTTCTATGTTCTTCTATTCTTGAGGTAAAAAAACATATTTGATGTCCTTGGTTATACCATTTATTAATGGTTTCAACTGTATCAGGAAAAACTTTAGCTGTTGACATTCTGTTCGGTTCTTCATTTGGAATATCATCACAGATAGTACCATCAATGTCAATTAAATAGTTTTTAACATCTTTTGGTAAAATTGGAGACACTTTTTCTCCATTAACTATTTTGTCTTTTAAACTCATTTATTCATCTTTCCAATTTAATCTATCTGAAGGAGGAAACTGCCAAGGTGCTTGATTATTTTCAATATTGGTACTCATTCCTGCTATCTCTGCTGGCATTTTTGATTCTTCCATCACCAAATAGCGTCTTAAATCAATAATTATTTCTAAAGGACTTATCAATACAGGACATTCTTGCACACATGCATTACAAGATGTACATGCCCATAATTCTTCTTCTGTAATATAGTCTCCAAGTAACGATTTTCCATCATTAAAATCTTTACCTTCTTTTCTTATTCCAGCGCCAATTTCTTCAGCTCTATCACGTACATCCATCATTATTTTACGTGGTGACAATAATTTACCAGTAATATTTGCAGGACAAGAATCAGTACATCTTCCACATTCAGTACAAGTATAGGCATTCATTATATTCATCCAATGTAAATCAGGTACATCTTTAGCTCCAAATTTTTCAGGTACCGTTCCTTCTGGTAAAGGTTCTGGAGTAGCGTAAGGGTCAGCATTTGGATCCATCATCATTTTAACCTCATTGGTTACTGATTGCATATTTGTTAACTTTCCTACAGGATTTAAATCTGCAAAATATACATTTGGAAAAGCCCATAAAATATGTAAATGTTTTGAATATGGTAAATAGTTTAAGAAACCAAACACCATAAATATGTGTCCCCACCACCCTATTCTTTCTAATAAGTGTAATGTATGCACATCCATTCCTCCAAATACATATTCACCTAAAAAAGAAGAAATTGAAAAACCAAAACTACCAATTCCTTCAGCATGTGATTGACCAATTAATCTTAATGCTTCATCAGCACCATTCATAGTAAATATACACATCACTAAAACAAATTCCATATACAAAATAATGTTACCATCTAACTTTGGCCATCCATTCATTTCTGATTTATGAAATCTTGGTAATTTTAACAAGTTTCGTCTTGATAAAAAAGCAAATGTTGCTACCAATGCTAGCAATGATAAGATTTCAATCATACTGATTATAAATGTATAAAATCCACCAAGCGCATCCATAAATACTCTATGTGTCCCTGCTATACCATCAACAAAAATTTCTACTAATTCAATTTGTGTGATAACAAAAGCGACATAAATAAAAATGTGTAAAACACCAGCTATTGGACGTCTTGTCATTTTTGATTGACCTAAAGCCACTCTAATTGTATTCTTTATTCGTTGCGGTTTATTATCCGTTCTATCAATAGCTTTACCTAATTTAATGTTAGCTATTATTTTTTTTACATTGAATAGAAAAAATGCTGTTCCTCCTAATGTTAAAAGTATAAAAATGATGTTACTGATTTCCATATTGATTATAGTTTGGGGTTAGTTTAAATACGTTTAATCTGATGATTTTGTTTTACGTCCAAATACTGAAAAATGAACATATTTATTTGGGTTTGCTTCCATGTCACCTAATAAGTTTTGAAGCGACTGATTAGTTCTTACTAATTCATTATGTAAACTGTCAGAATGCATTAACATTCCTAATGAACCTTCTCCATTATTAACTTTCATCATTAATTCATTAAGTTCTGCTAAAGTTGTTTTAGCCTCCATTATAACAGCATTAATCTGACTAGCGGCTAATGTATCAGAAATAGCAGAAAAGTTATCAATTACATTTTCGATTTGTGATGACTTATTAGCTAAGTTTTTTGTAATATCACTTGCATTATGTAATACATCATCAATTACTTTTGTTTCATTTTCAACCAAAACGGTTAAACTTTGTGCTAAGTCTCCAAATTTAGAAATACCATCTCTAAACTCATATAAACTTTCATCAATTACATAAGCAGCTGATGTATCCCAATATGAATTTATTGACAAAACAATATTATCTACAGACTGCATCAATTCTTCAGTCTTTTTCTTTAAGGGTAATAATTCTTCACTAATTTGATCAGAGAGTCCTTTTTCAATAGTTGCTATTAATGTATCACCATTTTCTATATAAGTAGATATTTCTACTGGACTAAAATTTAAGTGTAATTCTAAAGCTTTTGTACCTAATAAATCTGAGCTAATTAATTTTACACTAGAACCTGTTGGAATTAATATTTCATCATTTGAAATAGTAAACTTAACAATAACTTGCGTTGGATTAGCTGGATTTAGTTTTATTTGAGAAACAGTACCTTGTTGAACACCATTTATGACAACTAAATTAGAAGATATTAATCCATTAGTATTGTCAAACACAGCATAAAACTGTCTATTTTGACCAAAGATAGAATTACCTTTTAAGAAGTTAACCCCTATGTATAGGAAGAATACAGCAAGTAAAACAAGTAAGCCTACTTTAAATTCTTTAGATACTTTCATTTAGTTAAGTTTAATTTTCTGCTAATTTAATAGCTTTTTCTAAACTTATCCTCTCTTTTTGATGAAAAGCAACAACAAAAGCATGTTTAAAACCTTCTTCTCTCATTTTTTTCTTCAATTCATTAGCTGATTTAAACCTATAAAACGAACCTATTGTATATTTATATAATCCATTATTTTGATACATCCAAACGGGCATCCCTTTAAATTTAGCATCTTCAATAGATAATTCAGTTGAATTGGTTTCAATTTGAACCTTAAATATAACTTTATCATCACTTAATTCATTTTCTGAAAGACCATATTTTGAACTGTTAACAACTTTTTTATTTGACTCATCAACATCAACTGAAACAACTCCACTTTCATAATACTTTTTATATTGTTTAAATGCAGTAAAAAATGAATTAGCCATTTTTGTTTGATTTGCAGTATCTCTTAAAAACAACTCTTCTTTTCTATTCGATAAAAACCCTGTTTCAATTAAAACACTTGGCATTGTTGTTTTATACAGTACTAAAAAACCAGCTTGCTTTACACCTCTATCTTTTCTTCCTATTTTTTTCATTGAAGATTGAATTTTGGATGCAAAGACAATACTATGATCTAAAAACACACTTAATTGAAGTTGTCTAGCTATAATAGCATCTATTGACATGTCAAAATCTTTATACTTTTCGCCACCATCTTCTTCTAAGTGAATTGCTGAATTTTCTCTTTCAGCAATTTTACGTTGTGCTTCTGTTCTATGCAAACCTAACACATAAGTTTCAGCTCCATAAGCCGTTTCACCCCCGGCATTTGCATGAATACAAATAAATAAATCGGCTTTATTTCTATTTGCTATTTGAGCACGCTCATTTAATTCTACAAATACATCTGTTTTTCTTGTATATATAACATTTATAGAAGGGAATGTTTTTTCAATGTATTCACCCAATTTTAAAGCAATTGCCAGCGTTACTTCTTTTTCTTTTGTGTTCTTATGCCCATGACACCCAGGGTCTTTACCACCATGACCAGCATCAATTACAACTGTTTTAATACCTCCATATCCATTAGCAAAAGCATTTGAATTAAAAAAAACAACACTTATTAACAATAATAATGTGATTGAAAAGTTATTAAAATTGGTTTTCATTTTATAAAAATTATACATTTGTAATCTGGTAACATACAAAGTTAAGACCAAAGTTTGAAGAATATAAAACATAATACCTATTTTATCCATTTCATTTTGTTGATAATGGCTGTTTTAATGCAGTTAAATAGTTATGCCCAAAACCTTGGTTTAGATAATCCTGTTAATTATAATGCTACGGATTCTATTGTTGCTGATATTCCAAATCAAATTGTTAGGCTATATGGAAAAGCAAACGTAACCTATGATGACGTTATCTTAAATTCCGAAATTATTGAAATCGATTTAAAAAATAATGAAATCTCAGCCTCTTATGGAATTGACAGTACAGGTAAAAAGTTTGGTCGCCCCGAATTTACACAAGCTGGTGAATTAATTAAATGTGACAAAATAAAATATAACTTTAATACTAAAAAAGGATATATTACTGAAGTAAGAACACAACAAGGGGAAGGTTACATTCACATGGCTGAATCAAAAATACAACCTAATCAAGAAATTCATTTGAAAAACGGAAAATACACCTCTTGTGATTTAGAAAAACCTCATTATCATTTCCAATTATCTAAAGCTATTATTGTTCCCGAAAAAAGAATTGTTACAGGTCCAATGCACATGAGAATTTTAAATATACCTACTCCAATTGCTTTTCCATTTGCTTTTTTACCTAATACGGAATCCAAAAAACATGGTATTATCATTCCTAAAATCGCATTAGCCTCAACTTATGGTTCAGGTTTAGAAGATTTTGGCTATTACATACCTTTAGGTGACAGTTGGGAAACCTATTTTTACGGGACAGTTTTCACAACTTTAAGATGGGGATTAAGAAACCAAACTAATTATTACAAACGTTATAAATATAGAGGGAACTTTACTCTAAACTATCAAAGTTTAAGAGGATACTTTTACGACAATAATGTAAGCGATAACTATACAATAAGATGGAAACACAACCAAGATGCTAAAGCTCATCCCAGTTTAAAATTCAATAGTGATATTAATTTTATATCTAACAATCCTAAGAACAGTTTAGAAGTTATTTCAAATCAATACTTTAACTCACAATTAAATTCATCAATGAATTTAACAAAAAGTTGGAAATTGAATAAATTTAACGGTAGCTGGACTGTTAAAACATCTTTAAGACAAAATAAAAGTGCTAAAACGTACAACATAGACTTACCCACTTTCAATCTAAATATTAGTAGATTTGATTTAGGTGTTTTAAGAAAAGATAAAATTGGTAAAAAATGGTACGAAAACATCACTGTAACTTACAACCTTAATTCTGGCAATACAATTAATACACCTGACAGTATTTTTACTAAAGACGAGTTTAATACTATTGGTGGATATGCAAAGAATGGTATTAAGCAACATGCAACAATTCAAACAAATTTAAAACCAAAAAGTGGTTGGTTTAATTTTAACTTAACCTCTAACTATGATGAAATTTGGAACTTTCAATCTTATCAAAAAGACTGGAATACCTCAGCTAAAAAAATTGACACCACATTAAAAGGATTTCACACTTCAAGAAATATAAGTTTCACAGGTGGATTAAGTTCTAATCTATACGGCTATTACAAATCATTACATCAAAATTTAAAATTACGTCATGTTATGTCTCCAAAAGTTAGTTTCACGTACAAACCAGACCTTGGAACACATCAGTTTTATTTAGACAGTTTAAATCAAGAAATTTACTACTCGTCATTTGATGTTAGTTTATACCGAGAAGTAACAAGAGGTGAATCTGGGTTAATTAGCTTTAATTTAGGTAATACCTTAGAATTAAAATCAAGATCAAAACGAGACTCCTTGAACAGAAACTACAAAAGTAAACGTTTAATTGATGCCTTTTCAATAGGTGGAAATTATGATATATTTAAAGACAGCTTACAATTATCGGACTTAACGTTTAGTTTTAGAACAACACCTCATAAAAATATAGGTTTACAAGCTGGTTGGAGAATAAACCCTTATGACTGGAACGAATTAACAGGCGCAAAACAAAACGAATTAGCTTGGAATGTAGGAAAAGGAATTGGAAGAATAACAACTGCTAACATGGCTATTTCTGGACGATTTAAAAGTAAAGCTAACGTAAAATCGGACACAACTGTTAAAAAACTTAATTTACCATGGACTGCCAACGTAGCTTATAATATTAATTACACACGTAACCAGAGTGGTATTATACAAAAAGACACCTTTAAACTAACACAAACCATACGATTTGAGGGGAAATTAGACATAAACACAAAGTGGAAATTTGATTTTTTAATTGATTATGACATTGAAGCTTTTACAGTTGTTTCACCTTGGGAAGGCGTTAGCAGACTAAACATTGGAATATGGAGAGATTTACATTGTTGGGAAGCAGGCTTAACATGGAAGCAAACAGGTGTTGGTATTTGGAATAAAGATGTAGCTAATAATTTAGACTGGACAAGACCTAATTATGTACTTGCTTTGCGTGTAAACATTAAAGCAAGTATGTTTAATTCATTTTTACCTGAACAGAATCTTAGAGTCCCTGAATTGCTTTGGTAAATCAAGTCTGACATGCTATTTACACTTAATAAATTATTTAAGAGATGCCAAAGCAAAAACTACCTATTCTTAAATTAAAAAGTAACTCTTAATACTATTTTCACAAAATGCCTCCCGAAAACTTTCGGGATTGTAAATACGTTAGGCTGGACTTTAGTTCCGATAGCTATCGGAAACGAAAATACTTTTGTTAGAAAACCCGAAAATTAACCATTTTACTAAAACGCCAACATTGGCACTCTTTTTTTACCTTTTGGCTCGGAATACGACAGACGGTTACAGTTTTGTTGCGGAATGTATATTCTATTTTTTAATTTTTAAAAAACTTTCCCAATCATCTATATCTGAACTTCTCTTATTCTCAAACCATATATCTTTTAAATTTACTGTTTTTGGTGTATAAAAATACCACATTGCATCTCTTTCATATATAGAATATAAAATTAGATTTGCATTCCATGAAGAACTTTCATTTCTTAAAAAGACCAACCAATCCTCATTTTCAATCTGACTTACACACACACTATCAATCTCATTAAGTTCTACTTTTATCAAGTATTCAGATGTTATCGTATTTTTATTAGTAGGTGTATTATGATATTTTCTTACTTCAAACTTTAAATCGTCTCTATATAAAACATTATTCATATCTACATCCTTTTGTAAACTTAATGACAACATCATAATTATAATTATAATTTTCATATCTATTACTTATTTTATTACTCTAAATCAATTTCCAGAATCACCGCCCTCATCTGTATCCGTTTCTGTGTCTGTACTATTTTTATCACCCATTACTTCACCGTCTTTTCTTTCTCCTGGATTAGATTTCAAAAAATTTTCTCTCATTTTTTTTCCTCTTTTTGCATATTCCAAATAAGCAATCTTGTCCCCTTTTTCTAATGTTACCGATTTTATACTTTCATCAGACGCATAATGTGCATCAATAAGATTTATTACTTTTTGAGGGTTGGTCTTATATAACTCTGCCCAGTCACTCCAACCTTCTTCTCCACTATCGTAATTAAGTTCAAACCCTAATATCATTTGATTTCTAGCTCCGACCATCTCTTCTTTTACAATATCCATACCGTAACTTTCGTAATCGCCATTATATTCGCCATTTTTAACAGCATCCATTAACTTATCAAAATTGGCTAACTTACTTAAATTTGAGACTTCATGCATTAAGCCTTGCATTCCATTCCGTAGGTTTTCTGTTCCTGCTATAACAATTTGCCCTTCCCTTGTTGTATAAGTACCTCCGTCAGCCGGGCCGATAGAAATGTAATCACTATAATTATTTTTATCAATCTTTAAATCTGTAAATAACTTTATTAAAGTCTCTGATTTTTGTGCTTCTGCCCATAGTTTTGATAATGGAATTGGCTCATTCCCATCTAAATCAACAAAGCACAGGGGATTGTTAAACGCAAATACGTATGGTGACCAAGAGGGGAATTTAGATTCAAAAGCATCAGTACTCATCCATCTTCCAACTCGTGGATTATACAATCTAGCCCCAAAATCATAACTATTTCCTTCTCCAGACACTTCATCATCCTTTTCCATGCCGTTAAAGCCGTACCTGTACTCGTTTGTAGATTCGTGACGGTTAGGTAACAGCATACCAAACGGAGAGTAGTCTGCTGGGTGTGTTGTTGATTTACCAGTTAGCACAGCGGTTTTAAAGCCATTTAAAGGCAAAATGTAATCATTTGAATAACTATGCTGAATTTTCACAAAAT
>Ga0256824_10000093_pt1 | contig 28139 bp, 23 predicted proteins | sample CV67metaG_FD_191570 | JGI IMG/M metagenome (GOLD analysis project Ga0256824, IMG submission 191570) | Hydrothermal vent microbial communities from East Pacific Rise, Pacific Ocean - CV67 | ecosystem: Environmental > Aquatic > Marine > Hydrothermal vents | place: Pacific Ocean: East Pacific Rise...
TAAAAATATGACTAAAGCAACAAAAGGAACGGTAGAAAAACCATCTAAAAACGCAAGTGCAAAGAGAGGTCTTAATCGTGTAATTACTCAACAAAGTTGGGGATTGTTCTTTGAGTTACTTGAGTACAAATTAAGCCAAAGAGGTGGACAACTCATCAAGGTTGACCCTAAATTCACTTCTCAAACTTGTAACGAGTGTGGTCATATCTCAAAAGAGAATAGAAAATCACAAGAGAAGTTTGTATGTACTGCTTGTGGGCATTCTGCCAATGCAGATATAAATGCTAGTAAAAACATACTTGACCGTGGGATACACGGCAATAATGCTTTACTGAAAATAGCTGTTTAGGCTATGGATGAAGAATCCACCTCCTTTAGGGGGTGGAGTATCAACGACGTGCCTGAACAAAAGTATCAATACGTTTAATACCCTCACGAATCGTCTCAATATCGGTCGCAAATGAGAATCTAAAGTAACCTTCACTTCCAAAACCAACACCAGGAACGACGGCTACACCTTGCTCTGAAAGTAAATCTTTAGAGAACTGCATAGAATCATCTGTAATGCTTTTAATGTTTACAAATAGGTAGAATGCACCATCTGGTTTGACAACACTTAGACCCTCTATTTTATTAAAAAGTTCAACTGCTTCATCTCTTCTTGCTTCAAAAGCGACCCTCATCTCTTCCACCACACCGTCGATTGTTCCATCTAATCCTGGCATCGCTCCTGCTTGTGCTAGGGTATTGATGTTGGATGTACTTTGTGACTGTAGTTTGTTGAGTACAGAGATAAGCTCTTTGTTTGGAGTGGCTAAGTACCCAAAACGCCAACCTGTCATCGCTGCTGCTTTACTGAGACCATTTACAGTAACAGTTCTTTGAAACATATCATCTGAAATCGAAGCAGTAGCTGTAAACTCAGCACCACCATAAACCAATTTTTCATACATCTCATCAGAGATAACAGTGATATTAGTACCTTTTAAAACTTCTGCAAGTGCTTCTAGTTCAGCTCTTGAATAGATAGCTCCTGTAGGGTTTGAAGGTGTATTAAGCATTAAAATTTTGGTTTTAGGGGTGATGGCAGATTTAAGTTGCTCAGGTGTTATTTTAAACCCATTTGTATCATCAGTATCTATAACTACTGAAACCCCACCAGAATAAACAACTTGTTCAGGGTAGGTTACCCAGTAAGGGGCAGGGATAATCACCTCATCACCTTCATCAATAAGTGCTTGAAGAAGGTTGAAAAGAGAGTGTTTTGCACCGTTGTTGGTTTGAATCATATTTGGTTCATAGTCAAGGTTGTTGTCTCTTTTGAGTTTTCCAGCAACTGCTTTAAGTAGCTCTGGTACACCTGGAACAGCTGTGTATTTGGTTTTACCTGCATCTAAAGCATCTTTCGCTGCATTCTTAACAGCATCTGGAGTGTCAAAGTCTGGTTCACCAGCAGAGAAAGAGAGGATATCTTTTCCTTCTGCTTTAAGCTCTTGAGCCAAAGTAGTAATGGCAATGGTTAAAGATGGAGAGAGTGTTTGAATACGTTTAGAAAGCATGTTTTACCCTTTTTTTTGTAATAAAAATCTCGGAATTATACTAAATTTTCAATTAAAAATTTACCAAACTATCCTTTTACTACATCGACTTAATAAAGGTTGAGTAAATCTCGGTTAGTTCATGGTCTTCTTTCTCCATAAGTTCAACATTTCCTGTTTTTAGTGTCTCTTCCAAAACAGCGATTCTTTTAATGAGATAATGAAAAATTTCTTTGTTAACATCTGGAAGCATGTCATGTCTTAGTTCATTACTGTTTGAGCCACAAGTAAGAATACGAGCAGGAATCCCAACTGCTGTAGCAAATGCTGGGACATCTTTGACCACAACTGAGTTTGCACCCACTTTACAGCCTGTTCCTAGTGTGATGTTACCCAGTACTTTTGCTCCTGCTCCCACCACAACATTACTTTCAACGGTGGGGTGTCTTTTACCATGAGAGGTGCTAACTCCTCCTAATGTTACTTGTTGATAAATAACCACATCATCACCAATAACAGCTGTCTCCCCAATAACCACACCTACCCCATGGTCGATAAAAACTCTACAACCAATGGTTGCAGCAGGGTGAATGTCAATGGTGGTTAAAAACTGACCAATGGCTGAGATAAAACGGGGGATAAAACGTAATCCTTTTCTATAAAGGGCATTTGAAAAACGGTAAAAGAACATCGCCCATAAACCAGGGTAGTTAAAAAAAAGTTCAAAACTAGAGTGTAAGGCAGGGTCATTTCGTTTAACATTTAGAAAGTCTTCTTTAATGGTTGTAAAAATATTCAATTTTTTTCCTATATTAAATTTTCATTGTTGGCTTGTATGGTCTTAAGATAACTATTTTCGCTTAAATATAGATATAATTTTCCAAATAATTCTCTTTTTTGTATAGAATTGATAAGTGTTGATGACTCTAATTGATGTTTTAGTCTCTTATCTAACCAATTTTTGTTGTAATCCATGTCTTCTAAGACATCCATAATATTTTGAGATTCAATGAGATTTTCTAAATAGTAATCTCCTTTATCATCAAAATTTACAATCACTTCTGTAGGGTGGGTAAATAAATTATGCTTCATCCCTAGTACCTCTTGGTAAGCTCCTGTTAGAAAAAATGCCAAGAAGTATTCATCTTGGCTTATGTCTACATCATGTAAATAAAGAGGAGTATTGTCGTTAAAGGCTATCTCTCCATCTGAGTCACAAGTGATGTCCCAAATGGTTGCTGGGTTAGAGGCTTTGATGTTTAGTTTGTCTATGGGCATCATGGGAAAGCGTTGTTGTAAACCCCAAAAGTCTGGCAAAGATTGAAATGCTGAGAAGTTTACCAAGTAACGCTCTTGAATTTTGTTTTGCAGTTTTTTAAGCTCTTTGGTTGCATCATTATCTAAAAGTAGTATGGACTTTTTAATAATAAGATTGACCAGTATTTCTGTATTTGAACGGTCTTCTAGGTCTATGTATCCTAAGTCAAATAGCGTTAAAAGGCTTTCCATATGGTCAAGAGCATCATGTAAGTATTCACGAGCATTGGAGCGATTGAGTGCGTTCCAAAGGTCATTAAGCTCCTCTATGAGGGGTGGATTTTTTTCTTTTAATCGTAAAGATTTTTCATGATAGTCTTGGGAAAAAAGTTCTAAAACAGGGGCGATAAGCACAGAATGACTAGAGGCAATAAAACGACCTGATTCGGTAAAGATATCGGGTTCTTCTATCTTTTTATTTTTGGTTATCTCTTTCATCACAAAAACGACATCGTTGGCAAACTCTTTGAGTGAGTAGTTGACCTCTTTGTTGTGTGACTCCTGACTGTATTCTACAGCGAGACCTCCCCCGATATTGACAGCATTAAGTGAAGTTGCTCCTCTGTTTTTTAAGTCTGCATAGATATTTCCTGCTTCTCTGAGAGCTTTTTTTAGAGGAGCAATTTCAGACATTTGAGAACCAATGTGAAAATGAATCATCCAAAGTTGTTCAAGTAAATTATGTTTTTTGATGAGGTCATACGCTTCTAAAAGTTCTGTGGATGAAAGTCCAAATTTAGAGCTGTACCCACCACTTTTTGCCCACATACCAATACCTGAACTGTGAAGTCGTATACGCACACCTATTTTAGGGATAACGGCTATTTTATTTTCTTTGTTAAATTCTTGGTTAACTTCAATAATGGTTTCAAGTTCCCCTAAACCCTCAATGGTGATGGTGATATTATGTCCCATATTGGCTGCGATGAAACAGAGCGAAATCATCTCTTTATCTTTAAATCCATTCACAGTAATGGGTGCCCCCATAGGGGTATGGGTAATGGCGATAAGAAGTTCAGCCTTGCTTCCAGCTTCTAGTCCATAATTGTAGTCTTTTGAGACCTCTATTAGAGAATTAACAAAGTTAGGAAATTGATTTACTTTAAGGGGAAAAACAGCATGAAAATCTCCTTGATACTCAAACTCTTTTCTAGCTCGATTAAACTCGTGGTAGAGGGTATGAATCTGCTTTTTTATAAGATGGGGAAAACGGAGAAGTAGAGGACCTTTATACCCTTTTTTACGTATATTATTGGTAAGTTCAAGAAGGGAGGGTTTCTTCTTATAGTTAATATTAACAGTACTATTTTTAATAATGAAGTTGTTATCACCCCAAATATTGATACCATAGTTTTCTTCCATTGACTACTCCCTTTTTTAAAGAGAGTATTATATCGGAAGGTGCTTTATTTTGCCAACTCTTCCATCATGTCGTACCATTCATCGTCGACAGCATTTATACCATCGGGTTGTAACCAGTTTTGGTTTTGACAGTAGTAAACAACATACTTATCGGTATATTTTAATGCTTTTTTTAGGGCATATTGAATGTCTGATGCCTCTCCTGAACGACCTTTTGTATAGTATTCAGCATAGTGACTTGTATGAGTGATGTTAGAAGTCATAAAACCAACTTGGACTTTTCTCGACCAACTAAACCAATCTTTTTTAGGTATTTTCCATTGGTATTGGGGATTTAAATCTTCATTGTATTCTTGGGTTGCTATTTTATATTTTCTAAGCATGTAGCTATTTTTAAAGTGTCTATCTTTACGATATTTATAGTTTTCACCCATATCATGCAGACTGCTGTTCCCTTTTAGAGCCTCTTGCATTCCAAGGAATATTGCACCTTTCATTTCTTGAGAGTTAGCTTTTCCTAAATCGGTTAAGATTAGATTTTCTTTATTTGTATTTTCATGTGCAAAAGAGGGACCATAATAGACAAGTACTGTAATTCCTGGAAAGTTATCTTCTTCTTGCATCTCTTCCATGATGTCATTAAATCTTTCTGTTACCTTATCAATATGTTCTTCAAAAGTATATTTAGGGTTTCTATAAGATCGACGATCAACCCAGCTTGGTTGGCTTCCTGCTCTCTCCCAAGTGTTATAATTTTGTGGGTTTTCAGCAACATCATCCTCTTTAGGGAATTGAAAGTTTATCATTTTTCGATTTTCAGCACCATATCCTTCATCGTCAATGGCAATCCCTTTAAAACCAAGATTTTTAGCAGCCCGTGCAACCACACCAAAATTTCTAGCAACCCGTTCCCATGCGTTATCATCCCAATAATCAGCAGGGAAACGGATATTAATCAGTAAAAAGTTTTCAGTTTTCTTTTTATAGAGATTTCTTAAGCCATGTAGCTCTTTCCATACATAACGATAAGTGAGTGTTTCCCCTGGTTTCATGGTGTCATTTGTAAAACTGTTACCAGCCATAATAAAACCTGAGAATGGTAAATCTTCAATATAGTCATGGTTTTGAATGAGATTAGGAGCAAGTAAAGGACGCCATATATCACCTTGTGCTAAAATGATATGGCGCTCTTTTGCCATTAACGGAGAGAGAATAAGTAGTACCGATATAATTTTAATGAAAGTTTTCATTGTTAAACAAACCTTTTTTTTCGAATTATATCATAATTTTTAACATATAACAATGAAATATGTTCTAAAATATTTTTTTATATTTTTTTATTGAAGAAATTATAAACTAAAGGATTTAAACTGAGACAATCAGGTGATAATATAGAAGCTAAGAATGCAAATTGGAAATTTAGTGGAGAGATGGTTGAACACTTTGAATCTCATGTTGAAAAATCTGTGCCTCTTTATAAAGAGGGGCATGAATTAATAGTTAATCTTAGTGATTATTTTGTTAAAAATGACTCTTTATGTTATGAGATAGGCTCTTCAACAGGGGCTTTAAGCTATCAACTTGCAAAACATCATGCGTTTAGAGATGCCAATTTTATTGGGATAGAGTTAGAGGAAGATATGGTTGAGAAAGCAAACTCTCTGTATAAAAGTGAACACCTTTCTTTTCTTTGTGAGGATATTAATACTTTTTTTTTGGAAAAATCAGATTTAATAGTTTCCTACTATACCATTCAGTTTATCCATCCTAAACTTCGGCAAGAGCTTATTAATAAAATTTATGATTCATTAAATTGGGGTGGGGCATTTATACTTTATGAGAAAGTGAGGGCAAATGATGCACGTTTTCAAGATATTATCTCTAACTTATATATGGAGTATAAATTAGATAAAGGGTATACCGCAGAAGAGATTATAGGGAAGGCAAAAAGTTTAAAAGGTGTCTTAGAACCGTTCTCTACAGAAGGAAATATAGACATGCTAAAGAGAGCAGGGTTTATAGATATATTGAGTGTCCAAAAATATATGAATTTTGAAGGATTTTTGGTGATTAAATAGGAAGTTTAGTCTTTTATAATTTCCATTTCAAGAAAAACATTTCCCTCTTTATTTTTCATTTGGATAATCTCTCCATTGTTAAGTTGCATGGTTTTAATGGTGTAACTATCTCCTTTAAACGTTATGGCTGGATTGTTCCCAATTTTAAGGCTTATAGGGGAGTTTGTTTTTAAGGTATTTCCTTTAAATGAAACTTCATCATTGTCACCTATATAGATGGGATTATCTAAAATTATGCTATTATCATTACGTAGTTTTCCGAGAGACTTAAGGATAGAAATCTCTTCATCTAAATCAATAACAATGTTGTTGTTTTTTGAGGTGTGTATCTGAACTTTTTGGGGTTGTATTGATGAGGTACAAGCATTTAAAGTAAATAGTACTAAAAGTACAATGGTGATGTTTTTCATATTAACCCTCCATTTTAATAGAGCTACTAATTCTCTCTATAAAACTATAGTCCATTTGAAGTTGAACATTTTTTATCTCTCCTAAAATCTCTTGTGCTTCTTGTTTCTCTATTTTCCTTTTTGAGAAGAACCCAAAGCTGAGTATCTCTCGGTTAAAAGAGTTTGATTTGGCTATACGAGAAAAAGGGAAATTACCATAAGTTATACGGGCGTTGTCAAAAATAGTAGTGGTGATATTTTTACTGTTATGACTCTCTTTAATAATAAGAGATTGGGTTTTACCAATATGTAATAAACCTCTGTTTTTATGTACATCTTCAACCCTAAAATCATCATAAATATGTGTTTCTGTACTCCAAACTTTAGAAAGATTATGGTTGCTTGGATAACTATATAAATACCATGTGCCTATGAGTTTTTTAAGTATATTGTGGTCATCTGTAAAAATAGATTTTAGAGAAGATTTTTTGAGTAAACTGTCAATTGTTTTCTCTGTATTAATCATATCATCTTCAAAGATTTCCATAGGAATATGGTATGCTTTAGAAAGGGCGTAAAGGTGGATTTTTCTTAATTTATTATTATAGTGATTTTGTATTTGTGAAACAAGTCCAGCACTAATTTCCAATTTTCCTGCAATATCGTTTGTTTTTAAATTTAAAGTTTTAATAATATAACTTAACTTCTCTTCTCGGTTATATAAGACTCTATCGCCTGAATCCATCCACTCACCTCTTTCATAAATTTTCTAATTATAACAGATAAGGTAGCGTTTTGCAATTTTACTAACTCTTTTTACTTACTTAATAATAAGTGTTGCTAAAATATTCGGATTTGTTTCAATCATAATCTTTATATCTCCTGTTAAATTTTCTCCAATTTTATAGTATAGGTTTGATTTAGGTTCTATTGTTTTAATATTACTTGATAGATTAGGTAAGTTTTTATAGTTGAAAAAATTGATAGAACCCATATTATAGAGACTTTCCTTATATGGAACATTAAGAAAGTCTCCAAAATTATATAAGTATCCACTATCTATATCAATATTTGTACTTGAACTTAATAGGACTGCAATTCCCCAATCGTGCATTATCGTTTCAAAACTTTTATTTGAACCATTTAATGCTTTTTTTACAGCATAAGTGATGGCTCTTTCATCTTTATATGGATTATGTAAAATATCATGTAGTAGTTTTGCACCACCATAGTTTCTGATTAGATAAGAACCAAATGCTCCAACCTTAGAGTAATCTTCTCTTTTATTATTCCATGAAGGGAGAGTGATATTAATATTTTTATTAAATAATGGAAACTTACCATTTTGATTTTTCTCTTCTCCTGCATCGCCTCTGGTATATGAAACACCTCTTATCCCATTGGTTTCTAATTTCGTAGCAATAAGGTCTTCTATTGTTACTGCTAACATTTCATCTATCCAAGGTTGAAGATTATCATTTGTATATCGAACTTTCTTTTGGTAGAATTGAATCATATGTTCAAATTCATGTGCCAAAGTAGATAATATTTTTTTCTGTTTAGACCCCTCTATATTCCATGGTTCGTTATCTTGATATGATGCAAAAACGACAGAATCTATATAAAACATGGTTCGTTCATTTGATCCTGGATAGATGCTTTTTTTATAGTTATCTTTGGCATAAAAGTAACCAAGTACAACACCATTGCTTTTGTCATCATTGTCTATATCTGTTAAAAGTATGGTTATTTCATCATTTTTATCAATTAATAAACTGTTATTTGATTCTCCCCACTCTTCACCAAATATATTTGTAACCCAGTCATATATATCATTGTCTTCCCCTGCTTTTAAAAAATTGTCAGCTAAAATATCGACCATATTTTGTGTTATACAATAAGACTTTGAACAGTTATTTCCAAAAGCATCATTTGAAACCCATATATTTAATTTTTTATTTCCATACTTTGTTTTTATATTTTGGGTTATTTTTTTGATACTAACTTTGGTAGGATTTGAAGGATTTTTATTTAAATAAAAAAGTTCCTCTTTAGCTTTATTGTTTTTTTCAATGATATTCTTTAAAGTATTTTTGGTAGAAGAGCTTTTAATAGGCATATGATTAAAGTCACTGATATATTGTGAAGCATGTAGAGCTGGATTGATTGAACAGTTTAAAGTTCTTTTTGAAATTTTTTGAGTTGAATCTTTTTTTTCGCCTTTTATATTTATAGAAATATCGGTTTTTATATTACTCTTATTTGTAAATAGGATATATGAATCTTTTAAAGAACTCTTAAAATCAATATTGATGTTTGTAATCTTTTGAATATTTTTTATAATTAAGTCATCTGATTTTATGCTTATATTAATTGTTTTTTTTAAATCTTCTTGTTCTGATGAGTTACATGATACAAATAGCAACATAATAAGCAAGGTGAATTTATATTTCATTACTATATCCTTTAAAATATTAAATATTTAAACTAATTTATTTATAACAGTTTATCGTAAATAAATTGTGTATTAAATAATTTATTTAATTTAATTTTAAGAAATATTTGAAGTTGGGAGATAGGTATTTAAAATTTTACTAACTATTTACAAAGTTTTTATTTATAATTTCTGTATACTATATTAAATTTTAAAGGAATAATAAATGAAAAGATTACAACAAGTTATATTGCTTTTACTGATAACTTTAGAAGGGGTTTATGCTGAAGTAGAGATACAAGCGTTAAATTCAAAGATATTTAATAAAACCATTGAAAATAATAAAATGGTAATTGTCAAGTTTTCAGCCTCATGGTGTGGTGCATGTAAACAGATGCAACCTAAGTATGAAAGTGTTGCAGAAAAAATTAAAACCGATATCTTATTTACCGAAGTTGATGTGGATAATGAGGAGAATTTAAGTGTTGTATATGAAATAAAAAGTGTCCCAACTGTTATTTTATTTAAAAATGGAAAAGAGGTAGATAGATATACGGGGAGCTTAAATGAAGAGGAGATTGAGCTTTTTATTGACCCTCAAATCGTGATAGATAGATATAAGAGGAATTGTTCAAACAAAGATGCTCTCTCTTGTCAGCAATTGGCACATCTTTATGATAACGGTATTGCTATCAAAGTCAATAAAGTTTTAGCCAGTGAACTTTATGAGAAAGCTTGTGCTTTGGGACAAATCAAATCATGTTTTAATGTGGCGTATATGTATGATATAGCTGAAGGGGTTAAAGAAGACAATGGCAAAGCGTTAAAACTTTATACCAAGGCATGTGAGGGTGAGCATAAGATTGCCTGTCATAATTTAGCAATCATGTATGAAGATGGGGAGGGTGTAAAAGTAGATACCTCTTTGGCTATTAAGTTGTATAAAAAAGCCTGTAAATTGGGTTATGGAGATGCTTGTTACAACATGGCTTTGATTTACGAAAAAGGAAAATTAGTAGAGAAGAACCTTTTAAAAGCAAAAGAATTTTATAAGTTGGCTTGTGATGATGAAGATGATGATGCATGTAAAGAGTGGAAAAACCTTAGTAAAAAATAGATGAAAAATATAGTTATAGCTTTACTTTTCCCTTTAATCTTTACAGGTTGTGTGGCTATTTTACCTTTTATGATGGTTCATCCCATGTTGATTTTATCTAAACATGATACACCTATCCATCGCTTTGAAGGTTATGCTTTTGATACCATTTTGAATGGTGTTCCTATTATTGAATTAACTGATAAGAAAGATTTGAAATCTTTAGAGAGTTATTATGATAAAAGGTCTATCCATTGGCAGACGATGAAATCGATAGGGGGGGATATTCATATTGAGATTAAACGAAAATATATTAAAGATTATGATATTGGAGAAGTTGATGTCAAAAAATTTAGACTCACTTGTATCCGTTTGCCTTGGGAGAAAAAAACGCTTGAATCTTTTACAAAAGATACTCATCTTAATGATTCTGTAAAGATAAATAAACAAAGTGTCTCTGTTGCACAACATGGTAATGTACTGATAGGGGGAATTCCTTATAGCTCATCCCTCTCTGACGCTTTTCCCTCGGTAAATATTGTTGAAGGTCAACCTTTGCCTGATGGAAACTATATTGTTATGATACAGATACAAGGGACAGAGGGTTGGGATAGGAAAGAGATTTATGTAGAGGTGAGAGCTGATGCGAAGCATAAAAAATTTCTTTAGTCTTTTTATATTTATGATTTTTTTACTTGGATGTACTAAGATACCCAATAACTATGTGATTAATCAAATTGGTAGTTCCCATCTTGAAGAGATACGTGAGGGGGAAGAGATGGCTAAAAAAATTCTTAACCATGCAAAATTAAGTCAAAATGAAAAAGCGATAAAGATGGTTAAAAAAGTGGGAAAACGGCTTACTGATGTTGTGGATAGAGAGTATAATACCACTTTTTATAAGTGGGAATTTTTTGTGATAGATAACAAGTGGAGAGCCAACGCTTTTTGTCTCTCTGGAGGTAAAATATTTATCTTTTCAGGTCTGTTCCCTTATATTAACAATGAGGATGAATTGGCTTTGGTCTTGGCACATGAGATGGTTCATGCTTTGGCACATCATCAAAAAAGGAGAGAAGGTGGGAAGAGTCTATCTGATATGGGGAAATATTTGACCTCAGCCATTGTATTGATAAATCCTTTCTCTTTACCTTTTGTTAAAAAAATGGACATAGAACATAGTGATGGATTGGTTGATGAATTTCTTTTTTTACCTTATATACAGTCTCATGAATATGAAGCCGATGCTTTAGGGATAGCGTTAATGAAAAAAGCAGGTTATGACCCTTATGCAGGGTTAACATTTTGGTCAAAATTTCCAAAAGAGAGTCGAATTCAACCTGAATACTTATCTACTCATCCCTCTACAAAACATAGGTTAGAGAAGATACAAATGTTGATAAAATAAAAGGAAAATAGAATGATTTATGTACTTGATGTGCAATACAATGGTGACAGTGATGCCTTGGTGGCTTGTATAGGATTTAAAAATTGGGAGGATAAGAAAGCCTCTTATCGAAACACACATTTTATAGAGAAGATAGAACCTTATGAGGCAGGGTCTTTTTACAAACGGGAGTTACCCTGTCTTTTGGAAGCGTTAAATGGTTTAGATGATATAGAGTGTGTTGTGGTTGATGGCTATGTTTGGTTGGGGGAAGAGCGTCATTTTGGCTTAGGGATGCACCTTTACCATGCTTTGGATAAAGCAGTTCCTGTTATTGGTGTGGCAAAAACGCCCTTTTCTGGTACACCCAGCAAGTGTGAAATCTTACGAGGGGAGAGTGTTAAACCTCTTTTTGTAAGCTCTGTTGATATGGAGTTGGAGGAGGCTAAAAAACAGATTCTTCATATGGATGGGAAATATCGAATCCCAACACTTTTAAAAGAGGTAGATTCTTTATGTCGTGGGAAATAATCTTCTTTTAAAACTTTTTATTTTTTAAGTATTTATCAACATTCTCTTTTGTTACCCATGTTCCAAAATCATTGGGGATGGAGATGTTTTTATCCTTAAAAATCCTCCCTGCTATAAGTTCCCCAATATGGGGTCTATAGTGGCTTGTTTCATAGTAGTTACAGTTGTTGGTTGTGATTGAATTGTAGCCAGAGAAATCATAAAAATCTGTTATCTTTGCGATGGACTTTAAATAGTTTAGATAGTCATCTTTATAAAAAGTATCCATCATATTTTGGTTGTGTGGGGTGGTAAAAATGTAGAGTTTAATATGGTTTTTATAACATAAGTCAACCATCTCTTTTAATGCAGAGATGTTCTCTTTAACTTTTATAAACTTAAGTGCAGGAGTATATTTACGATGAAACTCTTCAACTGAATCCACATAATTTTGACAGTTGGTTAAAAGCTCTAACTCCTTGTTGTCTTCACTCCATGTACCATTATTTAAGTGATAATTGACCCCTTGTTGGTAGTTTAGATTATGATTTATTTTCCCTTGACTGTTAAATGGGAAAAAACCTATTAAATATTGTAAATAATATAAGGGTAAAGATTGATTGAGGGTATAGGGGTGAGCTTTGCTTAAATAGTCAGAATCACTTTGTCCATAGTACATCATGTTGTCAATATCTATTTGTAAATAGAGTGTTTCTATAGGGTATTGACGTTTGATAAAGTATCTTAAATGGATTAGATAGTCATAAAAATTGGCACTGCTCAGTGTAAAGTTATAAAACTTTGAATGGGGTATATAGTGTTCAATTGTTGATGGTTGGGTTGTCCCTATACGACTAGACCCAAAAAGGTAGCCATTAAATTTATGATGATTTTTTTCTAAAAATTCTATTTTTACAAATCGCTCATTCATTTGAAACTGATGTTTTAAAAACTTGGTATGAAAAATATTGAAAGGGTCGATGAGGTAATTAAATGCCATTAAAATCCCAAAGTTTATCAAGGCAAATAGGGTAAAGGTTTGAAGCCATTTTTTATCACTCATTTCTCATCTCCTAAAAATTAAAATATAAAAATTCTGATACCTTATTTAGGTAAATAACGCTTAAGGTAAAGGCAGTCGCAGAAAAAAGAGCTGTTTTATAATTGAGTTTAAAACTCTCTAATTTTTCAATAGAATTTTTAAACCGTAAAATAATAATAAATGCAAAAAATAGCCATAATAGTGTCTCTCTTTTCCCTCCTACACTGGTAAGAAAATTTCCAAACTCTATGTTGTATTGTCCTAAAAATTGTAGTTTAGACTCTAAAAAAGTTGGTAGTACAATGTGCTTTAAACTGAACATTGAACTCAATACTTTTATGGCATCATCCCACTCTTTTGCTCTAAAAAATATCCATGAAATATTGATGAAGTTAAAGGTGATAAACCACCCTAGCCAAGACCAAAGTTTACAGCCCATACGAGACCATATTCTATGTATGCTGAGTGCCAAACCATGTAGAAAACCCCAAAATATAAACGTCCACCCAGCACCATGCCATAACCCTCCAAGTATAAATGTTGCCATTAGGTTTGTATAGGTTCTAAACTCCCCTTTTCTATTACCCCCCAAAGGGATGTAGATGTAATCTTTTAAAAATCGGGAAAGGGTAATGTGCCATCTTCTCCAAAACTCTTGAATATTTATTGCTTTATAGGGGCTGTTAAAGTTAATGGGGAGTCTTATGTTAAAGAGTAGGGCGATTCCTATCGCCATGTCTGTATAGCCTGAAAAATCAAAATAGAGTTGAAAGGTATAAGAGAGGCTTGTTGTCCACGCTTCTAAAAGGTTTAAGGTGGTTGCCACATCAAAGCCATTGGTCGCCCATACAGCAAAAGTATCTGCAATAATAATTTTTTTAAATAAACCAATATTAAATATAAATAGCCCCATGGTAACATTTCTATAGTGAATGGTTTTATTGTTTTTTTTCGCAAATTGAGGCATCATTTCGCTATGATGAACAATTGGACCAGCTATAAGCTGAGGGAAAAAGGTGACAAAAAGAGCATAGTTTAAAAAGTTGTATTTCTTTGTTTCTCCTCTGTAACTGTCTATCAGATAAGATATTTGTTGAAAAGTAAAAAAAGAGATGGCAAGAGGTAAAGCCAAATGTAAAAGTTCAGCTTCTGTACTAAAAATAAGGTTGATGTTTTCTATAAAAAAATCTCTGTATTTAAAATAGCCTAGTAAAGATAGGTTGAGAAATATACCTAAAATAATAATATTTTTTTTATAAATAGATTCTTTTAGTAGAAGTGTTCCAATTTTATAATTAAATCCCATCGAGACTAAAATAATAGGGAGATAAGCGATGTTCCACCAGCTATAAAAGAATAAACTTGAAAGTACTAAAAAAATTTGGCTTAGGTTTGTTCGTTCTTTATGGTTGAGATAAAAGTAAATTATAAAGGTTATAGGTAAAAAGGCAAAAATAAATTCATAACTGTTAAATAACATGAGAATCCTATAACTAAAGTTGATTAAATATTAAAGTCTAATAATTATGATACCATTACACTTTGTGTATTTTAACAAAAATAAACTTTATATAATATATTTTTTGATAAACTTAAATATAAATAAATTTTTAGGCTTAACTATGACTGATAAGAATTATAACGTATGGATACTTAGTTTCTTTTTTGCATTTACCTTTGTTTTTATAATTTCATGGATTGATATCAAAGGGCATGACTTTGAAGATATTGTTCAGTATATTAGACGGATGGTATATTTACATGCTGGTGGTAAGGAGGCAACCTATTCTGGTATTTTATGGATTACAAGTGAACCGTTATGGAAATTTATCATTATGCAGTTGGCAAATATTTTTGATGACTATAGATTGGCAATGTATTTGGTTTCATTTGTTTCTATGGGGCTTCATTCAACTTTTCTTTTTAGAAGAGTCCCTTTTATTGTTGCCTTTGTTTTCCTTATTAATCCCATGACTGTTGATTTAATGATGGCACAAGTACGTATTGCCTTGGCATTTGGATTGGTATTGGTTGCTTATGATATAAAATCAAAGAAATTTGCAATCTTTCTGCTTATTTTAGCCACACTTATTCATGCTGCGATGCCTATTTTCCTTGGTATGTACTATATTTTATATGAACTAAATAAACGGATAGAGGCTAAAAAATTATATTTGACAGCATTGGTTATGGGAATTTTAATGGCTCTGTTTATGAAGTATGGAGTCAATTCAATCTTAAGTGCCATTGGAGATAGACATGCTGATTATGCTAATGATAGTGTTGTGAGTACCGTCTCTTATTCTATTATTTGGATTTTAATTTCAGGGCTTATTGCAACATTTTCTGATTTTGAAAATGAAGAGGAGCGTCTTTTGGCTACCTATGTGATTGTTTTTATGAGTTTTTTCTTTTTTGCTTCAACCATGGGGGTATTTGGAAAACGGTATGTATCTGTGACGATGGTGGTGATTATCGCCTCATTGAGTACCTTGCCCAAACATATTAAGGAGGGGACATATGTTCTGCTTTTTATGTACAATGTTTATCTCTTTAAATTCTGGTTGGTCAAATAATGAAAAATCAAACAAAAGAGAGTACCTTAAAGCGTTTGAGTGAAAATTTTATATCTTTGGTGATTTTACAACTTATTAACTATCTCTTACCATTATTATTAATTCCATACCTTATTCATGTCTTAGGAATTGAAGGTTTTGGAATATACAGTTTTATTTTTGCCATTGTGATGTATGGTGTTAAAATGAGTGACTATGGTTTTGAGCTTTCTGCTACCTATCATATATCATTACATCGAGAAGATTCTAAGAAAATAGATGAAATTTTTTCTTCGGTTTTTATGATTAAGTTGGGGATTGCTTTGGTTTATTTACTTTTAATTTTGTTGGCTATATTTTTTGTAGAGAAACTTTTTATCTATAAAGAGTTATTATTTTGTTCATTTGGAATTTTTATTGGCTATATTTTGTTTCCTGTTTGGTTCTTTCAAGGAATCGAAAAAATGCGATATATTATGCTTTTAAATAGTTTGTCAAAATTTTTATTTATCATCTCTGTTTTTCTTTTTGTCAAAGAGCGTGATGATTTATATTTGTTGCTATTATTAAATAGTATAGCAACACTTATTGTAGGGATTATGGCATTTAATATTGCTACTAAAAAGTTTGACATTACATTAAAATGGCAATCTTGGGATAGAGTATATTTTTATTTGTCAGATGGTTGGTATATTTTTACTTCAAAAATAGCTGTGGAATTCTATACCACCATAAATATTATTATTTTAGGCTTTTTTGTTTCCCCTCTAATGGTTGGGTATTATGCCATTGCAGAGAAGATTATTCATGCTATTGGTGGGCTATTAAATCCACTTGTTAGAACAGTTTACCCTTACTTGGTCAAAGTATATGACAATTCAAGTCAAAGCTTTATGAAGCGAAACAAACAGCTCTCTCTGGTTATTTTGTTAATTATGTTTCCTGTATCACTTTTTGTTATGTTTTATGCTCAATGGATACTCTCATTAATTACAGGTCAAGAAGTTTCTTCTATCAGTATTGATAGTTTACAAATTCTATCTTTGGCATTAATTGTTTATTTATATGGTAGTCAATTTACCAATATTTTAGTCATTATTAAAGAGACCAAGTTTTTAAATCAAATTCTTTTTTCATCAGCGGGGATCAATGTTCTTTTCGCCCCACTATTAATCCATTTCTATGGAATTATAGGCTTGGTATGGTTAAATGTTTTTATTGCTTTTTTTGTTACGATGAGTAAGGGTTATTATATATATGTAAAGATGAAAATTGATGATGTTCACCCAAACATAAAAGTTTGAGTGAATATTTTTTATTAAAAATCTTTAACTCGTTTGTATAATCAAAAACCGTCTACTTATCATCTATAATGGTTAATACATCACCCTCTATTTTCCAACCAAAAACATCTATAAGTTTTTGTCGGAAAGATTTTCCTTTTTGACTATATGTTAATCGTTCAGGGAGAAAATAGATATTTTCTCCAAAAACAACATCTTTTTGTAATGCTAATTGACTCCATACTTGTAAAATATTGTCATAGTTTTTTGTCGACAATGCTGTATAATTAAGCATCCCTTCCATATTTGTCACATTTGAGACATTCCAATTACTTATATCTTGATTAAAGACTGAATATTCTTCTGGAGGTGTTACCATATCTTCCTCATAATTACTATGCTGAGAAGAAGGAGAATAGAACATTCTATCCATATTGGTTATAGAAGAGACATCCCAATTACCTATAGGTTGGTTAAATTTATATGCACTTCTAAACATATATTTGGCATCGCTTACCTCTGACAAATCAGGAGCTATTCTATCCATGCTACTTAACTCTTCACAGTGATAGAAAGCTCTGTTCATACTTTTCCATTTTTGTGTTCCCCATTGATTGACTGAAATTAAATTTTGCATTTCAGATAAAAAATAGGTCTCACTTTCCGTAGGGATATCTTTTATACATAATTTTTCTAATTTAGGGTATTTCCCTGTAATGGAAACAGTATAAAGACCTTCATTTTTATATTTATGAATAATAGTTTTAGTAACATTTTTATTTATAAAACCATCTCCCCAATCTATATTAAAATCATAGTGGTAATCTTTATTGGTTGATATACGTAACTCTTTATCCTTATATATATAGGCATCAGTATAATAAACTTCACCACCATCTGATGAATGTGATTTTCTATATTTGTTTTTAATACTCCAAGTAGTTATAAAAGCGTTTTTATCACTATTTGGAGGAACTACAGCACCCGATACAAAAAAAGTACTATCTTTAGTTACATCTCTATTTCCAACTTTGTCTACCGATATGATTCTATAGTGATACGTTTTATTGGGTATTAGATTTCTAATATTTTGACTATGCTCTTTGTATTTAAAACTCTCCTCTTTTTTTGTAAAGCTACCATAAGATGTTGTCTCTCTATACTCAATTTGTCCTGTTCCATTATGCGAAAGTTTCCAACTTATCTCTACAGAATGGTCTGTTATTTTTTTAATTTGAAGAGAAGAGATTTTAGCTGGAATTTTAGAGGGATATAGACGATAAAGAATACGTTTCAAATAATCTTGAACATCCTCACTTATATCCTGTTTTATCCAACTATCATACAATTTTTTATAGTTTTTTTCTGAAAAACTTGTATGCTCTAGTAAAAAATCTGTAAAGTTTAAATGAGATATACTCTTTACATTAGAAATATTCCACTTACTTATATCTTGATTGAATTTTGAAGCATAAGAAAACATCCCTTGCATATCTGTCACATTAGAAGTATCCCAATTATCTAAAGGTTGATTGAAAGTGTTAGCATTCCTAAACATCCCTTTCATATTTGTCACATTAGAAACATCCCAATTACTAATATCTTGATTGAACGTTTTGTTTCCATAAAACAATCCACTCATATCAGTGATACAAGAGGTATTCACCTTCGTAACATCTTCATTCTTTTTAATTTTAGCTTTTAGTTCACGAAGAGTAATACACGGTAAAACGTTACCTGTTGTACTAAACGTTTTATCCTCACTCACCACCCTATGACCAGCTTCATCTTCTGAAATAACTCTATAGTGATAGGTGGTATTGGGTTCAAGCCCACGTAAGCTTTGACCGTGAGAGTCATATTTAAAGCTGTTCTCTTTTTTAGTAAAAGTTTCATAATCAGTGGTCATACCATACTCTACTTGACCTGTCCCTTTATGGTTTAACTCCCAATAAATCTTGACATAAGTATCTGATTTTTTTTCGAAATGAATGTTATGAATTTTTAAGTCAGCAGAGGCATCGGCTTTGTACAGTTCAAGATTGTCTATTTTTCCCGAACCTTTTACTTTAAAACCATTGACTTTTAAGAGGGTATTGTCTGGGTCATACTTTTTCAAGTCTGCTTTTAAATCACGCTCAATGTTAACCCAATCTCCCTGAGAGGTTTTCTTACCTAGACCTATACCGATGTATTTGTTTTTGTAAAGCCCTTTGTTTCGGTTTTTATAGTTATAAAAAAATATTCTTTTTCCTTTGGAAGTTTGAACATAGACAACAATCTTATACTTTTCGTTAAAGTTCATGCTCCAACGAAGTTTTGTCTCTTGACTGTTGTTCCAAGCTTTCTCACCTTTTTTAGCTCCAATAATATAAGCATTAAGCCTTTTAGCTCCTCTAAACTCTATCACTTTAGAGTTTTTAGCCTCATCTATAACATTTGAGATGGTTGCACCTGAGGGTTTATTGTCATGCACTCTCCACGCTCCTGTTGTTCCATCTTCTCCGTTTGAGTAGATGGTGGCGAAAGAGAGCGTTGTGGTTAAAGCCAAAATGGCTAAGGGGGTGAATAGTTGTTTTATTATTTTCATAATGGTTTCCTTTTAACTCTTTTTAAGATAAGCTATAATTTTGGCTCTTTAATTAACCCTATAAAGAGTATTTGATTGCTCATATTATCTTTAATAAAAAATATAAAAGGGCGATTTACTGACATTTCTATAGGCTTTTTTTCTTGAAAAGGGTTGAAGGAGGTAACTCTCATTGTCACCACGGTGGCTGCGGCTGCCTCACTACCATTTTCATCCACTTTAATAAACGCTTTGTGTATGATTTTATCAATAAAAAGACCTTTTTCCTCCGTTATCCCTTTAAAATTAGCATGATTTGAAAAGGCATCAACCATACCCAATTTTTGAAATGAATCTTTCAGTTGATAACCCTTGGTTTCAAACTCAAATTTTGGAAGTTTCAAGGTAACACGTTGAAAGGAACTACCATTGTTAATAAGTGTATGGTAGTGATTAAGATTTTTCATGACAGTATTGTATTTTCCAACTTTTGGTAAAATAATTTGCATAGAGGTTCTGTTTCCCACATAGGGTAAACTAATCGCTTGAAAATCATCATCCTCTTTATACAGAAATTTATCGGTTTGTTTCATAAATGATTTTTCTAAAGTTGAACCATCCTCTTTTGTAAACGTCTCATCTTTTGTCAGATAACTGGAGAATATATTTTTCCACTTTGCTTTAAAATAGATAGCATTAACCAAGGTAAGTTTTGTGAATGGAGACAATGCCCCTTTTTGGATAATATCTTTAATTCTATGGTGTGTCTTCTCCTCTATCCAACTGTTTATAATTTTTCGTGAACCTTCTGTATCCCCTATATAATCAAGTGGTCTTAGTTTTGCACCATAATTCTTTTTAATGGTATTTAAATAGTTCTCTCTAAAGATAAATCCTTCTCTTGGCCATAAAGAGTTTGCGACATTAAGTGTATACTCCTTTTCATTATGATTAATATGTAAATCAAGAGCATTAAATCTGTTATGTAATAAGCTATCTATGGATTTAAAATGTAGTACTTTTTCCATTTGAGATTTGGTCTCTCCTTCTGCTCCAGCATAGGTCATAACGAGTGCTGTTGAGATACTGTAGGGGGAGAAAAATATATTTTCTTTCTCTTTCTGTTGAAATATTTTGAACATCTCAAAAGCAAAATCATTGTTGTTCTTTGCTAAAGATTTCTGCTCGGCAATGGAGCTTTTTGGAGTTAAATTTCTCTTTAATTTTGATTCATTAATATTAATTTTTTTGTTGGTATAAAGTTCGAGATCATCAATTTTTCCTGAGCCTTGTACTTTAAAACCATTAATTTCTAAAAGTCTATTGTCAGGTTCATACTTTTGTATGTCAGCATCTATATCACGATTAAAACTTTGCCATGTCCCACTCATACTTCTGTTGCCCAAACCAAATTTGATATATTTTGTTTTGTAAAGTCCTTTGTCTCTGTTTTTGTAGTTATAAAAAAGTGTTCTTTTCCCTTTTTTTGTCTCTACATAGATAACAATCTTAAATTTTTCAGAGAAGTTCATTTTCCATCGCAGTGTTTGCTCGTTGCTGTTATGCCAAGCCTCTTCACCGTTTTTCCCACCCAATATATAGCTGTTGCTTCTTCCTGCCCCTTTAAACTCTATCACTTTTGAATTTTTATGCTTATCTATAATATTTGTGATGGTTGCACCAGAGGGTTTATTGTCATGAACATGCCACTCTCCTACTGTTCTATCTTCTCCATCTGAATAGATGGTTGCAAGTGAAAAAGTAGAGAGTGAAACAAGTGTTAGGGATATAATGATTAATTTTTTATAGTTCATGGTTTATTCCTTAGAATTTATATTTTTAATATAACAAAATATGTTATTTATTATTCTATCTTGTTTTTCATTAAATGATGTTTTTGTTTGAATTCTATGTGTAGTGTGGGAAAGGGAAAGGAGATGGAGTAAGAAAAAGAGTTTTACAACTCTTTTTCATGCCATTCTTGAGTGTTACACTCCCTAAATGATGTAAGTGCTTGATCGACTTCATAAGACCAATGGAGAACAATGGGGTGGATAATAGCACTTTTATGTGTTTTGCTATAAATATCAACACCCAATCTTACCCTTTGGTATTCATGAAACTCTTCTGAAAATGAAATAAATAATACATGTGTATCACTTTTTCTATGTAACCTATCGTTTGCAAGTTTTGCAACCATGTCTAAAAAACTTGTTAAAATCAGCCCACATCTTGGAATAATCTTTCCATCATCATTCACAAATCCAGCTGCCAAATCATGCTGATAGTCATCATCTTTTAAATATGCTTTTCCATCAATATTAATAAAACTTTCAGAGAGAGCCTTGTTTTTCTTCAATGCTTTAAATGCTCTGTTTTTTAAATTTCTTTCAGAAATAAGGCGTATAGATTCTTGACGAATATATTTTTGTCCTTTAATCATATTATCTATAAACATATTAGATTGTTCATTGTTGTCTTCATTTAAATTGTTTAACAAAATGGTTGGTACAATTTTAAATTTAAAATTGTGTTGTTTTATAATCCTTCCACAAAGTTCATTGGCAAATTTCATGTTTCTGTTTGCCCATTTTTTGTTAACATCATTTAATGGTAGAGTAAAATGTGCAATTTCCATTACAATAACGGTGGGTAGCTCTTCAAGTTTTTCTAGTTGCTTGTTAATTAAGTTCAGTAAATTATTTAGTTTTTCTTTTGACCAAATTTCGTAAGATTTAGTAGGTGCTGTATAATTTTTTGAATGGGTTGGGGTGATACAAGTTTCGATAGTTTATCCTTTAAATTTTTCATACCAAAGTTGAAAAAGGAAAACTCTCCATAATTTAAATTTATATGCATCATTTCCTTCATAAAATTTGTTTCTAATATTAATTATTTCTGAAGTATAAAATATATTATCTTCGTTTAACCTTTTTTCATTAATTTGAGCATAAACAAGTGCTTTTAACTCATTTTTCATCCATGAGGCAAAAGGGATACTAAAACCACTTTTGGGACGATCTAACAGTTCTTTAGGAATATATTTATGTGCAATCTCTTTTAAAATATATTTTTTAATACCATTTTTTATCTTAATAGAAGAGGGGACTGTTGCCATATAGTCAATTAAATTTTTATTTAAAAATGGTGTATGTAAATGTATATCAAATTGATTACACGCACCATAACTTTTGTTTAATTCTCCATCAATCATGGTGGTTTTAAAATATGTCCCAATAATTTCATCGACACTTTCATTGTATCCATTAAAGTTAATCTCATCAAATGTTGTTTTAAAAGGGATGGTATACCCTTTAATGTTTTTTTGTAACTCATCTTCTCTAAAAAGTATGTTTTTAACTTTAATCATTTCAGGTATATCTTTTGATGATAAGATATTTAAAAACTTACTGTATTTTGTAGGAAGGTTATAAGTATCTGTTAAATAGCTACTATGTTCTAAATTTATTTTTTTAAGAGGAGTGGTGAAAGCTTTTTTCAGCCCTAAAGGTATGGATTGAATTTGTTCAAACCTATGTACATCTTCTGCTGTTGCAAATACTTCATCCCCCCCATCTCCTACAAATAAATGATTAATCCCTTTCTCTTTTAGTAGTTGAGTTGTTAAAATAGTAGGAGACCCAGCATATTCGGCAAAAGGTTCATCGTAATAAGTTGAAAGTTTTGGGACAATATTTAGAGCATCTTTTGCTGTAAAATAATACTCATGATGATTGGTGTTTAAATGTTTTGCAATGGCTTTTGCCTCAGGTGCTTCGTTTATTTTTGTATCTTCAAAACCGATGGTTATGGTATTGATTTTTGAACTGTTTTGTTGTTGAACAAGTCCAGCAATGGTCGCACTATCATAACCTCCACTGAGAGAAACAGCTATTTTTGGTTTATCGTGTGTTTCAATTGCTTCTTGGAGTAATTGTTCTGAGTTTTCTATTATTTTATTTTCATTGGAAATGATTTTTTTATTTTTGTAACACCATTCAAGTTTCCAATAAGCTTTACTTTCTTGAACCTTTGTTTGTAGATTAAATTCATTATAAAATCCCGATTTTACTTTATAACACTCCTTGAAAATAGTATGAGGTTGAAGAATAAATCCAAATTGCATATATAGTCCTAACCCTTGTGGACTTATTTCTTGTGTAAAATTGGGTACTTGATTAAACTGGCTAACTCGACTACCAAAAATAATAAGATCTTCATCTTGATAAAAGTTAAGAGGGTAGAGTCCTACCCTGTCTTTTCCTAAAAATAATAATTCTTTTCTCTTATCATAGATGATTAGACTAAAAGATCCTTCCAGCTTTTTTATTAAATCTATTCCCCATTCTTGGTAAGCTTTTTCTAAAAGTTCTGATAATTTTATTTTACTATTTTGAATCTTGAGTAGTAAAATTAAAAATGTTTTATTTGTGATATTTCCATTTAAGAGTATTAAAATCTTATCATTTTCGATCTGCTGACTATCTTGGTGTGTATAAGATAGAAAAAAGCTATAATTGTTTGTTTTATGATAAAAAAATTCTTCTGTATTTTCTTTTTTTTTATCGTTTATATATTTTTCGCTTATAAAATTTTCTTTTTTTAAAGTAATAAAACCTAAAAAATTATTCATATAAAAATCCTTTCGATAAAATGGTAACATATAATAATATATAATAATATTAAAAAAAGCTAAAATATGTCATAATACTTTTTGAATTAAATTAAATTAAAGAAAAAATAAATGAATCAAAGTAAAAAAAAATATTTATATCTATTTAAATGGCTAATAAAACGGTTTGGTTTTATTAAACGTATCCTATTTGAGTTCGTGGATAGCTTGATTTATCATCGTAAATCACAGTTTCTTTTGCACTCTTGGCATGGACATCGTACCCCTTTCCAAATGATACTATTTTATAATCTTTTTGGTAGGATTATTTTTGCCACAAAAGAATTTATAGCACTATTAACAAATGGTAAAATGGTTAAAAAAAGGATACAGTTAGAGGGGTATGAAGAGATTAAATTAGCAAATGGCATTGGAGATTATAATTATTTATGGCCTTTATCTCCTTTAGAGAATCATAATAAATTAGCACTCTCTTCGGAGTTAAAAAATAAAATGAAAGAGTCTTTAACCCTAGCGTATAGGGTAGAGAATAACTCTTTTGAAAAAACAGAAGAGTGGGATAGGGTCTCAGATGTTTTTAAAACACTTTTTTTTGATGAGAATAGAGAGATAGATGAAAAGGTTTTAGTGAATTTTAGGTCAACAAATAAACGTTGTGAAGAGGTATTTGGAGACCACTTTTTTTATGTAGATAAAACCATGGGTTATACAAAATCGTATCTTAAAGCGATAGATCTTGTTCTTGATTATCATCGTTTTGCAAAAGTTATCAATAAAGAACTTTTGGCTTCGGTTACAGAAAGCGATGTAGGGGGAAGTGCTTCTGTTTATTATAGAGGTCAAGCATTAAGTGAAAAGTTACTTTTTCATACCATGATAGTTAATGATGTTATAAATCATATAAGCTTTAATGCTGAAAAACGAAATGTTGTGGTTGATATAGGTTCAGGTTATGGAGGTTTAGATAGATTATTATCTTATTATATCCCAAATGCTTGTTTTGTTTTGGTTGATTTAGCAGAAACGTTACTGTTGACCTCTTATTTTATAGCACAAAACTTCCCAAATAAGAAGATAGCTTTATTGAGTGATATTATTGATCGTTTGGATGATTTTGATCAATTGGTTTTGGAGTATGACTTTATTATTGTACCTCCGTATGTTGTGGAGAAAATATCGAATGAATCAGTAAACTTGGTACTAAACAGTGCTTCTTTAGGATTTATGGATAAAGATTATGTTCATTATTATATGGGATATATCGCTCGTATGTTAAAACCTTTAGGACATTTTTATTCTCTTAACAAAGAGTATAGTAATCATTTAGGAATGGGAAGTTATGAATGGGATTTTAGAGGTAAATATTTGACAAAGCTAATGGCATATAATAATAGGTTCTCCTATATGCAGTGGCTGGGTCAAAAGATTATATAAAAAGTTAGTGTGATGAAAAAAAATAAAAAACTTGTAGGAATTATTCATCAGTTAACGATGGGTGGTGCAGAACGGATGATGGTTCAAATATTGAATCATTTTGTATCTACAGGGGTAGAAGTTCATCTTATCCTTTTTAAAAATATAGGGATACATAAAGAATCGCTAAATAGTAAAATTATAATTCATGATTTAGATACCTCTTCAGTGACAAGAGGGATTGGAAAATGTTTGTGGCAAGTTTATAAGATTCAACCCAATATAGTTTTTTCAGGTATTGGACATGTTAATATCTCTTTGGCTTTTTTTATCCCTTTGATGAAAATGGTTTTACCACAAAGTCGATGGATTTCACGAGAAACAAATATTGTTAGTCTTAAAGTAAAAAAAGAGAAATATCCAAAAATATTTAACTTTTTGTATAAAACTGTTTATCAAAATTATGATGTTGTTATTGCACAATCAAAAGATATGCAAGATGATTTAAAGATAAATTATCCAAAGTCAGCAAAAAAAAGTTTGGTGATTAATAATCCTGTCAATATTGAAAGTATACAAGCTTTGGTTTCAAAGGAGATGGCTTTTAAGTTTGAGGAAGATAAAATTTATTTGTTAACCGTAGGTGAATTAAGAAAAACAAAGCGACAAGATTTATTGTTAGAGGCTTTTGCTAAGTTACCTTTGGAGTATAGACTCATTATTGTTGGTACAGGGAAAGAGGAAGAGGCATTAAAAGAGTTAGCTTCCTCTTTAGGTATAGATTCTCGGGTATACTTTGAAGGGTATCAACATAACCCTTTCTCATATATGGCACAGGCTGATTTGTTTGTCTTAACTTCGGAACATGAAGGTTTTCCTAATGTTCTTTTGGAAGCGAATAGTTTAGGAACACCCATCGTGGCATTTAATTGTCAAGGGGGTATTTCTGAGATAATTGAAGAGGGGATTAATGGTTTCTCTGTACCTTTTGGAGATATTGAGGATTTATCTTTAACTATCGAGAAAACAATAGAAAAAGATTTAGAAAAAGAGACTATAATCAATTCTATACGAATCCGATATGCTCATAATATTATTTTAAAAGAGTATGAAAATATTTTTTTAAAGAAAAGGTAATAGATGAATTATAATAGTAAAGTAGATATTGTTTTTCTTATTAATTCTCTCTGTGAAGGTGGTGCTGCACGTGTTATGGTTACACTTGCAAAAGCTTTTATAGAGGAGGGTGATAATGTTACGATTTTGGCTTTAACTAAAAACAATTTTTATAAAGTTCCTGATAAGGTGAAAATTGTTTATCTCTCTGAAATGGATGATAAAATTTCTGGTTTTAGAAAGTTATTATATATCCCTTATCACGCCTGGAAACTAAAAACTTACATAGCTAAAAATAAAATATCAACGATTCAAAGTTATCTTTTTAGAGCAAATTTTGTAAATCTTTTGGCTTCTGTATTTGGTGCAAAACATCAAGTACAAGTTGCCAATCGTTCAGTTGTTTCCCGTTTTTTTAAAGAAGGTATTTCTGGAAATATCAATATATTACTTACAAAATTTCTTTATCCCAAAGCTGATTTAATTATCCATTTATCAGAACGAATGAAATTGGATTTTCATGAATCATTTAATATTCAATCTAGGGAAGTTGTCATTTATAACCCTTATGATATTGATTCAATTTTAGAACAATCCCATAAAGAGGTTGAAGGTTTTATATTTGATACAAGAAAGCGTTATCTTCTTACTATAGGTAGGCTTATCTCCTTGAAGCGTTTTCATGATGTTATTCAGGTTTTGGCACTTTTACCAAACGATGTTGAGTTGCTAATGTTAGGCGATGGTGAAGAGGAGAACAATTTAAAATTATTGGCAAAAGAACTCTCTTTAGAAAAAAGGGTTCATTTTTTAGGACAAGTTAAAAATCCTTTCCAATATATGAAATATTGTGAAATGTTTATTTCAAGCTCTTCCATTGAGGGGTTTCCAAATGTTTTAGTTGAAGCAATGTTATGTAAAACAGCTGTTATTTCTAGTGATTGTGTTAGTGGTCCAAGGGAAATTTTAGCTCCCTCAACAGATAGTACCAAAACAATATTAGCTGATATTGAGATGGCAGAATTTGGTATTTTGTATAAGGTAGGAGATATCAACGGATTAGAGATGGCTGTTAATAAATTTTTAGAAAATGGAGACTTAAAAGAGGCGTATATAGTCAAAGCTTTTGAACAAGTAAAGCTCTATTCTGTTAAAAATATTTCTATACAATATAAATTATTATTTTAAGCAGAATGCAATAATTATTTTTGTTAGTATTTATTAAGTTTTTTTATGTTATAATTTATTTATATTTTTAATAAATATAAAATGTAATTTAGAAAAGGAAACAGATGAAAAAGTTAGTAATATTATTGCTTTCAATAAACATGCTTTTCGGAGAAGTAGTCGATTTAGTATCAGGAGTAGGGGTTTCAGATACAGTAGTCAAAGATGAGATGAAAATCTATAAGATAGC
>Ga0256824_10000094_pt1 | contig 28070 bp, 26 predicted proteins | sample CV67metaG_FD_191570 | JGI IMG/M metagenome (GOLD analysis project Ga0256824, IMG submission 191570) | Hydrothermal vent microbial communities from East Pacific Rise, Pacific Ocean - CV67 | ecosystem: Environmental > Aquatic > Marine > Hydrothermal vents | place: Pacific Ocean: East Pacific Rise...
TTTCGTTGACTGTGCCGTTTTGGTTGGAGACAATGGTAAAACGAAAATGCTCAAAGCTCACATGACGGTTAGAAAATCTTATTACTGTTAAGTCGCTGTTCTCATACGGTTCTTTGATGATAAGACTTTGGTTTTTTCCAAGTTTTAAGTACCCAGCATTGCCCCACCAATCTACCACACTATAGTCATCATGGATGGTGGTTTCAACTATCCAAATGCCTTCTGTTTCCTGAGCTGAACTGGGGTTAGAAGGGTAAAGATAGGCATACCAAACTCCTTTTAGATTTTCAAAGAGTCTTTGGTGGCTATTAAAGAAACTGTCTTCTGTTTCAAAAGATATCCGTTCTCCTTTTATAGAGGCTTTATAGGCTTCTATCATTTGGCTAATTTTTTCTTTGTTCAGGTCTAAAGAGTTTTCCCAAATAGCTAAGGGGATATAATGATGCTTCTCCATACTCTCCATGTGCATTTTTTTGATGGTGGGTTTATAGTTGATAGAGGATAAGTTGGTTACTTGGTTTTCACGATCATAGCCAAACGTTTCAATGGCTAGAGTTGTTTTACCACCTTCGATGTGATGGTTAATAATATAGCTGAATTTTTCTCTTAATAACTTGTTGTTTAGTTCATCCTGACTATGCTCTATCATCTTACACTCCATTTCAAAGTAGATTTTATATTATATATCAAAATCAATGAAATTAACATGGTTTCCTTAATCTCTCAGGAAGTTTCTTAAAAGTTTCCTACACCCCTGAAAATGTTTCTTTTTTGCTCCTCGCAAGTTTCCTTCTATTTTAGTAAACTAGCAACATGATTACTTAAATGGTCAATCATAAATTTTAATACAAAGGATAAATCGTGAAAAGATTTATTAAACTTATGAGTGTTGTTTTAGTTTTAGGTGCTGTTGCTACAGCTTCAACTTTTGCTGGAAATCCTGAAGTAAGTATTCAAAAAAGTGATTATACAACAGTTCAAGGTTATTGTGACCCATATGAAAGACTAATGGGGATGTGTAAAAGCTCTGAAGATATTCTTCAGAACTAATTTTTTACTTAATTATTCTATAATCGAGTATCAGTTTACCCTCTTTATCTTTGAGGGTAACTCGTTCTTCTATGTTTTGAATATCAACTTTAATCACTAGGCTATTTTTATCTTTTGATTTTTGAATCGGTTTAATATTAGAGCTTACAGGTAACTTTATATTAGAGGTATCCAAGTAAATGACCAGTGCTTGGTCATTTTCTATGATAATAGTGCGTTTCTCTACCGTTGTACCCCTTCCAGCCAATTTAATGGGTTGCCAGTTTTTTTCAGTACTCACATAAACAGTTTTCTCTTCCCCAATAAGATTATTAAGACAAGTAAGTGTCTTTTTGTTGTTATTTTTTAAACATTGATGAATCAGTCTCACTTCAGGATTTCCACCTGTACCGATTTTATTCATTGGAGTTTTTAAGTCACTTGTTGAAGCCACTATATTGTTGGGTTTAATTTGCATGTTTGGAGTTATTAAAGAACTATTACATCCTATAATAAGTAAATAAGTTAAAGTTCCTATAAATATAGATGATTTTTTCAAGAGTAACTCCTTCTATAAGATGTTATGATTATAACAAAAATCAGTAAAAGTGAGGGTTTGTAATGAAAAAAATTATGTTTTTTTGTGTTTTTATTCTTTTGGGTTGCACAAAACAACCTTTATTGGAAGGGAAGAGTATTAAGCGAGTTGCTTTGGTCATGGGTAATCAAAACTATTTTAAAAATGAATTAGATAATCCCATTAACGATGCAAAGGGTGTGGCTAAAACTTTAGAGGGGATTGGGTTTGATGTTATTTTAGAATTTGATTTAACATTAAAAAAATTAAATGAAGTATTAGCAACCCTGAAAAGTAAAATAGAAGTTGATAATACCATGGTTTTTATCTATTTTGCAGGGCATGGAAATACCCTACAAAAGAACAGTGCTGAAGAGTATCTGATGATGACAGATAAAAATAAAAAGGTTCTAGTAAGTCTCTATAAATTTTATGATTTTTTGAAAGAGGCAAAAACACGTTACAATATTATAACCATTGATGCTTGTAGAGATTATCAGGAACATTATATTGCTTTGAATCAGGAAGAGAATGAGAATGCTTTAGCCAACTTTCGAGGAAATTTTAAGCTCAGAAGTATTCGTCATGGAAAAGATATTAAAGAGGATGAGTTTGTTGTTCTTGATAATAATTACTCTTACGAACTTCCCCCCTCTACCATTGTTTCTTATGCGACAAGACACCATCAAAAAGCCAAAGATTGGAGTATTTATGACAAGCATCATAGCCCCTATAGTTATGCATTGATGAAGTATTTAGATGATGAAGAGATTCCTATAAATGAGGTATTTAGAAGGGTTCGTGTGTCACTCTTAAAAGAGACAGAAAGGGAACAAAATAACCTTGAAGAGTTAAACTTAGAGAAGAATATTTGGCTTGTTCCTAAAAAAGTAAATATTGCTTTTGCACCTCCCATATGAAAAGGAATTAAATTTGAAAATTTTATACTATATGGCTGTTTTTATGATGCTTCTTCATGCTAGAAATTATGAAGAGAAGTATTTAAAAGATAGCCTATATCTACCAAAAGGTTTTGGTCTTCATAGTGACTTAGGTTACAGTGTTTATTTAATAGAGTTGCACTCTAGTGAACTCGACTCAGCTATATCTTATGATGTTTTAGAATTTACTTTAGGTGGCTCTTACAGTTATAGTGATTGGCTCTTTGGTGTATATGGAAAGTTTTTAGTGGATGAGATAGAGAGTAATATGTATGTGGTAACCACACATAGCCCACTTAATAACCATGCAAATATAGAGAAAGATGAGTTTGCTTTATATCTAAATCGTACCTTAAAAAAAGGTGAAAAAAATTTATGGAGAGTGAATATAATCTATCGGTATTCACTTTTGAATACAGTAGATAGGTATGGTTCTTTTCATCATTATAGTAGTAACTTTAGCTACCAAACAGATGGTTTAGCACTTTCCCTTTTTTATGATAAAAAGTTAAATCAAAGAGACTCTTTGTCTCTTGGAGGAGGATTGGTTTACAGTAGGGCAGAGGTAAAAATGTCAGAATTTATAGATGATGAACCTCAAGACTCCTTTGTAGATAACAAGGTAAATGCTTTAGGAGTGAAACTCTCTTTAGCCTATAACCATAAACTCTTTTCAGATTTTTTTCTTAATTTACGTGTAGATGGATGGCAACATCATTTTGAAAAGCTTCCTGTAACTTCACGTGTTGGAGATAATTTACCCTCAGCAGAACTGAGAGAGAACTCTTATACCACTTATGGTGGTGTTAGTTGGAGATTTTAGAAGCTCTAAGAGAGGGGATATCTATAATTTTAGAACCTGTGGTAATATATTTTCCATTGGTTTTGATACCCAGTTTATATTCAAAAGGGACATTGATTTTCTCTAAAAAGATTGGATTAGTTGGCGTATTAATATCGTATAGTATTAAGAGTTTTTTATCTAAAAGGTAGAGTATATTTTGTTCTATACCCAATATATCTCCTTTCACAACTCGTTTATCGTAAGCCTTAATTAATCTTGCTTCTCTATTGTTTTCTTTAAAAATATGTATCTTCTTGTCTCCGATGACGTAGAGGTAACTCCCTTGTACCCACAGACTATCAATGCATTTGAGTTGGGAATCAAATGTAAACCTATAGAAAATATCATGTTGGTCTATATTTAAAAATTTAATGGTTTGGGTTTTATTTAAGTTCTCTGTTATGGTATAGAAATGTGATTGCTTCTCTTTTCCAAAAAGGTTAAATGTTGGACTTTTTCCTAAAGTAACATGACTAAAACTTCCAGACAATAAAGCCTCTTTCATAAAGGGTTGCGTATCGAGAACAGGTTTGGATTGATTGTGAATAAGGAGTTCATAGGACCAATCCTCTAAGCTAGAGATTCTTGCTTCCCCCTCTAATAGATTAATATAGAGTGTATGGGTATCTTTTTCAACAGGTGTTTCTGGAAGTTTTAATCCACCTATCTTTACTTTGCTGTCTAGGTCATAAATATTGAATTCTCCACTATGAAGCATATCAATGGTATAGATGGTTGATCCCACTATCTCTATGGCATTGGATTGAAAAGAGTCTACTATAAAAGCGTTAAAAAGGCTCTGTTTATAGATAGAGTTTCCTGACCTTAATTGCTCTTTTATATTGTTGTATGTGTTGTTATATCTTAGGGTAGGGTAGAGTTGTTTTTTATCTTGAAGAGGATTAAAAAATATAATATCTTTTGCATCAATTTCCCTCTGTAAACCCAGAGGCTTTTTCAATAAAATTTGAGCATAACTTTTTAGATTCTCTTCTAAATTTGTAAACCCATCCCGTTCTATATAGCTATAGAGCATCTCAGAGAGAGGAGTGATACGTATTTTATTTGTAGCATTTTTAATCCAGATTCCTTTAGCAATAAGTCGTAGCTTTCCATGGTTCTTAAGTCCCTTTTTATCTTTCTCTCCATTATCATCACTATCTATATCTGTCCCTTCTGTTACACTGTAAATATAGTAATTTTGGTCTTCTAGTAGTTCAGTGTGTAGATCAAAATTACCTATTTGATTAAGCGTTCCTTTGCTTTTACTGCTCTCTGTTGTTACAAGCTCTAAGGTATTTTTTTTGGTAAGTTTAAAAAGTTCAATTTTTGCCTCTTTGAGCCTTCCCATTTGAATTTTTCCTATTCTTCCTGAATCTTGTACATGAATGGTAAGGGGTACAGTGGTAAACCCAAAGGTATTTTTAGCTGTTACAGTCATATGAAAATTAGTAGGTTCAGAGAGGCTTTGGGTTAAGATTAATTTACCACTATTATTGAGTATAAAATGCTCTTTACCTTCACCTTTTAAAATAAAAGGGTAGATGAGGTCAGCATCTCCTCTTGTGATATCCAATTTACCAATCACATCTCCTACTCTTAACTCTAAAGAGATATCCTCTTCAAAAGGTGTAATTGTGGGTTTCCCACTCTGTACATTGGGTGAGTTTAAAATAAGATGTATCTTGGCTTTCTCTTTGCTAACAGGGGTAAATCCCATCTCTTGAATGGTTTGGTTAAGTTCTGCTATGCTAATATTTTTTAAAGTAGTTAGGGTGATTTTATCTTTTGTACTTTTAGAGATATTTATGTAGTTAGGGTTGCTCTTATCATCTAACGACTGGAGTAATATGGCAATTTTAAGTACCTCTTCATTGTTGAAATTTCCAGTAAAACTAGGGACTAAACTTTGAGGGTAGATGGTTTGTTGGTTACGAATATCCTCTATCGTACCTAAATTGAGTGAACCCAATTTGAAGGTGATTGGGGAGTAAATACACTTAAAAAATCCATGTTTGGTTATCCCTTTTTGGGTATAAGTTTTCGTGACTCCACTACGTTCACCACAAAAGTAATCAATCCCATTGGTTGGAGCATCAACAAAGTAGAGGCTTTTTTCTTCTCTTGGTTCATGTTGACTGACCTCTCCACAACCATAAAATAAAAGGGTAAAAAAGCTTAGGTATACAAAATATTTTAATGTCATTGTGGAACAATCGCTCTTTCTATGAGTTTTTCATTAAACTCCAAGTCGAGTTTTAACTGTTTGCTCTCTCTTTCTCCCAGTATCTCTTTTGCTTCATCTAAAGGGTATTGTTTACGTGAAAAGAAGCCAAAATTGACCATTTCATATAAGGTATGATTTTGGTTACTGACAATAACAAAATGAAAAATACCAGAGGCTACTTGTCTGTTAGAGAATCGAATGAGGGTTAAGTCTTCATGGTCATAGGATTCTTTAATAATTAGGCTTTCATTTTTCCCAATTTTTAAGTACCCAGCATTTCCCCAATAGTCTACGACTGAGTAGTCATCAAAAATGGTGGTTTCTACTTCCCAAATACCATGTTGAGCAGATAGCGGATTGGAGGGGTAAACATAGCCATACCAAACACCTTTTAATGAATTGAAAAGTTTGTTATTAATAGGAAAAATGGAGGTTGAGAACTTGGTATATATATTTGAGTTAGAGAGTAGATCTTTTTTATACTCTCTAATAAAAGAATCTAATTCTCCTCTTTCTCGAAACTCTTTGGTAAAAATTTGAGGAGGTATGAGTTGGTATTTTTTTAATTGTTGTAAAATTTTTTTTTGGAAAACTTTTTTTTCTTTTTTTCGATAAAGTTCAATTTGATACTCTGTGATGAGTTTATCAATCTGATAGTTATAGTTGAGAGGTGTATTAAAAATTTTTGAGGGGATGTTAAAATACTTTTCTAGCCCATCAATATGTAATTTTGTAATATTGGTTTTTCCTTTACGTAACTTACTAAGCATGGTTTCACTTTTAAATCCAAAAGCTTGAGTTACATCAGTTGCATTCATATGTGTATCTAATATATAATCTAATTTTTTAAAATTTTCCATTTTCTTTCTAAATCCTATTCTGAAATTCACAATTATGTAATAATTATAATCTTTTTAGTTGTCAAAATGAGTTAATTTAGGAAGATTTTTTATTTTTTCACTAACTATACACTAACTTCTAGTCCTTATTATGAAGGAACGGTTAGTTTATATCCTAAATTATAAGAATTAATAATACTCTCTTTGGGTAGTTTTTTTCTAAGACAGTAGATTAAGTGTTTAAGTCTTTTGTTGCAATCTTGTTCTAATGATTGCTCTTCCCATATATCATACTCTATACTTTCTGAGCTAATGTAGCTATTTTTTTCATTAGAGAGTATTTGCATCAGTTTTTTTTCATATTTTGTTAGTTTTATGATTTTGTATTGCTCGTCAAACAGAGTAAATTGTTTGGTGTTAAAGCTATAGCCCTCTTTTAAATAGATTTTTTCGTCACTTGTAAAAGGAGCAAGATCTTCCTTTATATTTATAAGTAGTTTTTTAATATCATTTTTTTTAAAAGGTTTTTGTAGATAGCCAGAAAGATGTAGATGTAATACACTTAAAAAAATATTTATATTTTTCTCTTTACTCATTATTACAATAACACTTTTTCTATTTTGTTTACGAATCTTCTTAATGATTTTAATACAATTATCTCTATTTTCATCACAATTTAAAAAAATAATTTCAGGTTTAAGAAAGGAAAAAGTTAGAATTTCTTGATTACTTTTAAAGGTTAGAATGGTTTCGAAATAGGGTTCAAGTTCAACTATTTCATCTTTTTCTCCTGAAAAAATTAATTGATTTAATTTTAAAGCTTTCATTTTACACCTCTTTGTTTCCTGTGTGATAAGTATAGCTATATACTAAAATAGTCGCTTTAAATGTTAGTGTAAAATTATCTAAAGTTAGTGTAAAGTTAGTGTAATAGGGCTTTGATAGACTTTTATGTAAAAAATATTAAGTTTTTAGAAAGGATTAAATCAAGTAATATTGTTATTAAAGAAACAATTATTAATTTTTTAAAATAATTTTTAGTTTTAAAAAACATTTTTTAAATGTTTAAAAATAATATTTTGAATTTAAATCTATTTTTTATGAAAAAAGTGAAAAAAAAGTGAAAATCTAACTTTTGGAGGACTTTTGTGTTCTATACTGCTGTTATGTGGATGTTATTTCACAGGGGACAGTTGCTCCCAATTATTAATTTATATTAATTCTTATGGAGCAACGTTTAACGATTCGCAAACTAAACTTTTGGCGAGGAAAGTTTGCTAACACAATATTGGTATAAAGTGCTTCTTCATTATAGCACATTATACCTTTTACTTAATAAAAGGATTTATAATGAAAAAATTACTATCAATCGCAGCTGTTGCTGCTTTATTGGTTACAGGTTTGAATGCTGCTGACAATGAAATAGAAGTTACAGGTGAAGTTGAAGCAGGTGCTGTTGTTTCTCTTGGGGCTGCTCCAGTAGCAGATTTAGTAGGTAATGTATTTCTTTTTGAGGGTGCTACTATAGATTTAGGTAAAATGGCATTAGCTGGTGATACTACTGTATCAACACCTCTTCATGTTAAGACCAATTCTGATGATGGAGTTAAGATGACACTTTCAGATGCTACTAATAGTGGTAACTTAGCTGATGGAACTAAAACTCCAATTGTTATGAAGTATGCATTAGCTGAAATGGGAGATTTAACTTTAGGAACAGCTCAAAGTATCGCAACAGAAACAAATGATGGTGCGACAAAAGTTGATGATCTTGTAGCAACAGCAAGTGTTCCAGCAGACCAAGAATCAGGACTTTATGGAACTACACTTACTGTTTTAATTGAAGCAAATTAATCTCTTTTCTCACCCATTTGGGTGGGAGAGTTTAACTATTAAACAGATAAGGAGATAGTTATGAAAAAGCTTATACTACTTAGTCTTGTAACCGTAAGCACACTTTTTTCAGTAGATGTAGACCAAATAGAAGTGGGTGGAGAAGTACTTTCTGCAGCAATTGTTGGCTTTGATACAGCCATTACAGAAAATTTGGTTGATGAGACATTTACTTTTAAGGGTACGAGCATAGATATAGGATCGATTCCATTATCAGGAAAAGTAGATCCTGTAACTAAAAAAATCTATGTCAAAACGAATGCTACGGATGGTGTTACCATGGAGATTACAGATCCTAAAGGATTTATGCATGGTCATTTAGTTGATGAAAGTGGCGACAACCTTGTACAGATGAAATATTCTTTAATGGGAAGTGCTTATGCTATCAAAGATGGTGGTGCAATAGATTTGGTAACGGCAACGAATTCAGGAGAATCTGATATTGGTGAGTTTGTTATTGAACAGAAAAATGAGACCTCTTCTGACCAACCAGCAGGTGTTTATAGTGTTTCACTAGATGTTGAAATCTTGGCAAAGTAAAATAAAAATTGGTGCTTTACTTGATAGAGTACCAATATAAATTTATAAAAATATTTAACAGATATTTTTATAAACTTATATAACAAGGATTATTTTATGAAAAAAATCATTTTATTTTTGATGTTCTCAACTTACTTATTTAGTATCACTTTGTCTCCTCTGACACAAACACTAGATAGTAAGAAGAAAAAGCATCTTATCTTTACTGTGTACAACCCTACAAAAGAGCCTGTTGCAGTTGATCTTAAGATATTACAGTTGTTGGATACAGATAACAATAAAGAGCAGAAAGTAGAAACAAATAAGGTAACTTACTATCCCTCTCAATTTGTTTTAGGAGCAACAGAATCAAAAAAAATCCGTGTGCGTTATATGGGTTCTTCTTTACCTGAAATAGAAGAGGTTTACAGAGTTATTGCCAAAGAGTTAGATATTGATGTAAGTGATAAAAAAGATGAAGACACTATTAGTACGCTTAAAGCAAGTGTTAAAATAAGATTTACCTATGCAGGGCTTTTGTTTGTACATAAACCTAATGCTATAGAGAATCTTAAAGTTGAATCTTTTGATGTTTCCCCCAATAGAGAGGTAACCATTCGATTGAGTAATCATGGGACAGCCAGTGTTGTTCCTAATGCTCAGCACTATAACTATATTGTTACCATCAATAGAAATGAGTATAGGCTATTAGAAGAAGATTTAAAAGGAGCTGAGTTTAGACGTGTGTTGGCAGGAAAAACCAATACTTTCTATTTAAAACATATTGTTAACCTCCCTAGTGGAAAAATTGATTCAATTAGGATAGAGAAGATAAACAGATAATTCATATTTACTATAAAGGAGTATAAAGATGAAAAGGGTATTTATATTAGTATTGGCTTTCAGTTTGGGACTTTGGGCTGATTATTTAACTGTTAGCAGTGAATCTATTACCGAAGAGGGTAGTGGTGTCACTCTTTTAGATAACTTTTCAATTGACTTTTCTTCTTTAACCCTACCTAGTGAGGATGTGATAAAAACCATAGATGTTTATCTTAAAAGTGACTCTACAACAAATTCTGTTGAGATGACTATTAGTGGAAATAGTGAGATTAAAAATGGTGATGAGAAGATGGATATCTCTTTAACTTATAATGATGAAGCCATTACTCTTGGTACATCATTTGAGTTACTTGGTGCAGGAGAGGGTGCTAGAGATGGAACAAAAATTGGTACAATCGAGGTCAAGATAAATTCTGTAACTCCTGTTCAACTTCTTGGAGACTATAGTGCAACACTACATATGGATTTGGAAGAGGGTCAAGCCACACAAGATTTTCCTATAACGGCAAATGTTCCAACGGTTACTGTAGCAGGATTCTTATCTACTCAATCAGAAACAGGAGAAAATAGATTTCTTGGGACAACTGTTGATTTTGGAAAGTTTAAATTTAATCAAAAGAACAGAGTAGATAAGAGCCTTTATATACGTAGTAATAGTTCTGAGAGTTTTTATATCTCTTTTGATACAGATGAAATGGTTCATGAATCTGATAGTAATTATAAAATAGCCATGGAGTATTTGTGGAATGGTTCGAGTTATTCAAAAGATACAGAGATAAAAGCTCTGACAGGAGTAGATAAAGGGGAAGAAGTTATTGGGACAATGACTTTTGAAACACAAACCATTGATAGTTCACTTATTGCAGGTAAATATAGTGCTTCTATCGGTGTTACTATAACGGTGAAGTAGTTATGAAAAATAATATTATACTGTTATCATTAATTACCATCTCTTTTCTTTATGCAGGGGAAGATTTAGCTGAAGATAAAATACTAAAACAAAAACTTTTTGAAAAAGCATTTAAAAAAAAATCTCAAACCAAGGAATTTTATTTACCTTTAAGAGTTAATAAAATTATACAAGATGAAGTTTTTGTTAAGATAGATAATGAAGAGCATATTTTAATAAATAGAGAAACTATGGAATATGTAGCATCTCTACTCAAAGATGAGTACAAAAAAACATTTAAATATGACCAATTGGATAAAAAGGACTTTGTTTCTCTTTCAGCTTTAGAACAGTTTGGAATTAAAGCCTCGTATAACAACAAAGATATCATGTTAGATATTTTTTTACCTGTTAATATTAAAAAAGCCTCTCTTATTCGATTTAATCGGAGATATAAAAAAGATCTAAATGGCTCAATTCTTCCTCAAAACTATTCAGGAGGAGTCAATCTTTATCTAAATAAACAGTATGCCAAGAATACAGGTGATGATTCTTTTGAAGGAAATCCACTCAATATCTCAAGTGATATTACATTGAATGCTCATGATTATGTATTGGAAGGGAGAGTGCAATATTTAGAGGGAGCAGACAAAGAGTTATCAAGAGGAAGATTTAGAGTGGTTAAAGATGATCCAGAGAATCATCTTCGCTATACATTAGGTGATATTATTTTACCTCACCATAATAGACTCTCTTATCAATCTACTTTGGGCGTAGGAGTAGAAAAGATTTTTAATATAGGAAGTACCTATCATCAAAATGTATCTAGAATTAATTCTTATGAATTTTTCTTGCAAAATAAAAGTAGAGTTGAAATCTATGTTAATGACAGATATAAAAATAGCATAACACTTATAGCAGGAACACATAACCTATATGATTTGAATCTCCCAAGTGGACTCAATAGAGTAAAGTTAAAAATTATAGAAGATGGAGGAAAAATTGAATATTTAGAATTCAATGATTTTTCTTACTCTGAGGTACTTCAAAAAGGAGTTGTAAGATATGGTATAGGAGCTGGAGTAGAGTCAGAACTTCAAGAACATGAATGGGAATATAAAAAAGATAAAGAGATTGCATCAGCTTATATTGAATATGGACTTTTTGATTCTATTACTGTTGAGAGTGGTATCCAAAGTGCTGATAATTATCTTTCAGGAGATTTAGAGCTTCTTGTTGGGACTAATTTTGGACTTTTTAACCCTTATGTTATTACCAGTCAAGTGGATAATACAGAGGGCTATAAAAAAGGATTAGACTATAGAACTAACATTGGTCAGGCATCATTAAATTTAGGTTACCAAGAAACAGATGAATCCTATCACACGCTCAACAGTTCAAGTGGGCAAGAAAGTAAACTTTATAGAGGAAACATATATAGTAGAATTGGATATGGTGTTAATATGGGACTGAGTGCTTCTAAATATACTAAGGATGACATAGAAGAAAATAAATACGGTTTAACACTAAGTAAAAGTTTTGGTAAATGGCTGACTCATTTAGACTTTGATCAAAAAGATAAAGAGGGAGAAGATAGAGATAAACAAATTTATGTAAGTGTTGAATATCGTTTTGGTCAAAATAGAGCCAGATATATTAATTATATAGAAGATGAACAGAAACAACATTTTAATATAAGTCATAATTCAAAAGGAAGATATGGACTTTCTAGTGAATTTCAATATGAAAATAGTGATGCGTATGATAAATATAATCTTAGAACCCATTTTGATGATGAAAAATTTAGAGTCAATACCACCTATAATTTACAAGATAATAAAGAGTTAGATAACGAGAATCAAACCTTTAGTGTTCAACTGGCAACAGGTATGGTTTTTGCAGGAGATAGAGCTACGATTACTACCCCTTTGAGTTCGAGTTTTGTAATTGTAGACAATGATGATGAATTAGAAAAACCTCTAGGATTAACAGGTTATCAAAAAAGTGATGATTTTATCTATGATAGTTTTGCTATAAATATTAGTGATTATACTCAAAGAGAACTTTCTGTGGATGAAACAGAGTTAGATTTTGGAATTGATTTAGAGGCTTCAGAACAAAAATTTGTTAGTAACTACAAAAGTGGTTCAATCATGAAAATAGCTGTCCAAAATCTCTATAGTGTCAAAGGCATATTTTACAATCAAGAGACAAAAAAACCTCTCAAATTTAAAGCATTTAAGATCTTTAATGCGATTACAGGAGAGAGAAGCAATAGTTTTTGTAATGAGAATGGAGAGTTTATTATAAACCAAGCCCAAGCAGGAATTTACAATATTACATTTATGAAAGAGAGAGGCTATGAGGGGGTAGCACGATATAGCTTTGAGATAAAAGAAGATGAAACACAAGAACGGCTTATGGACTTGGGAGCTATTTATATAGAGATGCCAAAGAAAAAAGAGGCAAAAAAATATTTGGTTTATAATAAAAAGAGTAATAAGACAATTAATGCAACATTTAACAATGTTTTAAAAAATATCTATTTCGATGTTAACTCTTACGCTTTAAGTAGCAGAGCAAAAGATAAATTGAATGCTATTGCACACGAGTTGCAACAAAATGAAGAGGTCAAATTAGATATTATAGGGCATTCAGATAAGAGTGATAACCCTGAATATAATATGGAGATTTCACACCGAAGAGCTAAAAGTGTCAAAGAATATCTACAAGAGCAAGGGGTAAATAGTAATCAACTTAATGCCTTAGGCGTTGGGATAGAGCAACCACTTTCTAATAATTCTGCTCAAAATAGAAGGGCAGAATTTAAAGGACAAGTAGAGTTTCAAGTACGATAGACTACTTGACTGATACAGTAACTCCTAGAGAACCTCTATTTTCTTTTTGAGAGATAATTAATTCAGCTACTTTGGTAGATGAGGTATAAGTTTCATCTGAAAAATTGATAGGATTGGTACTCAATGGAGTATAGTTCATAAGAGTAGATGAACCATAAGTGCTATCGGTAAGAGCAATTGTTAATCCACCATAATTATTTTCTAGATAGATGTCTTGTCTTGTTTTCGAACTATCGGTATGTGTTGTTTTTTCTTGAACAGTTGCATGAGTAGCAACAGTAGCTGTAATTTTAATTTGATTGTTAGCAGAGAGGGTGAGAGTCAAGAGAATGAAAGCAAGAAAAGATTTGAACAATTTTAATTCCTTAAGTTAAATTTTAATTATTATAAAGTAAAGAGTATGAAATAAAAGATTTAATAAATTATTTTTTTCTAAATCTATAAGAAAGTTACAACAAAATTATAAATTTAAAACATAAATAAACTTTTAAAATGAAACTCTATTTTTAGCCTTTTCTTCTTTTCTATCTATAAAAACATGACAATTTGACATCTTAATAATATGCCAAAGTTATTTTATGATATTCTATATTTAATTTAATTTAAATTGGGAGAGTATGTTGTGACAGAAGAGAAATTATCACAAGTGAAAATAGCAGGTTTTATGATAAAGCCTGATGCTCCTGAAATGTATCTAACATTTGAAGAGACAAAAGCGAAATTTGAAGCTCATGGTATTGAGGTTTTGTTGGTTGAACATTCGGCCAAAATGTTGGGGTATAGTGAGGGTGTAGAGTTTCATGAGATGTGTCAAAAGTCAGATTTTTTAGTCTCTTTAGGTGGAGATGGAACACTGCTTTCTATGGTGCGTCAGAGTTATAAATATCATAAACCTGTATTGGGTATTAATGCTGGAACATTGGGATTTTTGACCGATATTATTATCTCAGAGATTGATGCTTTTTTAGACAATTTGTTAATCGGTAAGTATCGAATAGATGAGCGAACCATGATAGAGGGTTACATACAAACAGCCAATGGGCGTAAAAACTTTTATGCTTTTAATGATGTTGTGATTACCCGACCCAGCATCTCTCATATGGTGAAAATTGATGCCTCTATTGATGGGGAATGGTTTAACACCTATAGAGGTGATGGATTGATTATCTCTACCCCTACAGGGGCTACAGCTTACAATTTAGCAGCAGGAGGACCGGTGATGTACCCTTTGACCAAAGCTTTTATTATGACCCCTGTTGCTGCACACTCTTTAACTCAACGTCCATTGGTATTGCCGTCTAATTTTACCATCCATTTAAGCTCCTCAAAGGACAAGGTTATTGTGATGGTTGATGGACAAGATGGCTATGAGATGATGGAGGGGGAGGTTTTAGTTATCAATGGAGCATCAATCGGTGCAAAGCTGTTACATAGAAAAGAGCGAAACTACTTCTCTGTCTTACGAGAAAAACTATCATGGGGTGATAACGAATAAGATGATTAGTAGAGTATATATAAAGAATTTAATATTATTTAAAGAGGTAGAGTTAGAGTTAAAAAAAGGTTTAGTTGTGTTATCTGGTCCAAGTGGAGCTGGAAAATCACTGTTTATGAACAGTATACTTTCAACTTTTGCTTATGGCACAGCAGAGGCTTCGGTTTGTGAAATATCGGTAGAGAAGCCTCAAAAACTTCAAAGTGATGCTTATGAATTTGAAGATGAAGTAATACTTAAAGCACTTAAGAAAGAAAAGACCCGTTACTACATAAATGGTCAAAATATCTCTAAAAAAGCTATAAAAGAGATGTTTAGCCCTTTTGTTCAGTATCTTTCGGTACGAGATAAAAGTGGATTTGAAAGTAAAGATTTAATAAAGCTTATTGATAATGAGTTAATAATTAAAGATAAAACTTTTAAAAAAATGTTAAAAGAGTACATTAAGAGATATGCCAATTATAAATTAAAACTAGAGCAGTTAGCCAAGATAAAAAAAGATGAATCTAAACTGGCAGAACTTATAGAGTTTACAAACTTTGAGATAGAAAAAATAGAAAGTGTTGCTCCAAAAATAGATGAAGATATAGAGTTGTTAAAAGTGAAACAACAACTCTCACGTATTGACAAAGTTAATGATGCTTTAGAACAAGCCAATGATATTTTTAACTTTGAAGCGTCCGTTTCTGAGGTTTATAGACTATTAGATAAAGATGACAGTTTTTTTGTAGAGCTTATGAATCAATTGCGTGTAGACTTTGAAGATATAGAATCTTTGTCTGGGGAACTTGCCGAGGTTGATATAGAAGCTGTGTTGGATAGACTTGAAAAAATATCTTCTCTTAAAAATAGATATGGAAGTATAGAAGAAGCACTAAATTATGTGGAATTAAAGAGAAAAGAATTGGCAGGGTATAACAATATAGCGCAAGATAAAAGTATGCTAGAATCATTTTTAAGCATGGAGCTTTCTGAAATATCTGTTCTTGCAGGTCGTCTAACTCTAGCAAGGAAAAAACAAGCTTTACTTTTGGAAAAAGAGTTACAAAAGTATCTCGATGAGTTGAAATTGCCCTCTTTAAATTTTACTTTTGAAACCAACTACTTAGATGCTTTGGGGCAAGACCGTTTAGGTATTAATTTAAATGGTTCATCGGCTAAAACTCTAAGTGGTGGGGAGTTCAATCGGGTACGTTTAGCACTTATGGTTGTAGCTCTTTCAGGTGTTAAAGATGGAGGGGTTCTTATTTTAGATGAGATTGATGCCAATGTCTCTGGTGATGAATCTATTGCCATTGCAAACATGATATCTAAACTCTCTTCTGTCTATCAAATTTTTGCAATTTCTCATCAAGCTCATTTAGCATCTAAAGCCAATCAACATCTTTTGGTTTCTAAAACCAAAGAGTTAAGTAGCGTAATATTACTGGATAATCAAGGAAAAATTGATGAAATTGCTCGGATTATTGGGGGGGAAACCCCCAATCAAGAAGCGGTATCTTTTGCCAAAAAACTTTTAAAATAATTAATTTAAATATTAATTGGTTACTTTAAGTTATATTTTAAGTTAAACTATTCTATAATAATAAAAATATTGAGTAGGGAGGTTAAAATGTTTGATAGTCGAGATGAATATACACAGGCAATACAAAATGCTAGGTTCAAAAATTACCCTTTGAAAAACAGAGTCAATAAAAGATTTTTTTTATTAAATTTATCTATTTTCATATTTTTTATACTTGTAGGCTACCTTGGAGTTGATTATTTAAAAAACCATGATAGCCATCTTAAAAAAACAAGTGTTATGGGGGTTAGCTATACCAATCCAAATTATAAGATGAGGGAGAATAGTGATCTTATAGAGAGGATAAATGAACTCAATGATGAAGTGATAACCTTAAAGCAAGAGGTTAGTATGAAGCACGTTGTCGATAATCTTATTGAAGCTTCAGAAAGAACTGGAAAGAGTGCATATGCTAACAGTACGGTTAATAAATATAATCAATCATTAAGAACTATTTTGGTTCAACATGGTGATACTTTGGAAAGTCTTTCAGAAGAATTTTATGGTAATTCTAAAGCATTTCATCGAATTATTAATGCAAATAGTTCGTTAACAAATGAATCTCCTACCATTTATGTAGGACAAAAGATTTATATACCCCGTTAAAAAAGATGTTGGACTTTTTATTTTGTTATAAAATAGTCTATTTAGTATATAAGTATAAAAATAATTTTATACTTTCTTGAAATTTCATATTTGATACCCAATTAGCTGATATGATACTTAAGATAAAAATTTAGGAGATTTAATTAATGTATGGAAATAAAGATGAATATAGAGAAGCTACAAAAGATGCAAGTGTTAATACTTATGGTCATAACAAAATATCTAACAGTAAATTAATTATTATAAATTTATTTTTAGTAAGTACATTAGGGCTTATGGCTTATATTGGATTTGTCTCTTTCAGAGAAAAGATAACTCCCCTAAAGCAAACGAAGGTTTTGGGTGCTACACATACGATTGATGATGAAAGTTTTATCAGTATGTTAAATGATACAGAAGTGGATACGCTTAATACAAGTGAAAATAATATACGACATGCGATAGATAGTATTGTTAGTAGTAGTTCTGTTGGAGAAGAAGATTCTTATATGAAGTTAATTGCGAAAGAAATTGTAAAGATAAATGAGAATCCAATAATTACGATTGTAGTGAAAAAAGGTGATACTTTGGCGAGTTTAGCAGAAGAGTACTATGGTGATTCAAGCGCTTATGATAAAATCATTAACGCCAATCGTCGTTTAACTCAAGCATCACATACCATATATGTAGGAGAGAGTATTAATTTACCGTACTAAATCATTATGCTAAAATTCTTTTGAATTTTAATTCAAAGGTAAAACAGATGATAATAGACACACATTGTCACTTAGATGATGCAAGATATAATGATGATATAGAAGAGGTGATTGTCCGAGCCAAAGAGCAAGGGGTTGAGCGTTTTATCATCCCTGGTGCTGACCCAACAACCCTTCAACGTGCTGTTGAACTTAGTGAACGTTTTTCTGAAATATATTTTTCAGTAGGTGTTCACCCTTATGATGCTTCAAATTATGATAAATCTTTTTTAGAACAGTTTGTAACTCATCCTAAATGTGTTGCCATTGGGGAGTGTGGACTTGATTATTACCGTTTACCTGAAAAAGAGGATGAGATAGTTCTTGAAAAAGAGTTACAGAAAAAAGTTTTTATAGAGCAAATAGAGTGGGCTAAAGAGCTAAAACTCCCCCTTATTGTTCATGTTAGAGAATCTTCTGCTGACTGTTTGGTTTTACTTGAAAAACATGCAGGAGTGGAGGGGGGAGTTCTCCATTGTTATAATGCAAATGAAGAACTACTAAAGTTAGCAGATAAAAATTTTTACTATGGTATAGGTGGTGTAATCACCTTTAAAAATGCTAAAAAGCTTATTAATGTTTTCCCAAAAATTCCTCAAAATAAACTTATTATAGAAACTGATGCCCCTTATCTTACTCCCCATCCCCATCGAGGAAAACGAAATGAACCTTTATATACAAAACTTGTTGCTTTAAAAATGGTTGAACTTTCAGAGATAAATATGGAAGAGATGGAAAAACTTACCACACACAATGCACAACAATTATTTACTAAAATAGGTTAAAATCTTTTCTCTTATTAATCTCCCCAATTAGCTTAAAAAAATTTTAAACTAAAATATTAATTATTTTAATTAAATTTTAGTTTAAGTTTGTCTAATATATAATTATACTTATAAAAAAATAATTATTAAGGACTAACTATGAAATTTTATAAAATTTTAATAATATCTCTTTTTCTTAGTTCGTTAGCATACTCTGATATCCGAAAAGAGTTTCCCAGTTATAGTTACGTATTAACTGAATTTAATGTTGATGAACGCTTTATAGATAATCCAGAATTTAAAAGATTTGTTTGGAAAAATAAAAATGACTATAGAAAACGCTTTATTAGAGCTGTGGAGCGTGGAGGACTGATTGTCCCTACAATGAAAGAGATGATGTATCAGCGTGATATTTCCCCTGTTTTCCTTTATATCTCCATGATTGAATCAGCCTTTGATACCTCTGCTAAATCTCGTACAGGAGCTGGTGGATTATGGCAATTTGTTAAAGCCACAGGTGCTGATTTTGATTTAAAAATCACCAAAAATTTAGATGAACGTTATGACCCCATAAAATCAACAGATGCAGCCGTAAAATATCTTTATAAAATCAATGATAACTTGGAAAGTTGGTACTTGACAACCATGGCATATAACTGTGGAAATGGTTGTGTTAACAAAGCGATTAGAAAAGCAGGAACAAGAGATTTAGGTATTTTGATTAGCTCTAAAAATAAATATATAAAAGCTGAAACAAAAAAGTATATTCAAAAAGTTTTGCTAATGGCAATGATTGGTGAGAATTATTTATTTAAACATGATGATACAGTAGGTCAACTGATGTATAAAATCAATAGTGATAGTATTACTCCTGTCAAAGTAAAGTCAGGTGAAAGGTTGTCAACCCTAGCCAATATTTTAAATATGAATAAATTTTATTTGGAAAAGATTAATCCCCATTTAAAAAAGGGACATGCTCCTTATAGACAAGGGTATACCATTAATATTCCTACCTCAAAAGTTGATATATTTCATAGTCGCTATCAACAAAATCCACAAAATCATCCATCTTATTATTCAAGCAATAGGGGTCAATATAAGAGGTATACAGTACAAAAAAATGACTCTTTATATTCTATTGCGAGAAAGCATAGAGTGTTACTAGATTCAATTAAACAAGCAAATAATTATACGATGCCCAAACTTTATGTTGGACAACAAATTCTTATCCCTATTAATAACACCTATGCAAGGAGATAGATTATGAAAAAAGAGATAAATAATGTATTAATATTAATGACCCTTGGAGGTTTAGTTTTTAATGGTTGTGCCTCCAGAAGCATTGTTGTTGTTGATGATAATTTCAATGAGATCCAAAAAAGGGTAGAGGAGCGTCCAAAACCCTTCTCTTGGAGTAATATTAAAGCGTCAAAACCTATAATAAAAACAAAGGTAAAAAAAGTTCTTAAAGAGGAAGCTGTTGTAGAAAAAGCTGTTCTGGAAAAGAGTATAGTTGAAAACGGTTTTAAAGCTAAACTGAATAGCGATTTTCAAAATCCTGTTATGGGAAGCATCGCTTTTGGTAAGGCAAGTTTGTATGGTGAAAAACTTGAAGGTCAAAGGACAGCGAGTGGGGATATTTTTAATATTAATCAAAAAACAGCATCTCATGGCTCATTACCTTTTAATACCATGCTTAAAGTCACAAATTTACAAAATAGTCTAAGTGAAACCGTAAGGGTCAATGACAGAGGAAGATTTTCCAATGGAACTATTTTAAACATCTCTCCTGCTGCAGCAAAAAGTTTACAGATAGAGAGTACTGTTCCCTCTAATGTAAAAGTAGAAATTTTGGGTTTTGATGGAATTATTGTTAATAAAGCTCAAGCTTCAAATAGTGGAAAAACTGAAGATTGTAAAGACTGTTATGTCACTGTACCTATTAAAAACTCTAGAATTGTATCGGTTGTAAAGCAACTAAAACCAATATCTAATTATGAATACAAAGTTGAGCCAGTTCAAGAGGTTGCTGTAAAAAGTACTTACGATTATGAAGAGAATCCTAGTGAAAATCGTTATAGTAAAGTAGAACTTATAGATGAGTCACCTCTGATAGAAAATTTTTCTGAGAAAACAGCCATTCAAGTGGGTGCTTTCAGAGAATATGCAGGTGCAAAAGTGTATGCTAAGAAATATGATTTGTTATCAGATCAATATAATGTAGAGATTCAAGAAAATATAAAAGATGATCTACCTTTATATCGGGTACGGATAGAGGGCTTTACAAATGAATTTGAAGCACAAAAGTTTATTACACGATATGAATTGAATGGAGCATTTTTAGTTAGAAAATAAAATATGGGAATGTAAAAGATGATAGAACTCTCACGAGAGACAAGAGAGACTCAAATCTCTGTAAAACTTGAACTTTATGGTCAAGGAAAATCTAAAATAGATACAGGGGTTGGGTTTCTTGATCATATGTTGGAGGCATTAAGTAAGCACTCACACATGAATTTAGAGGTCACTTGTAAAGGTGATACACACATAGATGACCACCACTCGGTGGAAGATGTTGCCATAGTGATTGGTCAAGCATTAAAAAAAGAACTTTATCCTATTCAAAATATAGAACGTTATGGAAATGCTACCGTGGTGATGGATGAATCAGCTGTCACTTGTGATTTAGATATCTCTAACCGTCCATTTTTAGTCTTTGAAATGCCGATGGAGGGAAAAGTGGGAACTTTTGATGTGGAACTTGTGGAGGAGTTTTTTAGAGCGTTAACCTTTAATGCTTCGATGACGGTACATATTATCTGTCAACGTGGTACAAACAAGCACCATAAAATCGAAGCTTCCTTTAAAGCGTTGGCTGTGGCACTTCGTCGTGCCGTTACCATTAATGAAAATGCAGGGATTCCAAGTACAAAAGGTGTTCTCTAATGGCGATTGAACTTATTGTCCTTGACGTGGATGGGACATTAACCGATGGTCGCATCACCTATACTCAAAATGGTGATGAAGTTAAATCGTTTTCAGTTAAAGATGGTCTTGCTATTGCCTCATGGATTCGTTTAGGAAAACATGTAGCTATTATTACAGGTAGAAGCTCTAAAATCGTTGAACGACGTGCTAAGGAACTTGGGATAAAATATTTTTATCAAGGGATTCATAATAAGCAAGAGGTTTTAGAAACTCTTTTAAAAGAGTTAAATCTAAGTATGGAAAATGTAGCAACAGCTGGTGATGATTTAAATGACTATACAATGTTAAAAGCTTCTAAACTAGCCTTTGTTCCTGCCGATGCTTCTGTTTATGTAAAAAAGATTGCAGATGAGGTTCTCTCCCATCGTGGAGGTGAAGGTGCTGTTCGTGAAATGATTGAAAAGCTTATTGTTACAGAAGATTTAGAGGAGCAATATTTAAGTTTATGGTATTAAGAATAGAATATTTACTCTTGTTAGGATTGATGCTTCTTATTTTAAGTATTTTAGGAATTAATCCAAGTTCTAAATCGGCAATTAAACCTACCAATGAAAAAGAGATTCTTTTTCAAAACTTTTCACTTGTTGAATTAAAAGAAAACGTTGTTGGTCAAAGACTTTTGGCAAAAGAGACCATAAAGTATAAAACACATTTAGATTTTAAGGATATTGATTTACGTGATGAACTTGGACACAATATTAAAGCCCAAAAAGGTATCTATATAGAGAATCGTATCTATATGAAAGAGCGTATCCGTTTAACCCGTAAAGATGGTCTATCTTTTACCACAGAGAATTTAAATTATAATCTAAAAAGTAAAGAGATGGAAACCCCAAGTCCTTTTATTTTAGAATTAAATCAAAGTAGGATAAAGGGTACAAATTTAAAGTTTGATATTAAGACCAAAGAGATTTCTGCCGATAAAATCGTGGCTAAAATTTATCTTAGTCAATAGTGATATTGGTAATTCTATCAATCTTTTTTAAATAGTGGTTAAAGTTTAAAGAGGTAACAGCTGTTCTCCCTAGTGGAAAGTGTTTAGAGGACTCCCCCCATACCGTATGGATAATATAAGGTTCACCTTTATAGTTTCCAATATAAAGAACAATATGCCCTTTAAGATGAAAAATAGTCCCACCTATGATAGAAAAATTGTTAACAAACTCCTCTTTAGCATTTTGAGAAATTCCTGATAACTCAACTTTCTCTTTCCCTACATTGCTTTGGGAAGATGAATTTCTTGGAAGTTTCACCCCTGTTGTTGCATAAACTTCTTGTAAAAACTTAGAACAATCCTGCTCCCCATACATCCCACCCCAACCATAAGGGGCATTTAAAAATTTAAAAGCTTGTGTCAATATTATTTGGGGGGTATAAGGTAGATACCCTTTATGGATATGGGATGTTTTGATACTTGCATTTGAAAAGATGAGTTTTCCATCTTCATTCCGTATGGGAATCATCACCATTGTCATATCTTTAAGTTCCATTATATAAGGGAGTCGAACCCCCATCCGTAAGTAGTCAAAATATTTTTCTTTAATCATTAAAGGATTTTTTGCCGAAGTTGTAACCACAAAGTTTTTGCTTTCTAAGTAATTTACAATCTCCTCCCTTTCCCCAAAGGCAATATCTCTGTCACGTACCCAACCTGAACTACTCGGTCCTATCCCATAATGCCAAAATCCATCTTTACTGCTATGTAAAATAGCAATAGGTGTTGCAATGTCAAGGGCAGAGTTTTGATTTCGGTCAAAATGTATTTGGGTACTATTTTTAAGCAGTGAAAGTTCAGTGGGGATAATTTTTTGGTTTGTATAGTTTACTGTTAAAGCATAACGTGTGGTTCGATTCTTTTTGTAAAAGTCATTAAGGTTTATCTCCTCTTTTATCTCTTTATAAAAATCATTAGAGATTTCATTTCCATCAGCAAAATGGGAAATACGTTTTTGTATATTTTTATAACTTTTAAAAATCTTTTCTTTAATAAATGAAGTACTGTATGCTTTTGGAATATCTTTAAAATAATTTATTGTTTTCTTTTTATAAGCTGTATCATTATTAAAATACTCTATCTCTTTCTCAGTCATTATTGGTTTATTTGGTTTTTCAATATTGTTTATCCAAAATTCAGCAATATTAAGATGTCTGTTTTTATTAACAATAATAATGGCTTGTTTTGTTTTTGAATTATTTAGTAGAGGTTTGTTGTCACCTATTTCATTGCAAGAAGTGAAAAGTAAAATAAGTGATGCTAGTATAAATCTTATCATTAATTATTATAACAAAATTTCAGAAAAAAAGAAGTAAAAAATCACTCTCAAATTTAAACTTAAATAATAATTAAAATAATATTAACTTAATAATTTTATCTTATATTAAAATACAGATTATTAAAAATCACAATATAACAAAAATTATTAAATTTGAAATTCTTTTTAACATCCCACAATATAGGGCTTTAAAAAGAGTACATAAAATAAAAAAAATTTAAAAAATCACAATTTGAAGGCAAAAAACTTGCTATACTATTTGTAGATACATAAGATAATCAAATAAAAAAGGAGAAATTACTTATGAAGAGAAATACTTTAGCAAATCTATTACTTTTAACCTCTGTGGCATTTTTTAGTGCTTGTTCAACTAAAACACCAAAACCTGAAATTAAAAAAGAAAAAGTGACTGTCTTTGATATCATAGGTCTTGATGTGAGTAAAGCTACCCCTGTTGTTGCTACTTCTATCCCTTCTCCTGTTCCTATTTTTACTCCTACTCCTACGCCGACTCCTCTTCCTTTGGCTAAAACTTTTCCAATAGAGTATCCTCCTATACCCTCTATGAATGTGTGCGAATCTTATGAACCATTGTATTCTCAATATACTCAACCTAATACTTTTCAAGATAGATCATTTGACCCTTCTCTCCAAGTAGAGGTTCAAGATACTTTCTATGATGTTTATGAATCGTCAGAGTATACACAAGCTGATACAGTAGCTCCTGTAAAAGTAGTAAATCGACCCATCCGTGGTTGTAAGCCATATCGGTCACGATACAGTCATGTTAAAGATGTAGAATCAAGTGCCAAACAGCTTTTAGGTATTAAATATGTGTGGGGTGCAACGGGACCTTATAAGTATGACTGTTCAGGTTTTACTCAAAAAATATATCGTGATGCAGGGATTAATATTCCAAGAGTATCAAGAGACCAAGCAAAAGTGGGTCAATATGTCTCTTTTAATAATTTACAAAAAGGGGATATGGTCTTTTTTGATACCCATAAAAAGAAAACTGGTAAGGTGACGCATGTTGGTATCTATTTGGGGAATGGAAACTTTATTCATGCCAGTTCAGCTGCTAAAAAAATAGTTATTTTTAATTTTGATAAAAAGAAATTTTATAAAAAACGTTTTTTGTGGGGAAGACGTGTTATTCAAGATGTAGGATTGGCTTCTTTATAAGATACAGTCTCAATAATCAGGACTTTTTGATACAATGCCACAAATCGTAGGGTGCGTTTCTTAACGCACCGTTTTACATCAAAAACATATTAATGGTGCGTTGGGAAACGCACCCTACAAGGGCAAAATATTGGCAACAACAGCAAAAGAAATTAAACAACTATTAGAAAACCAAATCCTAGTCATCGACGGTGCAACAGGTACACAAATCCAAAATTTAGATATTCCCCAAGAGGCGTGGTTAGATGCTAATGGTGTAGACCAAGAGGGGTGTAACGAACTTCTTAATGCCACAGCTCCTGAGTTGATGCGAGAGGTGCATAACGCCTATGCCAAAGCAGGTGCAGATATTATAAAAACCAACACTTTTGGAACAATGCCGTGGGTACTTGATGAGTATGGTATGGGTGAGAGATGTTATGAACTCTCTAAACTTGGAGCGAAGATAGTCAAAGATGTTTGTGAGGAGTACGCTACCCCTGAAAAACCACGTTTTGTCTTAGGCTCAATTGGACCGGGGACAAAGTTACCCAGTTTAGGACACATCCACTATGATGAGATGTATAGAGGTTATAAAGAGGTAGCTCTTGGTCTTATTGATGGTGGGTGTGACATCTTTATGCTAGAGACTTGCCAAGACCCACTACAGATAAAATCAGCTCTTCATGCGTGTCAAGATGCCAATATTGAAAGAGGGGTAGAGCTTCCAATTATGGTCTCTGTTACCATTGAGCTTAGTGGAAGTATGCTTATTGGGACAGATGCTACTACTATTGTAACTATTTTAGAGCCGTTTGATATTCTCTCTCTTGGTTTCAACTGTGGAACGGGTCCAGACCAAGTGAAAAAGCATTTGAGAACGCTGTCTGAACTCTGTAGTATTCCTATCTCCGTTCATGCCAATGCAGGTTTGCCACAAAATAGAGGAGGGTACACCTACTACCCAATGGGACCTGATGAGTTTACTGCTAAACAGTTAGAGTTTACAGAGTTTGATGGAGTGAGCTTTTTGGGTGGATGTTGTGGAACAACCCCTCAACATATTCATGCACTTCAAAAAGCTGTTAAAGGGATTAAGCCCAAAGAGCCGACAGGAAAGATAGAGCCTAGTATCGCCTCACTCTTTAACACCACAGAGTTATTTCAAGAACCTGCTCCATTGCTTATTGGTGAGCGTTCAAACTCAACAGGTTCTAAAGCCTTTAGAGAGCTTATTATTGCCTCTGACTATGAAGGAACTCTAACCGTAGGTCAAGCCCAAGTGCGTGATGGGGCTCACTGTCTTGATGTAAACGTAGAGTTTGCAGGGCGTGATGGGGCAAAAGATATGAAAGCCATTATGGAGCTTTATAACCAAAAGATTCCATTGCCACTTATGCCTGATGCTACGCGTGTTAACACAATGGAAGAGGGGTTAAAGTGTATCGGTGGAAAGCCGATTATCAACTCGGTTAACCTCGAAGATGGTGAAGAGAAGTTTCATGCCATCTGTAAGTTGGCTAAAAAATATGGTACAGCGTTAGTTTGTCTTACCATTGATGAGGTGGGGATGGCTAAAACCAAAGAGGACAAGGTTACTCAAGCTGAACGTATGTATGATATGGCTGTCAATATTCATGGTATTGACCCTAGAAACCTTATTTTTGATATGCTAACTTTTACCGTTGGTTCGGGTGATTTAGAGTATCGTGACGCAGCCATTCAGACGCTTGAAGCGATAAAAGAGCTACACATACGACACCCAGAAGTGGGCTCAACCCTTGGGCTTTCCAATATCTCATTTGGTCTTGATATTCATGCACGACGATTTTTAAACTCGGTCTTTTTACACCACTGTTTAGAGGTTGGTTTAACCACAGTTATTATTAACGTAAAACATATTGTGCCACTTAGTAAAATGAGTGATGCCGACCGTGAGATTTGTGAAGAGTTGCTCTTTAATCCTGATGACCAGTCGTTGTTTAAGTTCATAGAACATTTCTCTGATGTGAAGATAGAGGATGATGGAGCAGATGAGGCGTATGAAGCTCTTTCTAATGAAGAGAAGATAGCAAAACTTCTACTAGATGGCGACAAAGAGAGAATGATTCCTTTGGTAGAGGAGGCACGACAAACCATTGAACCTGATAAAATAGTAAATGAAATTCTGATAGATGCCATGAAGGTAGTAGGGGAGTTGTTTGGAAGTGGTCAGATGCAGTTGCCATTTGTACTTCAATCAGCCGAAACCATGAAAACGACAGTGGATTACCTCAACCCTTATCTAACCAAACAGGAGAAAGAGACCGATACCACATTGGTTGTGGGTACGGTAAAAGGAGATGTTCACGATGTGGGTAAAAACTTGGTCGATATTATTCTTTCTAACAATGGTTTCAAGGTAATCAATGTAGGTATTAAAGTTCAGTTAGAGACCTATTTGGAAACGATGGAAAACAACGACATTCAAGCCATTGGGATGTCTGGGCTTTTGGTGAAATCAACAGCCGTGATGAGAGACAATTTAGAAACCATGGCTGAGATGGGGATAACCATACCTGTGCTACTTGGTGGGGCTGCGTTGACACGGAGTTTTGTAGATGATTTCTGCCGACCAATCTATAAAGGACCAATCTTCTACTGTAGAGATGCTTTCGATGGGGTGATTGCGATGAGCAGAATTGAGAAGTATAACGAGGATAATTCGGTAGGTTTAGAGACAAAACTTGCAGGAGATATGAACAAAGTAGAAAAAAAGGTTGAAAAAGTGGTCATTATCCCTCCTTTTGAAGAGTTAACCATGCCTGACCGAGATAATATCATTCCAACCCCACCATTTTGGGGAAGACGTGTCTTGCAAAAAGATGACCTCGACATAAACATGATATTTGATTGGGTCAACCAAAAAACAGTCACCAAGATGCACTGGGGTTACAAACGTGGAAAGATGAAGCCTGATGAGTACAAAAAGATGATGGAAGAGAAAGTTTTTCCAGCCTATGAGCGACTAAAACAGCAGTTTA
>Ga0256824_10000095_pt1 | contig 28065 bp, 28 predicted proteins | sample CV67metaG_FD_191570 | JGI IMG/M metagenome (GOLD analysis project Ga0256824, IMG submission 191570) | Hydrothermal vent microbial communities from East Pacific Rise, Pacific Ocean - CV67 | ecosystem: Environmental > Aquatic > Marine > Hydrothermal vents | place: Pacific Ocean: East Pacific Rise...
GGATAAAAAGTCAGGTTGTGATAAAATAATAGATGAACCACCTACAATAAATACAGGATTATTTTCTAATCCGAGCCTTTTGATTAAGTATTTTATTCTATTTAAATCATTCCCAATCTTTGATGGTGGGTATGCTAATAGACCTGCTATATATTTTTGAGTATCAACATAATTTAACATATCATATAAATTTAAGAGAACTTCTTCTGATAGAATATATGTTTTAAAATTATTATTGTTTGTAACTGTTTTTCTAATGATAGGATTCTTTTCAGTTCTAAGATTAGCATATGTTTCAGCTTTTAGTAATGTTTCATCACCAAAGTCTCTACCAAATCTTTTAAATAATAAAAATAATTGATTATCAATTACTAATTTTATTTCTTTTTCAATATCATCTGATTTAGAATCAAACCATTTAGTAGCGACATTAATTTGAGACACATCAGAACCAAAAGTTTCATCTGATGATAACCCTTCAATAATTGAATCTCTAATTGAATCAAATATCTGAACAACTAATTGATCAGATACGATTGTAAGCATCTGATTTTGTCTAAACATATCTTGTAATTCTGAAATTGTAAAAACTCTTTTGTTTCCAACAACATTAAAAATATTTTGAAGTTTTTTCGGATCATATAAGTTTGATTCAATATCATATAGAACACCTGTTAATTCGTTTTGAATACCTTCAATATTATAAACAAGATCAGATTTTAAAGAATCATCTTTAATTCTTTTTGCTTCATCTGCAGCCTGAGCGGCATTTGAAAACATCATCATTTGTCTAGATTGATCCATAGATCGTTGCAACGAGTTTTTATCAGCTGTTAGTCTATCAACTTCTGCTCGAGCATCTCTCGTTGCTCCTTCAGGTGCATTTATGATTTTATTAATTTCCATATCTTTAGAAGCAATTTCTAAAGAATAGTATTCAACGTTTTCCATTGCGGATGATGTTTTACTAGGACGATTACTTGTTTTACCAAGAGTTTGTTTTAAATATTTTCCTAATAGACCATTTAATTTATGAACTAAATTTACAACAAATGCTTCGAAGTAATCTCCTCGAAGCTGACCAACCATTTTATCATAATTTACATCTACTTCAACATCTTGATTATTTTTATCTTTTAATTTAACAACTGAATCAGATATAGCAGAATCAACATCTTTCATTATCTCAGTGCTATTATTAAAGTTGATAAGTGAATCAACCATTGATAATATTTTATTATAGTTTTGAGTTTTTTGTGCTAAATATTGTCTTTCAACTGTACTTGATTCTAAATTTGTATTAAGTCTTGCACTGTGATTAACATCTGTTCCAGGCTCTTGCCATCCAGGTGTATTTGTATGTGCGTGTCTATTGAATCCTTTAGTATCATCAAAAAAGTCAGCTATATCCAAATGTTTAATTTCATTTAAAAGAAAATTGATATCTTTAATTTCACCAGTCTTTCTATCCCCGCCGAAAAGTTTAAAGAATTTTCCAGACACTGAACTATTCAATGCTTTGTTTTGAGATATAAAACTTTGAAGTCCGTTGTATCCTTTATCTTTTGATTGTTTCTTTAACCCAGCAATCTTAATAAGTTTTAACATTGCTGATATTGGATCAGTATTGTTACTTTTACTAAATTCTATAAATTTAGCAATATCACTTCGGATTGTAAATGAGTCATGATTACCAATTTCTGATAGCTGAACTCTTGGATATAGCATATCTTTAATAAATAAAAATGTTAATGATAATGTATCATCATATTTGATTTCATCTAAAATTTCTTTTTGAATTAAATCATTAGCTAATAAAATAAAATCATAATCGTGAGAATTATTTTTATTTAAATGTTCTAAATATATAGGATATGTAACATTGTCTTTATAAAATGGGTTCCCTTGTAAAGTTTTACTGAAATTCTGTAAAGATTTAAATGCTCTTTTCATTGTTTTAGTTTTATTTTTAAGTTGCTCATTATCTCTAGATGGTACATCTTCTATTCTATTATGTTTAAAATATTTTAAAATTACATCTGGTGTGATATATTTATCAATATCTGATTGTGCGCTTTTCATTTGAGTATTCATAGTGATTAAGTCAGCGAAAGACTTAATACTATATGAGTCGATACAATGTCTATCTGCTTGACTCATATCAATTAGTGGAAAACTTCCAAAACTAATTTTTTTCATTTATTCTCCTATTGTTTATTACATGTGCTATTGAATTCACATTTATAGCAATGTTCTAAATTTGGTTTATTTAATTCCAATTTATTTGTTGGAAATACTTTACGACTATTTTGAGGAATATTTGTAAAGACTACTTCATCTATATCCAGAGCGATACTATTAACTAGGTAATCTATTATGTTTGAGAAATTTTCAGGTACAAAAACCTGTTTATTTTTAAAATATAATTTACCTTCGAAAATAACATTTATTTTTTCAATATCGCCTTGAACTTTAACATCTAATTTAAATGATGCTGATTCGTATTTTTCTAAATACTTTAATTGTTTATGAATTAATACCAAAGTATTTTCTCTATGAATTTGTTCTAACTCTGAACTAAAATGGTTCAAATATTTTTTATCTAATTTTACAAGATTAGAATTGTGTTTAATATATAAATTACACATTGGGTAAAATTCCAATATTGTAAAATTGTTCTCGACAACTTTTGATTCAGGTGAATCTAAATTTTTTACTTGAATAACTTTCGGCTGAACCTGTTGAAGTTCAATTGCTTTAATAACCTTCGGTTCAATTAAAGCAATTGGAGCATCAGATACTTTTTTCAATTTTGTATCTGCTGCTTGTTCTAAATGAATTTCAGTTTTATAATCAACTTTTGAAATTGGTTTTATTTGCTGCATTATATTCATTTAGAATCCTTTTATTTCTTTTATTTCTTAGGTTTATTATCTGGTGTATTTTTAGGTGGCTTAGCTGGCTTAGCAGCATTAGAAACTGAACTTTGTTTCTTAGTCCATGCAACTTTAGCTCTAGGACCATACTTTCTTAGTATTGCTTCTTTTGCCGCTAAAAATAATTTCTTAAACCTTGCAGCTTTCTTTTGTTGAATATCTTCTGCATCTTTTGCTAACTTCATTGCAATAACAGCAACTGCTGCATTCTTTTTAGCATCTTTTGTTCTACGAACCATTGATGTTTGAGTCATTATTGTTCCTTTGTTTTATATATTTTTGATTTAATTTTTGTACGATTCATGAATTCTTTAATTGTTGTATATAAATGTTTATCGAAGAAATGTATAACATTATCATCTATACTACACTCAAACATCAAATCCAATTCCTGAATATGATGTTTAATTATTGAACAATCTTGTTGATTTGCAATAATAATTGACTTAAAAATATTAGCCATACTATTTCACTTTATCAGACATTCCAAATAGATTACGTTTTAAACTTTTATCTAATGCTTTGTTATGTTTGAAATCTTTTCGTCTAAATTCATCTTGTGATTCAAAAGCTGTTTCGATTCTCTTTTGATTCTTCGCTAAGTAATCTTCAACTTCATCATCAACTTGTGCTAGACGTTGTCCAAGATAAATACTTGCTTCACGATCAACATCAAAAGTTCCTTTTTTGAGATCTTTAACCATATCATCTAAGAATAATCTAAACTTCATTAGAGTTACAATATTTTCTTTATTGATTTGGTCAGATTCTGTATCTGTATGAATGAACGTTAATAGTTGTTCTGGATTTGTGTGAAACCCTTTTTTCATAACTCGGATAATCTTTTTATAATCTTTTGATTGACTAATATTAGCGATCATTAAAAATTTATACATATCAACTAATTTTTCAGATAAACATCTACGGTATTTAATTAATGTTCCAAATTCTTCATCTGATTTAGATGCTGATTTTTTAAATAGTGATTCAATCATTACAGTAAATATTGAATTATTTCTAGGAGAGTATTTTCCTATCATAAAACCTTTTTGTGATGGATCAATATCAGCAGCATCTAATGCATTGTTTGTTTCTAAACAAGTAGCAACAATAGTATCAATTCCAGCAATAGGTGCTTTCTTATCGTTCGTTCTAGCTAATGAATTAAATAGTTTTTTAACTTCTGGATTAACATCAATATTATCAAAATTTAGAATATTGTTATTACTTGCAGTGAATGATGAATTTCCCATTGCTAATAATGATTTTGTTCCAAATAAAGCAGTTCCTAAAAGACCTAATGATTTTTCAAAGAACATATCAGAAGCTCTTGCATATCGACTAGGAAATAAAAGATTCATTCCTAAAAATGTTATTCCAGCAAATGCTGCTGCAGGCACTGCGCCTAATGCTGCACCGATTCCAACAGTTGCACCGATTCCAGCTAAACTAAATTCTTCAATAACTTCAATTCCTTTATAACGAGTGTTAAATTGTTCTTGAGTATTTTCTAATAAAATTTGCTGGGAAAAAGATAATTCAGAATCGCTTGATTCATGAATTAAATGATCATATGTGCTAGTGTAAATATCGCTTAATATTTCATTTTCAATAAATGATTTAATAACTTTATTCTTTTCATATACAGATTCTTCTTGAAAGAATAATTTGGAATATGATGACTCCATAAACTCGCTATAGTGCTTAGTAACATCGCTTGCGATAGATACGTCGCTGAAGATAGTTTCGGTTGATTCTTCTATTCTATTGCTCATTTTAACATATAGATCGTAAAACAGTTCTTCTGATTGTGTTTTAAATTTCTCGTTCATTTAATATCCTTCTAATTTTAATTGTTCTTTAACTGAGTCCATCATCGGACCTGGTCCAGCACTTGGGTGATTTTGATTATTAACAAGTTCATGCATTTGACCCATAAGTTTTTCATATGAATCTTCATTCTTAGAATCTTCTTTCTTAGCATTTGTTAATTTAACATGTGCATTAATTTTATGATTTTCTATATCAATTGTCATTTTTATATATTTTTGAATCATGTCTTCGTATTTGATTAGCATTTCTTGAACTTGTGCTAATGTTTCGAATTGTGTCAAAATGTGCGATGAATTGATTCCAGCAAGCTTATAATTTTTTTCATTATTGTATCGTTCGACTGCATCGTTTGATCTATTGATCATATCATCAATTATTTTTTCTTTTGTTTTAAGTTTTGTTATTTTAATTTCTGCTTCAGTTATCTTATCTGCTATATAGTTTAATTGTTTATTTAAATTAAAACCATAATTAATAATGTTAAATTCTGAATCAGACGTTATTGTTTCGTATTCGACAACTTTGCCTTTTGCAGCGTTACTACCAATTTTCATTATAATTTCCTTATATATTTGTTCTTAATGAGTACTTATATTGTATCTTATATTCTGAATTATATTAAAACGATCTTTATCGATAAAGATCGAAAAAGTTACCATAGAAATACTCTCTTTTTTTAAAGACAAGAAATTTTCTAAGGATTAGATCCTTAGAAAATAACCAATACTTTACAATAATTAAATTTATTTTAATAAAACCTAACCAATTGGAATTGATCCACCTGATTGAAAGTTTTCATAAAGTTCTTCAATTTTATTAAATGTTTTTGCACCATTTAATATAGTAACCGCTTTATCCATTACATCTGAATTCGTTTCATCTAGAGGAAAACCATCAAATTTATATTGAACAGTTGGTTTAACAAAAGAGTTATCTGTAATGTTTGCATCATAAGCAGATTTTAAATCTGTAGTTGGTTGAACACCGTCAAAATAATCAATTTTTATAATATCGTCAGCTGTCCAGTTTGATCCAGTGTCACCAATTTTTCTGATTACAGGTTTTGTTTGAATTACCATACAAGCGCCTTTATATTCAGATGCTGAAAATTTTTCAGCCATTGTTGAACCACCGAGGTACGGGTTGATATAAGATGTCCATTGACGGTGAACTCTAAAAATAGGAGCGCCCCAATAGTCTTTATATTGTATACTGAAATCTCTAGTGATTGTTTGACCAGTAATAAAACTTGCATCAACACCACCTTGTCCTTGAACGTCTTGTATATTAATTTGACGATCGCCTGGAGGAGTATATGATTCAGCTGAAACTAATAAAAATTCTTTAGCTTTAGCTCTATCAATTCCTGAATTCTTATCACTAAAAATTGTTGTTGGTACACCAAAGAATACATAAAAGTATCCTTTAACGAATGGGTGATCGCCTTCAGTTCTTGAAGACCCACCAACATATCTTGATGCGTCAACACCTGTTCCGGTTTTTAAACTTATTTTATCCATAAATGCCATTTAGTACTCCTTATATAACAATAATTGGGATATCGATTGATTCTAAAGTCCCAACAGGATTAACTGTAATAGTTAAACGTAGTTTATAAGTTTCATCATTAAATGTTGCTTTAACTGTTGCGCTTTTGAAGATTCCATCAATTTCATTCTCGGGAGTGATTACCCATTTAGCTAATTCTGTTTCTGTACGAGTTACAGCAGTATCAATTACAGATCCAACAGCTTTAGTTTGTAATAAATCTTTTAATAATTTAGGAAGATTTTTACGAATACGGTGTAGAACTTTTACAATATTGATACGTGAAAGCTTACTTGCTTTTTTGTACATTGTAAGTTGATCAATAATATACGTCCCATCTGGTTCAACAATTACAGAATTGATTTGTTGATTACGAAGCTTCTCAATCTCTAAAGATGTAGGAGCATAAGTCAAGTTAAGTTCAGTACTAGCTAAAGTACCTTTAAGCATATTCGCAACAGGTTCTGTAATTGAAATTTGATTATCAATTCTAAGATGAGCAACCATTGCATAATATGATAATGGCATATACATTCTAAGATTATTATCAGTTCTATGAGTCTTATTTAATTGGCCCGAATACATTGCTGAGTTATAACTTGATTGAAATAATCTTTCTTTTCTTGCAATTAAATCTTTTTCTGGAAGTTCTTTAGTTACAATAGTAGGATTATATGAAAGTGGTAAACTTAGAATTGGTAGTGTTAAACCAATATCATCAGCTAAATCAATAATTGCAACTTGCACTTTAGCGTCTTGTGTCCAATCAGGAATATAATCAAAATCATATTTCGGATATAATATTTCACGTAATTCTGGAGTAGCATTAAAGAAATTTAAAATAAGTTCTTTAGCATTTTGATGACCATCAGTAGATGTTCCATTCATATTTAAAGTTTTGTTTAAATGTAAATTTGCACCATCATTACCACTAAATAAAGGCAATGTTTTTTCCATAAGTGTTTTATATATTTTTTGTCTTAAAACTTCAACTTCAGATATTTTAATATTACCAACAACTGTTCCAATTGTTAATTCTGGATCATATGTTAATTTATAAAAAGAATCATCACCATCAACTTTATAAAACGTTGGATGAATTGCATCAAAAGGAGCATCAACTAAAGATATTTCGTTTAGTGAAACAAGACCTTTTTTAACAATAATTCTTTTAGCTAAATCAGGAAGTGAATCAGCATCAGATCCATCATATGTTAAAATACCTGTCATTTTAGCAGATGGTTTATCAGTTGTAACAACAGCTGTTAATCTTTGCTTTGTGACAGTATTTGTAGAACCTGGGATAAGCTCATCATAGTTTTCAATTTTAATTTCGTAAAATTTACCAACAATTTCTTCATCTTTTACAATTAAACGTTCTTCAACCATATCATCGATTGTTGCGTCTTTTGCTAATTCTTCTGAATATTTTGGATTGATATTTAATGTTGCAAAATCATTAGCATCTTTGAAAATACTATTTACAAATAAATCTTGTCCCGAAACTTTATCAAGAATTGGTTCATTTGTTGAACCATCAACTTCGATTAAAGAAAATACAACAGGGTCACCAAGTGATTTTAAACCAGTGTTTGTTTCTTCAAAAACTTCAGCTTGTACAAAGTTGAACTTATAATTAGTTTCACCATTGATATCTGAATCCATTTTTTCATGTGAAATAGCAGGTGTAAATGTTACGAATATTGAATTATATCCCTCACCACGAGCAGTTGCAAGTGCAGATAAAACGATATTATTATCAACAATTGATTGAGCACCAACGTAAGTCATATCAGATTTTGAATGAATACCAGCATATGTTTTTGATTCAATAACTGGGAGGTCTTCTGTACCAATATTACGTAATGTAACATTTGAATATGTTGCATCATCAGGTAAAAGTCTATATGTTAAAACATTATCTGTTCTAGCAGCTGCTAGACCGTATAAATAAGCATTACCATATTTTTTTATATCTTGTTTACCAAGATTATATTTGAATTTGTCTATTGATTCGTGACGTACGAATCTTTCTCTACCGAACTTACTAAAAATTGGTAAAAGAATTGTTCTTGATCCATTTAATTGAATCTCAATTGAACTACGATCGATTACAGATGTAGTTACACTTGGAATAATTGGAGTGTACATTTATGTTCCTTTTTGTTTTTCATAAAATAAATTTATTTGTTCCATTAAATTTTGAAAGTATTTTTCTAATTATTTGTTCTCTGTGTGTGTATTTCAACACAAGAATAGAAGCTTTCGCTTCTAAACTAGAATATACCACTCGATTCGTAAAGAATCGTTGATTTCTAACCATTTTGTGAGTGTCGTAAACCTTGCAAACATTCTAGAGTTTGCTGTATATCTTGATGCCGCGGAATTATCTGATCCTTTTGGGATTGAATAATTTACACCATCAATAACAGTGTCTTCATATTCAACAGCGTATAAAGCTGCTTCATTAAATGCAAATGGTCCAGACTCATCAACTTCTTTATAAAGTTCATCTTTTCTAACAACCATTGTATATTTAATAGTTGTAAATGCTGGGACTTTAATTGTTTCACCATTCACAACAATTTCATGAATTTCTTTTACAATTTCAATTGAACCACTAGTGTCTGATTGAATCTTTTTATATTTACCTTTATGAATATATTGAAAACGTTTATTGTAATCAGGATAATCATCAGTGTCTGAACTATCATCAGCAAATTTACCTGGTAATTTTAAATCTAAATCATTATCAAATGGTCCAACTTTATTTGGTTGTTCTGCTGTATCAGCTCCACCAATACCAACACCAAAATATCTAATCTTATATTTCGTAAGATCGTCTGTTGATGATGGTAATAAAGATGAACCAGCAGTATCTGCTAATTTTTGTGCTAGAAATTCTCTACCTGATAATAGAACAAGATTTGGAGTTTCTAAAACCTCACCTGTATCATTATCGGTTATTACAACATAACCTCTTACGGGTTTTGCATAATGTTTACCAATTTCTTCTGGAGATAAACCGCCTTCGCCTAATGATGATGTTAATGCTTCATCAGCAACAACTTTTTCATCTACATTGGATACTCTTTTTATCATGTATAATTCCTTTTTTTAAATCTTTTAATATTATGGTTTTGTTCCATAATATGCATCGGTTGATTCGGTAAAACTAGTTACGGTTGAATCATTTATTATTTGTATATTAAATTTATCTTTTGCTTTTGTTGAATCTTTTACTATATTGTTCGTTATCAAATATTGATTATCAATTGGAGTTATTTCACTAAATATATCAATAATATCAACTTCGAAACTTGCATCATCACCGACTGTAACTTGTTGCATCTTATCTCTTATGATTTGAATAGTTGCATCAGTATTTTGATAACTTAATTCAGCTTTGAAGAAATATTGTTGAAATAAATCAACAACTGGATTGAAAAATTCTTCTTTGAATGTACTAGCTAATAAAAATCTTTTAAATGTATCATTTACAAAATATGTAATGAAGTTATCCATTTTAACAACTTCTACTAACATTTGTTTATAATTTAATAAAAATAATTCTACAAAATCAGATGCTTTTGTGATCGCTTCTATCTTTTCAACAACTCTAGGATATCTATCAATAAAATGTAATTTCAACATATCATACAATCCATTATTTAATTCAATATATTCTTTATCACTTAAAGCAATTATGTTGAACAATTCTCTAGGAGATGATGGTTTATATGATTTATATAAACTATTTATTTTTATTTTCATTAGCTTATGTTGATCTTTACCTGATATAATATTTGTTCCATCTGGGTAAAATTCATCAAGCTTTATAAAAAATTCATCAAATGATTTAGGAATATTACCTGCTAAGTATTCATGAAATTGTGCAATGTTGAATATTTTAGTTTCTTGTAATTGATTAGATGAACCTAATAGTTTATTTAATCTTCTTTTAAATTCTAAAAAATCTTTATGAACATGTTTCATATCTTTATAATATAGGATCAATTTATATATTTCATCTAAGTTTTCAATAGGGAATAATAAAGAATTATAATTTAATGTGTTTGTTCCTTTATATGTCCAGCCGGGTGTTTTTACCTCAATTTCTTTCAATTTAATAAACATTAACATATTCATATAATCAGACATTGTTAATTTAATAACACTTCCACCAATTCTAAAAGTAAATACATCATTCTGTGTCTTAGTCATTGAAAACATTCTTACCAAATCTGGTAAAAACTCCATATGATCCATTGTCTCAGATGTTCCAAATTGGATATATAAAACGTTTGTGCTAATTGGAAAAACATTCTTTGGAGCTCGATTCCTAGTATCTGTATCAAAGTAATCAAACCGTCTCATTAAATATTTTGAAGTTCTTAAGTCATTAGCATCGATTTCAGTTAGAACAGATAATGGGTCTTTTATAAGAACAGGTTCTAGCATATAACGTAGTTCGTTTTCAGAACGAACAGATAAATTATAATTTCGGATTTCTAAATCAAATTTAGTAGTTGCTGAACCGTTTATCTCTTTTGGTATATCATATACAATATTATTAAGTTTTAAATGTATATTATCTGTTACAGTAAAAGGAAAATTTAAAGTATATTTAATAATATCATTTATACCATCATATTTTGGGGTCAGTCTAAAAGTTTTTTTAGGAACACCTGTTGATGTATCCACAAAAACTGTATCTTTAAAATTTACAAATTGGGCAGATGTTTTATTATATGATGCTAATGGTAATTTATCACTATCAACATAATACATTTCATCAATGACAATTTTTGAATCGTCTAAATATTCTTTAATCTCAGCAGATGTTAATTTCCTATCAACGTTTGTTGATAGGATATCGTATTTTTTCATATTTATTAAAATTTCTGTTGAACCTTTTTTAATACTAAATTTATCAGTATAATCCAATTTCATTATTATGTTATGAGCTGCTGGTTCGAATAGCTTTATAAAAAACTCAACTCTATTTTCCAATTCAAAAACTTTAGGAAAAACCTTATATCCAATATCAACATCTTTAATTTTACTAGGGATAGCGTCAATTGCATATTTATTAGATGGTGTTCCATCTAGAGATAAATAATAAATATATTCGGTCGTTGGTGATTCATATTTTGATTTAAATTGTCTTTGTTCTATACGAACATTATAAAAATTTAAGTTATGATAAAATTCGCTAATTATATCATTAAATAATTCAAAAGAAACATTTGAACCTTTCGATTCAAATAATTGAGAAAGTAAATAAGCTGTTTTTGTTTTTAACATATCAGGGAAAGCTTTACTCAATCTACGAGATATACCAAATTGGTCAAACAAACCATTAATTAGTTTTTTTGACGGTTTTTGATTTACAAAGTTTATAACTTCTTCTGGTTCCTTAATATATAAATCTTCTAAAAAAGTATATAATAAAGATTTTATATCTTCTTTATTATTATTTGTATTAAAGATAGGACTATCTACAATAATATCCGAATATTCTTTTAAGGCTGTTTTTAATACTTTGACGTCTGGTGCGTCTAATTGATTCGATACCGATACTTGTATTGCCATTATCTCTCCTTTTTAAGCATTTTAAGCATTTAATGAATTACCATTTAAATCTCTAACGATTTGTGTTGCATCTTCATCAAAAACTTTTTCTTTTTTTGTGTGTGGATGACCATCGACAGGTGGAACATAATTTACAAATTTTAAATATGTTGTTTGAAGATCATATACTTTTTTCATTAATATTGATTGTTTTTGGCCTGCCCATTTATCATATGGAACGCTCGGATCATAAGGAGGTGCAACATATCCTTCGATTGGCATGTATGTATCATGTTCAGTCATAGGGATAAATGTTGACACATCTAAAGGATAGTTCATTATAATTTTAATTGGTAATTTTACCAAGGTGTTCAAATATATCAATGTTTCATTTAATTTTTTGATCTTTGGTTCGGTTAGAGTTAATGTGCTATCAAGATATCGACATTTAATACAATCATAAGACGCATTAATAATTTCTAGTTCATTATTTCTATTCTCGATTAACCCGGCGTAATCTTCATATAACTCGCTGCTATAGAACTTTCTAAACTCTTTCATATAGTAGTAGTGTTCTACTATGTTAAGCTTTTCTACTGAGCTACGAGACCAATTAGCTGTTTCAAAAGTTAATTGATAAATATTAAGATCCTTTACCGAATGTACAAAATTTACTTCTTTAACTTCAAAATATTCGTTTGTGCTACCATGTTGATAAAAATTTAAAATGTCTCCTGGGAGTGGTTCAGTTACAGCCAATATAGTTAAGACACCTTGAGTTTTTCTAATTACTCCTTGATTCTGTTCATCATTAACATTTTGATAAGTTAATGGTTGCATTTCAAGAACAGGTGTAAAATCAAAAATATCAAAAGCTCTATTATACCATGCTGTTGTAATAACGTCTAATTTATCATGAATACCTTTTGTCATAGGAATGTTTTGTTTATAATATCTAACACTTAAAGCATTGATTGTTGAGTTCAGTGCATAGTGTTCAATTTTGTTTAAATACTCGGAATATACATCATAGACATACATATCCTGATGTAATGTATCAGCTACCATTTAAATTCCTTATTTTAATTCAAAACTAATTGGTTCTTCATTATTCGCTTGAAGTGTAATTAGAATTATTGTGCTAACAGCAATTCCTTGCACCTCGCGATAATCTATCCCAACTAATGAAAACTCATCACTATAAATATTAGATAATGATTTAATAAATTCTGTTATTTCTTCCAAGATAATCTTCTTGGTAAAAAACGTCGCTTTTGTTTGCAAAGATTCTTTAATTCTTGAACCGAAGTCGTTTGAAAAAGGAATCTCTCCTTGTTGTGTTCTAATAAATCTACTAAAGGCATCACCTAAAAATTCTGATCTATTTGTAACCTTTTTAAAATAACCATGATTAATATTAATATCAAAAAGGTTATCTGTTAGTGGTATATGTTTCTCAATTGATCTAAAGTTTCTATATTTTGTACTAAACCAATTCAATACAATTTCATTAAGTTGATCAGTTGTTAATATTTCAATAACTAAAGCATCTTCAACTTTAGTTGGTGATAATCTTTCTGAACGATCCAAATAACTATTCATTATTTCTGAATCTTTAAAAATCTCTCTAAATCGTGATTTTCTTAAATATGATCGGCCTTCAACTTCAACAATAAATCCATAATATTCGAAAAATATTATACCTACAGTATTCTGTTCTTGGATCAATAATGAATCTAGTCTTAATGTTTGATCAAAGTTAATATGTAAATCATTAAAATATTGCATCAGTTTTTGAATATCAATAACGTCGCGTCTTTTTATAATAACTTCATTATATGTTACACGTTGATTTTTTACACCAATCATATCTTTTACAGATATATCTAAATACATTTTATCTCCTTTTGGGTTTGGTTCTTCTTCATGTTGCTATCTCAAATACAATTTCAAATATTATTTCATCACATCTTTCATACGAGCATTTTTAGTCCCAGAAATCTTTTTCTGGGACTCTAAAAGTGTTTCTCGCATATATAAAGGCAATGAAAAATATTCAGAAAAAGATAATGCTAATCCGTCATAAGCCACCGCTGACTGGTATCGAACTAACTCATACTCATAAATTGAGTGATGATCTTCATCAGTTGTAAACAGATAACGCTTTACGAAAGAAGTCTTGTTCTGGGCTAATATTTTCCCATTTAAATAATCTATCATCACATTTAATATTATCACATTCTAAAGATAAATAAAAGCTTGGTGCATAATCAACTAATGGTTTAACTGAATCATCATCTAATAATTTAGATTGTAATTCTAAAGGCATTCCCTTAATCGTAGGTATAATATCTTTAATTTTATCAGTTAGTGTTAGTGTGTCATCGCCTGTTTTAATTTCAATTTTAGAAATATATACACAAAACATTTCAAGCGTTGTCATAATATCATTATTATCTTCAACAGATGATCTCATATCGGATGATTCCTTTTCTTCCAAAATAAACATTCTATCTTGTTCTGTAGGCATCTTATATGTTACAGTAAAACCTTCGATGATTTTTGATACAATTTCATATTCATCAAAATCTTTTTCTTCAGCCCAACTTTTTTCTATTGTATCATCATGAATTAACATGCTTGGTGGAACTTCATAGTGACCTTTTGTGCCACAGTTTGGACATGAAATTATCTTTTCAGGTAACTTTGCAAAAGTTGCATCTAATAATGCATAAACAAGCATTTGCTTATCTGGTGGTGTTAGATGATTAACAAAATCATCCGCACTTTCAAATTTTAAACTATCAAAAGTTGTATGAGCATATAATAATTCATTAAATGTTCTGATGAATGTTGAGCCAGATACTCTCATAGTCTTTTGTTGTAAATCTTCTGAACCAGTTACTGGAGTAACAATAGCTTTCGTTTGTAAAATTGGTAAATCAACCTCAACGGCTCTTGTTCCTGCTAATGCTGCTAATGCTTCTAAAGCTACTTTTGAATTACTAGGTGCCTTTATCGGTACTTCTATTTCTTCTAACATGAATATTCCTTTTATATGTTGTTATTTATTTGTTATTGTAAATCAATACTCTACTTATTATTTCTATGGTAACTTTTTTGATCTTTAAAGATAGAAAAAAAACGATCTTTAAAGATCGTTTTTACTCTTGTCATATATTGTTGTATAATAGTCACTATATGACATCGTAATTTTTTTTCTATCTTTAAAGATCGTTTTCTCTGAAATCAAGGACAAGAAAATATCTAAGTCCTAAGACTTAGATATAATTTTACTAGTTATTGTTAAGACCTAAAGCAGTCTCATAACCTGTAAGTTCGATAGTACCAATAGCTTCATTTCTAACGATACCAATCCAGTTACGAGATTTGATGAAAGAACGTTTAACACTATCAGTTGTCTCAGTAATCACATAAAGTGGTTTGTGAGAAATTTCAACGATTGAAGATTGAGCTAAAGACTCAGACTTCGGAATAAGGTGAATATATTGATCACCAACAGCATGTGAAGTAATTACTTCTAGTTTAGAGAAAGAACCCATTTCACCAGAGAAACCAGTTTCACCTTCATAACCATCAAATTTGATAGCGAAGTTTTGCATAGATTTAAGAACAGCAGCTGAATCAATACCAGTAACTAAATACTTGATTTCAAAACGAGTTGATTTTCTAATCTTCTCTTGAAGAGCGATAAGAACAGGAATGATATTTTTGAAGATATCTTGAACGCTTGCTGGTTTAGTACCATTAGCTTCAGTGATTCCACCAACAGTTGATAAATCAATTTTACGATAGTGACCATATTTCTTAGCAGCAGGAATGTTTGACTCTAATAAGTCAGCGATTTCGAAATCTCTGTTAAGTTTGATTTGATCTTTTACATAACCTTTAAGTTGTGCAATAATATCTAAATTGTAAAGTGATTTCCAATCTTGGATAACTTCTTCAATATTTTCAATTTCAAAAGAATCTTCAATATCACAGTTGATATCAAGTACATCTTGTTTAGGACGAGCTTTAGTTACAGCAAGACCGTTACCAACACCCATAATTCTTAGTTTAGCATCAATGCTTACAGAAGCAGTTGCAACACCACCCATAGAGATAGCAGACCAAGTAATATCACCAGATTCAAAGTTAATTTGACCTTGGATTTTGAAAGTACTAATTACTGTTTTGCTTGCAGCAAGTTCAGCAGTAGTTTCAGCAGCAGTTGGTTTTTTAGCATCAGCACGTTTTGCAACTTCAACTTCAAGAGCAGAAACAGTTAATTCTTCAGCAGCAAAGTTACCACGAGCATCAGCAACAGCGATAAGTGAAACAGCAGCATCTTGAGTAGCGTTTCCACCAGCAGCTAAAAAGTCAGCATTAACAACAACGTTAATTACTTTAAAGTTACGCTTGTTAAGACGAAATTGTGAATGGTTACCACTATAGCTAGCAACACCAGCAAATAATTCAGTAAACGCGTTTCCACTTTGAGAAACAGTAATTACTTCGTGACCAGTTCTGATTGATTTAGTAGCAGTTGGGAATTCATATTCTTCAACATTACCTTTATGATCAATAACTTTAGAGATCCATTTAAGACGTGGGATAGTCATAGTTGGAACATTTGATGGGAATACAGAGATAACCTTACTTAAAAGAGGATCAGAGTAAATATCAACTAACATCGGGAAAGATGTAACAGCATAAGTAATAGCATCAGGAGAACCTAAAAGACTAGCAGACTCTTCTAATAGAGCTTCACGTTGACGATCAAAAAGTGCTTTAATCTTACGAGTTTCAGACTCTTCAAGACCTTCTAAAAGTTTGTTAGCATAAGAATCGTAAGTAACTTGATCAGTTACGATTGACATTGCACTTGTAGCTTCTTCAAATAACTCTGAGTTTTCAGTGATATAAGTGTTGAAGTTTTCTAAAATAATATTTTCATTCATAAATTTTTCCTTGGGGTTTGTTTTTATTAAGTATTTGTTACAGCACATAAATTTTTGCTGTATTTTTTTTAACTTTTTTTAAATTGATTAATTTCGTTTAAAATATAATTATATTTTAAACGAAAAAGACTTGATAGTATTACGAGTTAAACTTAGATCAATAAGGTAATCAATAGATTCCTCAATTGTTCCTTGAATACAAGAACCATCTAATGTACAAGCTTTAACTTGTTCACCATCTAGATTGAACTGTGCGTATCCTGCACCTGTGCTTTCCATAATGATTTCAGTAATATCTTGTTTATGTGACGTTAATTCTTTTACAAGAGCTAATGGGTCTGTGCTTTCATTTATGAATTCATAAATTACTGCTGATGAATGTGAAGGGTTTGATACAACATCAAATGTTAAAGCTTTTAGTCCAATTGGACTAACCATAGTAACACCTGTTGGTGATTTAGTTGAAGAACCAAATGCTCTTAACGAAAAACCAATTGTAACTTTATCTTTTAACAAACGATAAAGATTAATACCTTTATCGTTTGTTAATGTTTCACATTCTGCTGTAATGAACTTTCCGTCATACTCTAATTTAGAATATAATACACATGAGTCCTGAAGACTAATAGTGCTTGACCGTTTCATCTTAGCAGCAGTATCCCCTTGAGGAGACGGATGATCCATCTCACCCAATAACTTACGCTCAGAAGCTTTAGGTGCAAGTTGTGCAACAATAGCTCTAAGCACTTCATCAGTATAGGCTCTACCGTTATTATTAGTAACACCTTCTTCTTGAAGCTTAGCTTTGAATTTAATTTTTTGTTCACCATTAAAAGTACTTTCTTCTAATAGTTGCACATCCATCGGGGTATAAGCACTTTCGTGAATAATATTAAAATTCATTTGAGTCCTTTTGAGATATAAAATCTCGTTAATTTGGGTAGTTGTTAGATCTGCAGATTTAACAGAGTTCGTAGAAGTAATTTCTACTTAAGTATTTGTTATCACTGTTTAAAATATTCTATCTAAATACTGTTTGTTTTATCTTTTATAAAAAAAGATAAAACTGAATCTCGAACATAAATAATTCCAGATATAACGAATAGTGAGCAAACTAGAAAAAACATTTCAATTTTATATTGAGCATTCTCTAATATATCAACGAACTTGTTAATACTTTTTTTGAATTTATTCATCAATTTATTCCTTTAAAAATATATGCATCTAAATGGTAAAAAATAAATGCTCCAACTATTTGCACCATAACTAAGTGTAAATACTCGTTCTTAATTTTTGTAAATGTTTTTATCAAATACAAAGGTACCATCATAACAAGAGCAGATAGTAACCATCTTCCAACATACAAAGCGAAGTGCCAAGACATGTAATCATATTCCATTTAAATATTCCTTTATTTATCGAAGTTTAAGTATGCACCAGAATACTTAACGGAGTAATCTGTATTTATTTTCATAAACTCATCTGGTGTTATAACTTTTAATTCATTATACTTTACTTCAGTATCATTTTTCAATTTAATTAAATATGTTCCAATTTCAGCAAAGACCATTTCAATTGTATATAAAGAATCACCTAAGAAGATCTTGGGTGATGTAATTTCTATAAATTCTGCAGTGCCCGCTTTCATATAAAACAATTCAAATTCAGGAGATTCTGATATGACTTTAAGATTTTGCGGGGCATTTTTCAACCAGAAACTCATATCTCTCTCCTATTAAATAAATGATTTTTGTTTAGATTTCGTAATAATATCTTGAGTTGAGTATTCTACGACCTCGATCGCGATCGGTGTATTTTGCATATTGATTGCTTTATTAGAAATCATAGCAGTGTATAGACCTTTTGTTAAGTTCATAAGAACTTTGTATATACCAGTGTTACCAACTTGAGTAACAGTGTCTCCAGATGTGTGACCAGCTGAATCTTCTTTTGTTTTTAAAACATTACCTGTAATTGATTCAATGTAATAGTATGATGTTCCAATAGTAATAACATCACCGTCCTGAAATTGAGTACCATCAGCAACAGGAACAAAATTTGATCCTGCTGGAATATCTCCAGATAATGTTGAAGTATTACCATCAACAGTTATCATAATTTCAGAAAAAGTATTAGTTATAGTTGCTGATGTTCCATCAGCTTCATTGATAACTAATCCTCTAAATTGTTGAACTGGAATATTATAAATATTGCTTGTTGATCCAATTTTTAAATAAAAATCAGTATTTGCTTTTTTAGTTACTTGCATTATAATCTCCTTACACTAGTACTTGGAAGCTTGTAGCTGACGCTTTAGGGCTTACCACTTTAATTGCATCTGTTCTCTGTAAACCAAATACAGAATCTTTTGCTTTAATCATATATGTACCTTCATCAGGCATAGTCAATTCATAAAAATATAAACCAAGTGCACCGGATCTATCAACAGTTGTATTTAAATCAACAGCTGTTTTTAAACCTTTATGAAGTCCAAGTTCTTTACCTGTTGCATCAACAGAAACAATTCTATATATATCAGTTTTAGCACCTGCTGTTAATTTTATACGATCGTTAATATAATAACCAGTTGTGTCTTGAACCTTAATACTTTGAATACCTAATCCTCTAGCTTCGTCAACAGTTGTCTGAAGAGCCGTAAATGGTTCTGCAGATTCTTGCATTTGAAGATTTTGAAATACATATGCTGAAGTATCTTGATTATAAACATCAAGTTTAAAATCAGCACCGTAGTAATTTAGAGCAGAAAGAGTTACCTTATCTGCTACGTTTTTAATCAATAAGCCTTTCATTACAGCTCCTTATTTACATCAGGGAATATAAAATATATTTCCTCTAGTTTAGCTTGTTCATACGCTTCGTCTGAACACTCAGTTAATTCGATATCGAACTCTATTTCATCATTAGCCGTTCCATCTGGTTGGTGTACTAAATCATTAGCATTATCACGAACCTCTAAAATAACTTTATAATGACCATTTTGTGAAAACTCTATTTCTAAAGCATCATTTAATGTTACACCACTATGATTGTCAACTTGAACTTCTGTCCATCCAGCACCAAAAGGCATTAGTAGATAAGTTCTATACTTAGCATCAGTAATTGTACCATCAGCATCAATTGTTGTATGGTTAAATCTTTGAAGTCTGGGTGTTAATTGAGTCTTAGTTAATTCAGTTACTGGTAATGTATTAGTAACTTCATAAGCTTCTTTACGAGTAAACGTAAGATCTGTCCAACCATCATTCCAATGGATTAACATTTCACCCTCAATCTTATTAAGAGCAGCAATTGTATGAGCTGTAGTTGAATCAGCAGTTAAGCCGGTCAATTCATTAGTTGTTGAATCAATAGTACCATTCTTAAGTTTGAAGTTAAGTTTTGTATCGATTGCTGTTACTCTAGTATCTTCATCTTTGGCACCATATGCATAGAATTCAATATTAATAGAATCACCATGTCTAAAATTAGTTAGAATACCATCAGGAGTAAATACAATATCAGGAAGTGGTTTATGATAATGAGATCTTATTGTTTTATCACAAATTGCTTCTAAACTATAAGAGTTAGTTGCTTTGTGTCTAGATGTAAAATCTGCAATTGTTGTGAATGTGTGTTGAGAAGTACTATCAAAAGTTCCACTTGATTCAAAATCATATTCATCTGTAATATTACCAACACTATCAAATACAAGAGTCGAATAATACATTCTACGGTGATAAAAAGTGTTTCCTGAATAAACCCATGAGTCTTCATCATCTGAGCTAGGAACAGCGTTATACTGCTCATTAATAACTGGATGTGGTTCAAAAGACCAATTACATGTTGGAACCATTTTAGGTTTCAATTGAGGGTCTAATACATAAACGTTTGTTGAACCATCGTGAACAATTGAGAATGTTGTAAATCTAGTTTTAAGACCAGTTGTAGCATCTGAAGTGTTTCCACCATCTAAAACATCTTGCCATAGACAAATAATAATAACATCATTTGCTTTTAATTCGCCTGTTTGAGATAATGAATCACCATCACCAGCATTGAAGTTAAACTGTTGTTGATCAGAAGTTCTTGTGTTATTCCACTTTCCTTGACGGACATAATAAGCACGATAATTACAATCGATTGGGTTTTCATTCTCATCAACAATACTATTTGCGTGACAAGTAAAAGTTACATTTAAAGCCATTATATCCTCCTAAGCAATTGACCAGTCATAGACTAGTTCTGAACCAGCATAGTTTTTTGTTTTAATCCAAAAACCTATTACTTCATCGTTATTTGTTGAATCCACCATTTTAAGTGGAAAGTTGTGCTTTGTTAATGGAGATGTTACAGCTGGTGTAAAACTCAAAAACTCTGCAGATTGTGTATCAGTGGCAGGGTACGCATTGAATACTTCAAAGATATCCTTACCCGCTACACTATATTTTGTTTCGATTTTTTGTATAAAATCTTCATATATTTTACCATCAATTGGGACCGCACATAACATCCAAGTATCTTTCTGTAAAAGAATACTACCAGATAATGAATCAGCAGCTGAACCGAGATAAGGTACTTGCATAAGATGACTTTCACCATCAATCATATAAATAGATAATCCTAAATCACTAGGAACATGATAATAAAAACCATTACCTAATTCAGTTAAATTTCCAGTCTCTACGATTGTTCCATCATCTTTCATTCTTTCGATAGGGATGGTTAAACCTGTTTCACCATTATAGTGTATAAATTTAACTACTGGTTGACCAACATTAAATATTACAGGATATTCGTTGAATTTTCCCATAATGATACAATCTTCATCAGGTGTTGTTACATTTGTTTTTTTATGTCCATTACCTATATTTGAAATAGTAGGAGAAGCAGGTGATATATCAGTAAATGATAAATCATTTGCAAATTTAAAAAGGCTCAGCCCTTCTGTTTCTTCCGACGTTGAAAATATAGGATATGAACTATTGCGATTTTTTAGCGCGGATGTTCTCATATAATCTCCTTTATTATTTGTTTCTTGTTGCTGAAATTCACGACAAGAAATTTTCTATTGGAATAAATTCCAATAGAAAAATAAGTTATGCAAATACTTTAAAAGAAGTACTTGTAGAACCAGCTTCTACTTTACCTTCGATAGTAAGTAGTTTAGCATCAACAGAGTCGAAACGAGTAACTAATTCTGTTTTAATAGCAGTTAAGCCATTAGTCGCATCATTAAGAACGTTAAGAATATTAGTTTCACCTGTTTGAACAGCAGTGTTAACACCATCGATTAATGCTTTAAGTGCAGCAAGACCAAAACCAGCATCTTCTAAAGTTACTTTGTTTGCATCAACAACAGCTTGAACAGCATCAGTTTTAACAATGATAGCAGCTTCAGAAGCAGTGATAGCATCAGTTACGGCAGTTTGTGCAGTTGTGATATTACCTTGAAGAGTTAAAAGTGCAGCAGCAAGACTTGATTCTTTAGCAACACCAGGATTAGTAGCATTGTAGAAAGGATTAGCAGTAGTACCATCTCTTAAGAATTCTGTACCAACAAGCATATTCTCGATATCATCAGTATACCCTTCTAAAGCAGTAAGACCTGAACCTGAAGCCATTGCTTCGTTGATTTGAGTAACAAAATCCATTACAGTTGTAGCTGTACCAGAAGTATCACCATCAGAGATTAGTGCAGAGATTGCAGCGATATCATCTTTAAGTGTTACAAGAGTATCACCATTAAGACCATCAACATCAGCAGCAACAGTTGCTAAAGTAGTTGTAAGACTATCAACAACAAGTTTAACATCATCAATTGTAGCATCAACTACAACAACAGGTGCTTCGTGATTTCCCATACCAATTGTACTATTGTTAATTACGATAGTGTAATCACCTTTAGTTGCAATAGTAGTTTCTACCATATAAAGACCAGCTGTATTTGCATCTTCAGTGAAAGCTGCAGTAATATCTGTTTTAGCTCCAGTTGTATCATTAATATAATAAGCACCAAAGTTAGCTGCTTGACCTGTTAAATCTGCGTTTGTTCCGAGTTTTGTTTTGAAAGCAACTCCTGCTTTTTTTACTGAATAGCTCATTCAATTTCCTAGTTTTTTATTTTTCCATATAAATTTTTTTGATATATATTTGTTAAGAGTATTCTATGGTCATTGTTGATGACCATTAGCTAATTAAGTTCCAACCTCATCAATCATTTCAGGAGTCATAAAAGAACTACCGTTCTTATTGTCACCTGTAACAACAGCTGAAATACCTGCCAGATACGTACTTGTGCTAAAATATCCAGAAAGCACTATTTTAGTTTGTGTAAAATTTACTTTATCAAAAACTTTAGCAACCCATATTTCATTTTGCATCGTAAGTTTTTGATCAATAAAATAAGATGCAGCATCAACTAAATTTGTCAAAGTTCCAGTGCTTGATGAAGTAAAATCAAAATTTGCAAAGTTAACAATATGTGCATGTTCTCTACCTAAAGGCCAAGAACTTATATTACTGATTTCATATGATGAATCTTTTGAGTTTGAGATTATTACACAATCATCTTGTATAATATCAACATATCTTTGAACCGGTCCTGCAAGTGCAGCTCTAGTTTTAATTTCTTGTATTTTTGGCGCTTTACTTGCGTTAATACTCGCTATATATTTTAACATTTTTTTTCCTAGTTTATTTATTCCATAAAATAAGGTTATTGTAATTATTTGTTTGTTGTTGAAGATCAAAAATTACAATCTAGATTGTAATTGTGTAACCAGTTTCTTGTATAATAGTTTGATTCTCATTCACTTCATCAACAACGTTTGCTATTACTTGTCTGATACCTGAATCTAAATTAGTTAATCTAGCTAGTACAGAATCTTGGGCTTCAGTTATTCTTGCTAGAATTGCAGCATCATCACATGATCCACCTGAGTCAGAACCATCAGCAGATACAAACAATGGAAATTCCAATAGAGGTCTATCCATTTGAAAATTTCTAATCATTACTAAACTATCTTTTGTTATAGTCATTGTGTATGGTGATAATGTTTCCTCATTACTATTTTTATCAGCTTTAAAATGTGTAAGCTTTTCATCAACCATTCCAAATTGATCAGTTACACTATCAAATGCGATATCACCATTTATATCTCTTGCAACTATTCGAACTCCTGCTAATCGACTACCATCAGCATCTCTACAAATAGGATTAAATGTGTATTTAATAAACACATCAACATTATTCGTTTCTCTTTCAAATTGATAATTTCCACGAATTTCTGAATCTATAAATGTTAAATTATCCCCTCCATTATTTGATTCAATATATGCAAGCTTATTATAACCATCATATATGCCACCAATAATTGTAAGATTTCCCGCAAATTCTGGATTATGATATACAGAACATTTAAATGAACCATCAACTTTAGAATCAAAAACACTAAGGTTCTTCATTAATTTTAGATTACCCTTAGGAGATAATATACCATACTTCCCATGAGATTGTTTAAATATAATATTTTTCAATATTGAATTTGGTCCAGCTATTCTACCAAAACCATTTACTTGACAATCAATAACCTCAACATGGTTTGTTCCTTCGAAGAACCCCCAAAATCCAAAAACATCAACAATTGAATTATATAGGAATAGATCGCCTGAACTATTGATATTAGTGTGTCCGAAACCATAAGCGACTTTTATATTTGGAGCTTTTAAAACACATGATCCATATGTTGAACCATTTGATCTTTTATTTCCTAATTTAAGAAAAGCATTCTTGTGTACTTGAATTAAATCACCATTTACTGTAACTTCAATATCTGAGTCTTCGATACCACCTGATTGGATGATCAAGTCATTTTTAATCCAATATGATGTTCCTATCTTTTTTACATGTGCCGCTTTATTATGTGAATGAGCGTAATCATATATATCTTCAAATGAATATATATTATTAGTTATTTTTACACTAGAGTTATTAATTGATATAGCCATTTGATTCCTTTTTTAAATTATAATATATCTCAGTTCTTTCTTAGTTATTTGTTTATACATTGTATAAATCTCTTCAATTGTAAAACTATCAGATATTAAATTTACAAACATAACATCTGTATCTAATATTTCCTCTAAACTTTTTTCATCTGTAAACTCTATAATATTTTGATTATCTTTAATTTCAGTGGTTATCTTATTTGAAAATACAAATGTGTTTGTTAAAAATACATCATATACGCTATAATTAATATCTTCCATATCTATATCAACTGAGTTAATAAATTCTTTTCCTATATAACAATTTGCGATCATATTTTTCCTTTTTGGATTATGAGTAGACTCCGAAGAGTCTACATTAATCTAAAATACAGCTCCATCGCCTTCTTCTTCTTCTGGTTCCGGATCTGGTTGAGGATCAGGATCTGGTTGAGGTTGAGGTTGAGGTTGAGGTTGAGGTGTAGAACCCGTTTTACCACATTCATCTAATGTCATAGCAGCATATTCAGCTGGCATCATTGCTTCACCAGCAGTAGCATTTCCAACAACAACATGTTCAACATTTGCAACATAATTTGATGTTTGAAAAATTGTTGGTAAAACTGTTTTAGTGCTTGAATGAAATGCTTCATCTTTAACTACAACAATTACAATCTTTCCAGATGCTTCTGTTAATCTATTTGCTAATGCTGTTGCTATATCAACAGCAGCAGACATATTTGTAATTGTTCCATCGTTTTCAAAAGCAATTGCGATTTCTTTAACTAGATGCGCTTGAGATCTACCTAAAGGATAATTTTTAATATCATCAACAATAACTTTCGATGAATCTGATTTTGTTATAATAATTTTACCAGCTTCTGGTAAAATATCAAATGAATCAAATTTTGCCACCGATGCAGAATCTTTTGTTTTGTCAGCTGAATCAATTGCATCTATATCTGCTTTGAAATGGACTTTTTTAGCAGCCATTCCTGCTTCGTTAATTGATCTATGTATTCTAAATCTTGATTTTCTTCTAAACATTATATCTCCTAACGTATAACAAAAACATCTTCTGATGCTTCTGATGTTGAATTAGCGTCACCTGGTGTTACTAAATCATATTTAATTAAACCATCGTCTGATGGCATACTAAATTTAGACGCACATGCATCTGCATAAATTCTAACTATTCTAGATGTTCTAGCATCAAATGAATCGCAGAAATAAAAGTTTTTAAATCCACCACCAGTTTTAGCATTTCTAGAATGGTTTTGTTCGCCGTTTATATATCCACGAACTGCTACTACAACCTCTGCTTCAGTAAGCAGAGAGTTTGGACGAATTAAAACGTCTTTTCTTTTAAGAGCCATTATTTATCCTTATATTTCCATCGTTGCGATGAACGATGGGAATCTAACAGATTTAACAGATGCACTTCCTGGTACATAATATAACATTTTTCCAGGAGGAATGATAAACTTCTCATTATCAACTACATCAATATAAAATGCGTCGTCTGTTGATAAAATCATTTTCTTATCAGAATAATGGAAAAGTTTACCTTGAAGTTTTCCAACATAACCTAAAGCAAATTTTGATATTTTGATATTCTTCTTAGATGGAGTATCTAAGAAATCATCGGGACCATATTCATCAACAGGAGCATTGTTTTCATCAATTGGTCCAAGATAGAATTCATATTCTGTTGCAACTGGATCATGAACACCGTCTAAGTCATACCAAGTTCCACCATTATCAAGGATTCGTAAGTCTCCTGATATTGTTGTACTACATCTTAAATAACTAGGATTAACAACTGAACCATTTGTTGGATATTTGATCTCAGGAAGATCTCTAACTGTTTTAGTTGCATAATCAATAATTTTACGAATACCTAAAGTTGCAGCATATATTATAAAACCAGCATCTGTATAAAATACTTGTGTGTTTCTTGCATAGATTTTACTTTCGAAACCCAATTCAATTATATGAGAAGTTTCATCAACGAAGTCAAATAAAAGAACTTTTGTATAATCACCATTTGAAATATAAGATTTATATCTTTGATCTCTGAGATGTCCACCTCTACTAATCCATGTTCTATTTCCAGAGTTCCAATCACCTATTGGTAGGACTTTTTTTGATTCAGTCATAACATCAGTAACTGGATTCCATGTTCTATTAACCATAATATGATCAGTTGGGCCACCACCACCTGTACCACTATGACCTGTTTGAATATAGTGCGTTTTAAATACACCATCAACATAAATAAGACCTGCTGTAGAACCATAACCGATACGACCATGAGCAGAGTTTGCCTCTAACCATTTATAATCAATGAAATTAATATCTTTTACTTCTGATGGTTCACCTGCTATATATAAATGATGTCTATCAATCTTTCCATATCTTTCCATCATTATACCAGAACTTGCGGGTGCTTGTATAACTATATCTTTTCTTGCGTCATCCGTTTCTAACGGTCTGAATTTTTTTAACATTTATTATCCTTATATTTTAAGAATTCCATTTAAATTATGAGTAGACTCCGAAGAGTCTACATTAATCTAAAATCTAATGATTAAAGACCACCACCGTTACCACCGTTACCGTTTCCAGTACATGTAGCATCAGCTAAACCTAGAGCTTGTCTAAATTTATTACCAACTACACAAATGTCCATTTCTGAAGCTTTAAGGTCTCTAGCATCAGAATATGCTTTAAGATCTGTATCAAGTTGAGCAATAGCTGAACCAGAAGATGTTTCTAATGCTGCGATAGCTGCTGCATTGTCTTGAACTTTAGTTTTAACACCTTTAACAAGAGCACCAGCTGCGTCAACACCGTCATTAAGGGCACCTTCAACAACATCTAAACGAGTTTCAACGTCTCCAAGAGAACCTGAACCACTTCCACCTAGATTATCAAGTTGAGTTTGAATAGCTGCATCAGCTGCTGTACGAGCTGCTTCTTCTGCAGTTACTTTATTATCAACAACTACGATTGCTGCTGCATTTGCTGCTTCTGCTGCTGTAGCACGAGTAACTTCTGAAGCTAAATCGGCTGCTACTGTAGCTGCTGCTGCATCAGCTGCATCAATACGAAGACCTAGTGCTTTATCAGCATGTCTAGATTTTCTAGCTACTTTACGAATAGCTTTTTTAAGAGTGCTTGCATCACCTGCAACATCTTGAATATATTCTTCTAATGTATCT
>Ga0256824_10000096_pt1 | contig 28064 bp, 33 predicted proteins | sample CV67metaG_FD_191570 | JGI IMG/M metagenome (GOLD analysis project Ga0256824, IMG submission 191570) | Hydrothermal vent microbial communities from East Pacific Rise, Pacific Ocean - CV67 | ecosystem: Environmental > Aquatic > Marine > Hydrothermal vents | place: Pacific Ocean: East Pacific Rise...
CATCATCAAAAATCTTTTTGGCAACTTGTAGAGAAGTACCTCCCTGAATATAAAACACAGGTCAAAGAACTAAAGAATTTTACAACCTAAGGAAAAAATAATGGATATATATCTTCTAGCATTTTTACTCATCATTCTTATAGGGTCAGTCCTTGTTTATGTCTACTACCTAAAAGAAAAAAAAGAGCATCTAGACAGCATTAGAAGAGGTTTTTGTCCTCAGTGTAAACAAGATGACATAGAACTCACCGATCAACGCTCAGGTGGATGCTCTGGCCCACAGATGCTTACCTTTGAATGCCTCTCTTGTGGATACATCAATAGTTTTGCCGTAGATAGCTCAGATTCTTGTTGTAGCTCTGGCAAATGCCATTAGTTAACAACGACATCCTAAACTAGAATTGATAAAAATATTTCATCTTTAATTTATTAAAAGACTAAGATATCAAAAAAAACAGAAAAAATATCTATTTGGTAAGTAAAAATTGAGTTAATTAGAAAGTATGGCCGGGAGAGGGGGAAACATACAAGTATGATTTGCAACTTTTCTTAAAGTTATACAAATTCCTAAGTAATGCCCTAAAATACGGGCTTTGCTTAACCATCTCTTTATACATATTTCTGTAAAGTTATACAGAGTTATTCAGTCTGCTGTGGACTGAGTGTGGACTCAGATTTACTGATGAAGGTATATAATGGGTGATATATTCACTAAAACACTTCCTAAAAGAATTCCTACCAAACATGATGGTGTATATTATAAAGAGATAGAAGAAACCACCATTAATAGCAAAGGGAAAAGCAAAACTAAGATCAGCGATAAAGTCTATAGCATTCGTTATAGAGAAAATGGAAAAGAGCGGTTCATTACTCTTGGCAAATACAGTGAAGGTATTCGGGAGGCTTACTGTAAAACAAAACGTAATGAGTATATGACACTTGCTAAGAATGGTGAGTTGCCTCCACAAATAGAAAATCGTATCAAACAAAACATTGTTACACTTGATTCTTTAGCAGAGCAATACTTTACAGATAAATCAGAGAATAAGACCAATGAACAATTAAGAGGTAAATATAATTTTCATCTTGGATGTGTTACAGATAAACATGGTGAACTTCCAACTAAACATGGCAGCTCTCTTGGCAGGATGAATATCCACCTCATTACAAAAGATGACATTACCAAATTACAGAAAAAGCTAAAGGGTAAACTTGCTCATAAAACAGCCAATAGTGTTCTCCAACTGCTCTCAACCATTATCAATCACAATATTAGAGAACATGACCTAAACCTTATAAACCCATGTACAAAAGTAAAACGTCTTAAAGTTGATGATAAAAGAGAAAGGTTTCTCAGTATTGAGGAAGTGCATACCCTCATCAAAGAGACAAAAGAAGATCCTCTCTTATACCTATTTACACGCATTGCACTTGCTACAGGTGCAAGACTTGAAGGTGTTTTGCACATACAAAGGAAAGATATTGATCTTAGGCATAACAAGGTCACCATCAAAGACTTGAAGAATGACAGCACCTATACTGGGTTCTTTAATGATGCTTTTAAACAAGAATTCTTAACTGTGATAGAACCACTCTCACCTAATGATTACTGTGTTGGAGGCAGACAAACACCTTTTCCCAGTAGATCTATCCGCAGAAGAATGAAACCAATTTTGGACAGACTATTCAATGTAGGTCTTGAATCTGATGATTCTAAAAATAGAGTTGTAATCCACACACTCAGGCACACTTTCGCTTCACAACTTGCTATTAAGGGTATTCCTCTGATAAAAATAATGAAGCTAATGAATCATGCAAAGATTGAGATGACAGAGAGATATGCAAAACTTGCTCCAGATAGTGGGCGTGATGTAATTGAAGGACTTTATGATGAAAATAACTAGAAACGACCAACTATATAGAGACATAGAATCATTTGAAGAATATGAACTTACACAATGCAGTATTTATGAAATGGCGATTAGGAGTAAATGGTATGATACCGAACTCCAAAAGATTATTGACCTATACAGTCTCCATACAGAGGGAAAAGAGGATCCAATTGAAGTTGTCAGTAATTCTACAAAAATTATTGATATCGGTTTTAATTTAGGATTAGATAAATATACTGAACATACACTACTTCAAACAGAGATAGGTATAGAGGCTTGCCAAATATTTACTACCTTACACAAAAGAAGACCTGCTTCAAACAAACAAGAAACATTTATACATCATATAGCTGAAGAACATAAAGTACAGATAATGCAATCCATTGATCTTAATGGATTCACCTTGCATGCAACAATGCAGTTTGAAGATCATGCCCTACATCCATCAATTGCAAAAATAGAAGCACACCATTTTGAGGATAGCCCTGAAGGAAGACAATTATATAATGATATTGCTACAAGTATCACAAAAAGACTATTGAAAGAGATATATGATGCAGGAGATATGCATTTATTTTCTACCGATATACATATTACACCAAAGTTTCATAGACCACAATTATCATTTCGTTCAATACAAGAACGTATGGCATCTATAACACTTGATTTTTCACTACCTAAACATGAACTGCTAGAGTCTATCTCTTATATTAAAGATGAATTTGATAAACAAGAGCAGATTAGTATATCTCCTATAGCTTTACTTGAGAAGGAAATATCAGAGGTATTTGATATTGCACAATTGAAACAAGCAACGGGACAAAAGCAAATCACACTTGCCACAATGTTTTATATATATGATGCTTTTAAGGGTGGAATGAAACAAAGTGAGATCAAGCGTGAAGTCTCCTACTATAATAATGCCAATATTGATGAACGAACAATCAAAAAGTATCGCAATCTTATGATAAATCTCATTGATGAAGAAAAATTCAAACAAATAACTAGCTCTATCCTCCTTTAATTATCACATACTAGTAATCTGTATTATGTAAATTACTAGTAATTCACCCCTCCTATTTCCCGTATAAAAAACCTCTCTTTATCTCTATAATTGTCCCAAAAAAAGGAGAAAGAGATGGAAACTAAAACAAACTTATCCATTACAGCATTTGAGAGTATAGAGGCAGAAACACTCTACACAGAACTCAGAGGAGCTGGCTATTCACTGATGATATCAAAAAAAGATTATGCAGACATTATAGGCTGTTCCCTTTCAAGTGTAGACAACTACATAAGAGAAGGATATGGGTGTCCCAACTATAAGAAAATGGGCAAGGCAAAGAATGCGAAAGTGTTATTCAGCCTCATTGATGTTGCTAACTATTTAGCTCAAACTGTGAAGACTGCATAATGCATACCATCTTGGAAAAATCAAATGAATTATGCAAATGGACCACCACAGAAAGACTATTCCGTACAAGGCTATCAAACACCTTGAGAATTACCACATCAGCAAAAGTGCTAGTAAATAAACTGGCTTACAAAACAGATAGCAACGAAGGAAAAAAAATGAAAAAGATAACTTTTAAATACCCAACAACGACAGCACCGAGCAAAGAAGAAATGAATGAGATAATTAAAGCTAGTATCCACACGGGAAGACTACCTTATAGCTCAAAGGAATTTGATGCTTTTTATACATATGCAGAGGAGAGTCACAAAGAATACAGAAACCCTATTGAGGAACTTGAGTCAGTTATGTTGGTACGTGATTCTACGCCAAAGTGTGGAGACCAGCACATGGATACAGTAGTTCACGATATGCAAGATTTTGCTGTAAAAACATATGAAAGGCTTGCCGCTCCATATAAAAAGCTTAATGACGAACAGAAGTTTAGTTTTGATCTATTTTCTAGATTGGAAAGTGAAGTTGAAACCAGAGCATATCTTCCACTTGCAATTGAATTGGCACAGACACCATATGAGTATTATAGCTGTGCAACACTTGCTGCCAAACTCTTTGCTGAAGAGGAAGTGATATTTGCACTTTACAAGAAAGCTATATACCTACTTGAGGATTCTGTACTGGACTTTTTGATGGAACGTGACATCAAAGAAAGTAACTTGAATGACTTACAGAAAAATGAATTACTCATACAGCTTCACAGAGAATCAAAATCTTGTAGTTAAGCATTACGCATAGCCTGTGTTTGACTATGTTCCATTTGCAGGTGAAAGCTTGTGTTCTTTAATTTCTCATTGTTAAGCAACCTCACAAATCCAAACAAGGATACAGGAATGACAAAAATCAATTCTCCGCCTTCAATGGTGGATGCAATGTGTGGAGTGGATTCTTTGCACATTCAGCTTGAATGCTCTCTTTATGAAATTACGCTTTTTTTAGGTGAAATGAAAATGAAGCATAAGATCATAAAGAAAACCAAATATACCACAGAGATTGAAATCATTTTAGCAGGTGAAAAAATCACTGCGGTATCAACTGCTCAAAGAAGAACAACATTGGAATTTGGTGGTCTGTATTATAGCAGAAATTCAAAGGTGATGTTACAATTCATTAGAAAAATTATCCGAAAGTTTAAAGACTGGAAGGTGGCAAGATTGGATTTTGCCTGTGATGTAAAAATAGACTTTGAAAGTGTAGCTATAAGGACTCCAGATGCCTATTCTCTATATACAGAGAGACACTGGGATGGCTTCTACTTCAACAAGACCACCAAAAGTGCCAAGAAAAAGAAAAAGAAAAAGAAAAAGAAAAAAACTTTGTCTTACTACTGCTACAACCGATCTAAAAGGATAAGACTTTTTTCTTTTCCTTTAGCCCGTATTGAGGTACGTATCTTCAAAGATGCCATCAACAATCGGAATCTTGGGTTATGTTTACAAAAAGATACAGCTCTATCTAAATGTGCAAGTTTGATAGAAAAGCTTTTTGAGAACTTGTACATTAGTGTTGGAGCTACAAGAGTAAAAGTAAAAGTAGATGCTCAAGAGACACTTGAAAACCTTGTAGAGTTTTTGGAAAGTGACAAAGAACTTCCTGAAGGGAAGGATCTGTTCAACCTACAAAGATCACTAGGTATTAGAGACCGACTTGAAGCATGGATGAAAGAGAAAAAAATCACGTGGAAGGACTTCCCTCAAGCGTGTTGGAAAAAGAAAGCTTTAATCTGCGAAGAAGTAGATATTGCACATCAGGTTTTGAAAAAAGCTATCAATTTTGCAACAAAGCATTATTGAAAGCAGAGTTTCAATTTTAAGCTTGCCCAAAAGGGCTTAAATGCCGTAACACCGGCTAATAGAGAACGAATTAGACTTAGTGCTGATTCCTCTAAGTATATACAAGGAAAACAAATGACAAAGATTACAGTAAATGGCTTCAGCCTAAACGTTACAAGCTATGAGAATACATTTCTAATAAGCAACAAAGAAGTTGCTGAAGGATTTGGAGTAGCAGAAGAAACCATACGGTATCAAAAGACACAGGGATCATCTGAATACTTTGATGGCATACATTTTACCACTGTTGGAAATCCCAACGGTGGTTTAGAAAAGACCATGTGGACAAAGAAGGGTATTATTCTTTTAGGTTTCAGATTACTAGAAACAGCTCAGACAATAGCCTTCAGAGATTGGGCTACAGATTTTATCCTGGAGAGAGATTCATCTAGTGATATTCAGCAAAATTCTAATTACAGGCTACACCCTTATTATTCAGAGATGTTAAGTCAAATTTGGTCAGATCAAAAACTACAAGTATCTATGATGCATACGCTCATTGAAAATATGCCTGTTACCAACTTGCAACAGAATGAACTTAAGCGAATGAAGAATGAAAAGGTTGAAGAGTTTGTCTATCATGTTGACAAGCAATTAACCAAGGAGGCACACCGTAAGATATGGTCACTCTTTAAACAACACTTCCATTTACCAAGATACAACGAACTTCCCCAGTCTAAATTTGAAGACGGCAAAAATTTTATTTTATCATTGTCTTTTATGGATATATTCCCTAATGCAGTTATCTATACCCCTCCTGCATTAAACACACCAAATGATAACTATGATGAAATTCCATTGTAAGCGGTAAGGGATGAATCATTTAGAAACAGAAAGTGTCCTCCTTAGGGAGGAAACGGTACATAGATATGAAAATACGCTTGAAAAGTCTAATTTTATTAGCTTTTCTGAGCACCTAGATACAGCAGAGAGCCCTTTACATAGGCTTACTATATCCCAACCAACCACTTTTGGGGTTTGCATACACAGAGAGCCCCTAGATTTACATATTTGCACATGTGGATCAACAGCATTTACAAAGAATGGAACAAACAAGTCTGGTAACAAACGGTATGAATGTAGCTTTTGTAGCTCCAGTAGAGTTCTATCCATTGATGTATTCAACGCAGATCTCGCATTTAATATCCTATATGATAAAAGGTTTACCGAATCTTGTATGCAATTAACGAAAAAACAAAAGATAGAAGCATTCAGAAACGATAAGAAAACCAGAACATTCTTTCATGCCTGTATTCATCAGTTGTCTCAGGATCAATTAGAAATTGAAGAACTACTGGAAATTTCATTTTACATGACATGCCAGTACATTGAAGATGAGTCATGGAAACTTGTGAATAAAACTTACGATGACTGGTATTTCCTTCAAAACTATTCCAATAGTGATGTGGAGTATAGACTTAAGGACTTTATTGTATCTATGATCCGTACACACAATATTAAAGGGTCATCTACACAAGATTCAAAAATACCCTTGTTATTTTGTGCAGAGTGTAACAGTATAAGTATTAAACGCTACAACTTCAACAATAACAGCAGACGCACCATCAGATGTATGGAGTGTGGGCAGAGATCCATTATACGTATCAAGAACTTAATTCCTCAGATTTTCTTTGACCAATACTATAGGCACTTTTTTAAAGAAATGAATAATGATGATAAAACTGTTACAAAGTTGATTAATCGAATGCGTGAAGACTTTTACAACAGCCCCATATATGACTTGCTTGAAGAGATGCTCAGTAAACAACTGGTACTTACAATCTCATTACGACTTGACATACTCAGGGCATTTGAATACATCCAAAAACTTAGAATACGCATGAGCATATTAGCTCTATCTCAGACAATATTTTCATTTACAGACATTTTAAAAATCCCAAAAAATTATGATCAAATTACGGATAATCCTTATCTTCACAGGAGACTTGCAGAAACAATGCATCAAGACTTCTACGACTGGGAGAAAAGAGCTGAGGCTGCTTTTACAATGTTGGTTTCGCACCATAAAGTAAAGTTAATCGCAAGATAGAATACCAATGATAAAGTTTATGTATTCTTCCAGGTAAATAGAAAAACAAGTTATTAACTAAAAAGTATTAAATCCTATTTAAATATACATTTTTGCAATATTATGCTAAAATAAACATATTAAATAAACAATAGGTCTAATTATGTTAATTGATTTTAAAGTAAAAAATTATCGTTCCATTAAAGATGAACAAGATTTAAGTATGGTCAGTTCGAAACACAAAGAGCATATAGATACACATACTTTTGAGACAACTGCATCCACGTCTATGAGCCTTTTAAAAACTGCGGCAATCTACGGTGCCAATGCAGCAGGTAAATCTAACTTTATCAAAGCATTGAAAACAATGCAGGAGATTGTGGCGTATTCTGCTACAAAATACCAAAGAGGAGATCTTCTTCCTGTTAAGCCATTTTTATTTGATGCTGTATCAAAAACAGAACCGACAGAGTTTGAAGTAACCTTTATTGCTGGTGGTGTTCGTTACCAGTATGGATTTTCTGCGACTAAAGAACAGATTGTAGAAGAGTGGCTTATTGCCTATCCAAAGGGTAGACCTCAAAACTGGTTTGCAAGAGTTTTAAATACTAAGTCCCATACAGAAACTTACGAGTGGCAGTTTGGTGAAAAATTTACAGGTCAAAAGCAATTGTGGCAAGAGTCGACCAGAGGAAATGCTCTTTTCCTTTCGACTGCGATTCATCTTAACAGTGACCAGCTCACCCCCGTATATGATTGGTTTAATACGACTCTACGCTTTACCGGTGTCGGTGGGTGGAGTCCAAAATATACTATTGACTTGTGTAAACAAAACAAATACAAAGAGAGTATTTTAGAGTTCTTGCGTATGGCTGATATGGATATTGAAGATATTGAGATAGAAGAGAAAAGAAGTGGTATTGAGCAGACTGAAGAAACCGCTTCCTGGCATAGTTTCTTTTATCCGCAGAATGTAAAGATGTGGCACAAAGACAGTACAGGCAATAAGGTAGCCCTTGACCTCAAAGATGAATCAGACGGTACACAAAAGCTCTTTGCCTTTATTGGACCATGGTTAGACTCACTTGAAAAAGGGCATGTCCTTGTAATTGATGAACTTCACGATAGTTTTCACCCTCTCATGGTAAAGTTTTTAGTTGATTTATTTCATAGCAATGTCACCAATAAATCAAATGCTCAACTCATCTTTACAACACATGAGACTTCCATCTTAAGTCAGGATGTATTCAGAAGAGACCAGGTTTGGTTCTGTGAAAAGCAGGATAAAGCAACAGTCCTTTATTCTCTTGTAGAGTTTAAGGCACGCAAAGGTGTAACCGATTTGGAAAAGGCATACTTATCCGGTCGTTATGGTGCACTGCCCTACTTCAAAAACATTACATTGGAAATGGGGACAAAGTAATGGGGACAGATAATCTATTTAAAAAGAAAAAACTGTCCGCTGCCAAGAGTCTGAAGCGTAGACAGGCACTCCGGGAATCATATGAGAGAGTGCTAATCGTAACAGAGGGGGAAAAGACAGAACCCCTGTATCTTGCTGCTGTTTGTGACTATTTTGGTTTAAACCAGGCAAACATAGTCATAGACCCCGACAGTGATTCATCTCCCAGCAGTGTTGTCGCACATGCCAATAAAGTCATGGGTCAAAACCTTACGGATCCTTATGATCGTGTATATTGTGTTATAGACAGAGATACTCATGCAGATTTTCAAAAAGCACAAGATCAGATAACGGCATGGAACAATAGATGTAGAAACAGTAAAATATATCTCATTGTCTCTGCACCATGTTTTGAATACTGGCTCCTGCTTCACTTTATTTATACCACCAAACCTTTTGGAGCAAATGGAGACAGCCCCTGTGATGAACTCATTTCTACTAAGTTGAAAAAATATCTATCTGATTATGAAAAAAGCGATGTTGCAATCATGACATACTTGGTGAAAAATCAACTCGGCACTGCCCTTGCCAATGCAAAGAAAACATTTGAAGAAGCAGAACGAACCGGTACAGATAATCCTAAAACAGAAATGCATATTCTTATTGAATACTTGAAAAATATAAAGAACTGAAGGGTATTCATTCAAAAATGACACATTTGGATGCCAGAAAATGATTGCTTGGTATCTCATACATTATAGTTTCTATGTTAAAATAATTAGAGTAATAGTCCATAGAATAAAAAATTTACCCAAAGGAATTATCAGTATGCAAATATATTTCAAAAAGCGTTTGATAGGTGAGCTATCAGGTGCGAAACTTAGAATAGTTCTATCTGCCCTGAGATCATCTCCAAAAGCTCGTTATCGCATAGTAGGAGAAGATTTACAGTGCCAGAATAAAACAGCATTAGAGATTATCAGTACCTATATAGATGAAATCAAATAAATTCTTTTTATGCATAAAACACTAGCGTACTACCAAGACAATGCCAAACATCTATCTCAACGATATGAGTCTGCAAAAGTAGATAATATTCATGATTTACTATTAAAGACATTCCCTATTACTTCTCGTCTATTGGAAATTGGCTGCGGATCAGGCAGGGATGCCAGTTTTATGTATCAAAATGGTTATGATATTCTTGCACTTGATGGTTCCGTGGAGATGATAGCTGAAGCAAAGCGATGCCATCCAGAATTAACAGCTCAACTAGACGTAGTGAGAATTCCAGATCAACTGTATTTTGAACCTTCTTCTTTTGATGGGGTTTACTCTATTGCAACTTTGATGCATTTAGATAAAGATGCAATAAATCATACTATTGAAAAAATTGAGCTGATATTGAAACCCCGTGGTAAATTCCTTTTTTCGGTCTCGATTCAAAGAGATGATGTCGATGAACAGGGTAAAGATGAAAAAGGACGGCACTTTACAGATATGTCGGAGCTTGAGTGGGTTAAATGTTGTGAGGAATATGGATTACAACTAGAACACTCTGAAATTACTGATGATGGCTTGGATCGTGATAGTATTATTTGGTTGACTTGTATTATAAAAAAAAGAATCAACTAGGCATTTTAGAGAGAAAAATTTCTTCAAAATGCCCTTTTCTTATTATGGAATCCATGCTAATCTTATAAAAATACTAATTAGTCTTAGTGGTAAGGCTTATTAGTGTAAGATTTATTAAGAAGAAATAGGGAGTTTAATTGCTACGTAACCTAAATATTGATTTCAATTACAATACTTCAAAAAATAATATGGTAAAAGACTTCTATTTCCCTATGTTTACAAACTCCACACAATATAAACGTGGTGTAGGCTATTTTACCTCCGGATGGCTTAAGGAAAATGCACAAGGTTTAGCTCAATTTGTTGAAAATGGTGGGACAGTACAGTTTATAACCAGTCCCATATTAGATAAAAATGATTTAGAGGCCCTTCAGGGGAAATATAATCAAGAAATTATAAATAAATCTATTCTCAACAATGTAGAAGAAATAGAAAAAAATTTAGGAGAAGAGACAAGAAATCTTCTTGGATGGTTAGTTTATGATGGAATTCTGGAGTTCAAATTCGCAATACCTAGAAATGATCTTGAAGGTGGTGAATTTCATGATAAATTTGGTATTTTTTTAGATGGAACTAATAACTTCGTAGCTTTTAATGGATCAATGAATGATAGCATGAAGGGTTTTAGAAATTATGAATCTATATCAGTTTTCAAATCCTGGGGTGATGAAACAAGTAGATTTAATGCTGAGGATTTACTTCAGAGATTTGATCAGTTATGGCAGGAGAAGGATAATAACCTTCATATATACTCTATGGATGATATAGTCAAGAATAATTTTATTAAATTAAAAGCGTATTCTGAAAGACCGTATGATAATAAAGCTATAGGAAATAGAATACAAGAGACTAAAACTTCATATAGAAAGAAACCAAAACTACCACCATGGTTAGAGCTTCGCGATTATCAGAAAGAAGCATACACAGCATGGAAAGAAAATAATTTTCATGGTATCTTATCAATGGCTACAGGGACAGGGAAAACAATTACAGCATTTAACGCACTTGTCAACTTACTTAATGAAGAGGAGTATTTAGCTACTGTAGTTGTTGTACCCTATCAGCATCTTGTAACACAATGGGCAGAAGAAGCTAAGGAGTTTGGAATTGAATTCATTATGTGCTTTGAAAGTAGTAAGAAATGGTCTTCCCCACTTTTAAATGCTATTACTAAATATACTTATAAAGAACAAAAAAATATATTTATTATCACTACAACTTCAACATATATTTCACCGAAATTTCAAGATCCAATTTCAAAACTTAAAAATCTATGCCTTATTGTGGATGAAGTACATAATTTTGGTGCCTCTGCAATACAAAAGTTTTATCTTCAAAATGCAAATTTTAGATTAGGCTTATCTGCAACACCAAGTAGATATATGGATGAAGAAGGTACAAATGCCATATTGAAATATATGGGAGAAATAATATATAGTTTTTCATTAGCAAAAGCAATTGAAATGAAAATGCTAACACCATATAAATATTACCCGGTTTTGGTACATTTGACAGAGATGGAACAAGATGAATATATAGATTTAACTAGAAAAATTTCAAAACTATCTGTTTATAATAATGATGATAATGATGAAGTTCTTAAAATTCTAATGATGAAGAGAGCTAAAATTATTTCTGCTGCTGAGAATAAACTTCCAGCACTGAAAAAAACATTAATAGACAATAAGTTAAGTCATAGTTCCTTTAATTTATTTTATTGTGCAGCAAAAACTACAGGTGATGAAGATAATGCTATGAGAATGGTTGATGATGTCCATAATCTTCTAGAGTCACTAGGAATGGATGTAGAAAATTTCACAGCAATGGACTCACCGTCACAAGAAGAACGTACAAATTTAATTAAATATATAAAAAAAGAAATTATTAATGGTTTGGTGGCAATAAGATGTCTTGATGAAGGAGTTGATATACCTGATGTTAAAAGGGCATTTATTTTATCAAGTAGTTCTAACCCAAAAGAGTTTGTTCAGAGGAGAGGTCGGGTATTGAGGAAAGCAGAGAATAAAGAGTTTGCTGAGATATATGACTTTTTAGTAGTACCATATGGATATAAAAATGATGAAGAGTATAAAGCAAATCGTAAATATTTAGAAAAAGAATTTGTTAGATATAGAGAATTCGCAGAATTGGCATTAAATTATCCAGATTGTGAAAAGCCACTTATTGATCTTATGAGTGAATATCACTTATTGCATATATAAAGGAGTTACTATGTACAAAAAAGAAGACGTTCAAGAATTCATTAAAATTGTTTTTGAGATAATTGATAATAATAAAAATGAATCAAAAAAGGCTCAAGCAGATTTGATTAAAAAAGAAGTTGAAAGAAAGGTGAAACGATGATTTTACAAAGACTTATCATGAGTGATTTCAGACAATTTGAAAAAAGAAACTCCATAGATTTTGCAAATGTCGGAGATAAACATGTAAGTATTGTTTTTGCTTCTAATGGTGTAGGTAAGACAACAATATTAACTGCACTTGTTTGGTGCCTTTATGGAGGTAAAAAATTACCTTATGGCGACCTAACAGAACAGTTTCTCAATAACAATAGTTTTGAAAGTTTAAAGGAAGGCGAAGAAACAACAGTAGAAATAATATTGACTTTTTTAGATAGAAAATCCAAGTATGTGGTAACAAGAACTGTTGTTGTTGCTAAAGAGAATTCAAAGCAAGTAAATAAAACTTTTTCTTTAGATGTAGTAATAGATAATGTAACACAACATTATGCACAAGATAAGATAGATACTATACTTGGACCAAGCATGAAAGAATATTTCTTTTTTGATGGAGAAGGAATTGGAAAACTAGCAGATTCATCAAGACCAGATTTAGTGCAAAAAGGTATTAAAAATGTAATGAAAATTGATACTCGTCAAACTGCGTTAGAATTGATTAAAGAAGCAAAGAAAACATTTGATAAGGAATCAACCAAAATTCAATCAAATAGTGGGGTAACTGATATTCCTGAAGAGCGAATAGATAAAATTGATGATGATATAATAGTCAAAAGTGAGAATCTTGAAAGAGCTAGAGAAGATAGAGACATATTTGAAAAAAAACTATCAGCTATCGATAAAGACCTTATGAAAATCAAAGAAACTAAACCACAAGTTGAAGAGAGAAAAAAATTTGAGGAAGAACTTAAGATAATTGAAAAACAACTCATTACTTCAAATTATGTGCAAAAAGATTTAGTAACAAAAAATGCATATTTAGCACTTTCGCACGAAGCATTATCAAATGTATCTCAGATAATAGAAGAAAAACAAAATAAAGGTGAATTGCCACTTATAGGAATAGGCAAACACTTTATTGAAGAGTTAATGAAAGAACACCGTTGTATTTGTGGCGAAGAATTGATTGAAGGAAGTACACACTATAAACACTTAGAAAATATTATGAAAAGAGCAACAGCAAAATCAGAATTAGAAGGAAATATTTCTGCATTAGGCTCTTTTGTTGAAGCACATAAAAATGATAATAAAGATTTTTTAAATAAATTGAAGGACAATAGACAAGTTATTGAAGACCTCAAAAAGAGAAAAAGTAGATTTGAACAAGACATCGAAAGAATCACCAAAGACATAGACAAGTGGCTAGATCAGGATGAAGAAGAGCGTTTGGATTTAAAACGCAGTGACACTATTAAGTCAAGAGATGACACAATTAAATTAATAGCTCTTCTGGAGAAAGAAATAGAAACACTTAACACAGATCTTAAAAAAGCAAAAAAAGATTTAGAACTTTCTCAATCTATATCTGCCGAAGTTGATTTAATTCGTAATCGTATTTCCTTTTGTGAAGAAGCTATGTCCATACTAGAAGAAAAGAATAAAGAAGAAATTGAAAATATTAGAAAAGAATTATCACGAAGACTTGAAAAACGTTTTGATTTAATGCTTCATTCAGAAAAGAAAGCATATTTGGATGAATCATTTCGTTTAATAGTTGTAGGTAAAGATGGTAACCCATCTGGGAAATCTAGGGGTGAAGCAAAACTAATTAGTCTTATCTTTATTTCAACATTGATTGAGTTAGCCAAAGAAAAAGAAATGAGTATGGAAGAAGATTACTTGTCAACAGGTGCTGGAGTTTATCCAATTATTGTTGACTCACCTTATGGTGAATTTGATGCAGTTTATAAAAAAACTATTTCTAAAGCTCTTAAAGAACTTTCACCACAAGTTATCATATTACTTAATCAAGAACAATGGAATGAAGATATCGAAGACGTCTTTAATGATTCATTGGCACATGCATATAGATTAGTTGCACACCGTCCAAAGTTAAATTATTTACAAGGTGAGCGTAACCATTTATACTTTAATAAGAAAACCTTTGATTTAGAAATAGAAGGTGATAAAGAATTTACAACGATAGAAAGATTGGAGCTTAATAATGAATCTGTTTGAAAAGAAAAGATTAGGACGTTCAAAAGATAAGGACATGGTATTTAAATTTTTAGATGCAAGATCTGAAAAAACCGGTTTTTTTTCTTCATTATTTGATATATATACATTTGCCATAGCATTAGGAATAAAAAAAAGAAAAAACCCAGCATTAACCACTCCATTAGCTGAACCTATTCAGATAGTATATTTTACGGATGAACAAAGAAAATTCATGGATATGATTATAATTCATGATAGTAATGGGGACATAGAGAGGATCGATAAATCAAATGAAGAAACTGTGCAAGATATGATTACAGTGTTAGAAAGATATGCAAATGGTGGACTTGAAATCATATTAAAAACAATTGAAAATCATCCAGAAAATGCATTTGAACAAATATTATTACTTTTACACGATGAATTAACGGAGAGTATCCCTGCTGAAGCGACAGAGGATATTTCATGGTAAATACACAATTCCTAGGAAATGAAGAAAAAATAAATGATGCTTATGAACTCTTAATGAGTTCATTCCGTGTTGAGGATGAAGTGAAAAATATACTCAAGGAAAGAGCATTTTTAGAGCAAAACCCTGATATTATCATAAATTTGGCAAGATTATTATTTTTAGTAGATTCAATAGTAATAGAAGACAGTGAAATTGTAGCACGTAAAAGTGTGTCAAGAATAAAAGAACCAAAAATTCCTGTTGATGATATTATCTATAAATACCTATTAAAATTAAAACATGATACTCTCTCGGATGCAGATATTTCAAAACTAAATGAATTGCAACAGTACCCTTCATATTTGACTCTTTATAATCTCTTAAATACAGCTATTGATCAGAAGGTAAAAGTACAAAAAATTGATAACCTTATAGATTTAAAAATGTCATTGGCTGATTTGGAAACTTTTTTAAAAAATGGATAACATGTTGCAAGATATTCTTAGTAATGATTTATTATCTGAGCTTTATGTAAATTTTTCTAACTATTCTGAAACTGATGAACTTATAATATTTGAATCTAGGTTCTCCACTTTTTATAAAAAACCTATAGTTTACATAGATGATAAAATCATTGATGGTTTCTCAAAATTAAAACCAGAAGAGATACAACTATTAAAAAGTCGACTGGTTTACAATAGAAAATTACAAGAAATTGGAGATCATACTAAAATAAGTCGGGAGAGAGTCAGACAAGTTGAGGATCAATCAATCAGGAAGTTTTTGATTACTGTTGATAGATCAATAATAATAAACATTTCTGATCAACTATCAATGAACCCAATCTTATTTTTAGAAGATCTCCCCATAAAAGATAATGAACTTAAATTGTTATTTTGTGCTATATTATCTTACAAAAAATCAAGAAAAGCATTATTTGATAAAGATATCATGGCTTTAGTTAAAAATAATACTTACTCTTTTACTGGAATATTAAATAAAATAGAGAGTGTCCTAAAACAAAGCGAAAAGAAAATATTTTCAAAAAATGACTTAATATATTTTTTAGAAAGTATTTTTCCTCTAACAAATAGAATTGATAGACTTGTTCCTATTTTATTGGAAAAAGAAATGATAGAACAAATTAGCAATGATGAATATTTCTTTTCCTTTCCCTATTCGACTAAAAGAAGTATGGTTGAACTTGTTTTTTCTTTATATGAACATGGTATAGAATTAAATAAGGACTTTGAAACTCTTGAGAATGAATTAATGAGACTTTTCCCTAAAGATTTTAAAGGTGATGATAAAAAAAGAGCAATCACGGGATTAGCAGGCTATTCAGATAAAATATTATTATGGGAATGGGGTAGATATCTACATACTAAATATATTTATCCTATCTTGGAAGAATATGATTTCTCTTCTGTATTAAATTATATAGATGAACACCTGAACGATACGCAAATAGATTTAGATTCATGTTTTAAAGCACATGAAGCTGAGTTAATGAATATTGGAATTATTAGTAAGTATGCATTGCATACATCTCTCAAGCTAAAATATCCTGAAGACTATTCATATCAAGATTCACCATGGATATCAAAAGCTGGTACAGAACGAAGAGAGTTAAAACAAACACTTAGAAAATTAATGGTAAAAAATCGTAATTATTCTCTTGATGAGTTGGTAGAATTGATGCATACAAGTAAAATTCGTATTCAACAGTTAATTGATAATACAAATGAAGTTATTCAAGTAGATACATTTCAGTATAAGAGAAAAGAGTTTATTGAGTTTTCCTCAGAGTTGCTGGATCGCATTATTATATACACAAACAAGAAAGTAAAAGAACTAAATTTTATATATATTGAATTGATAGAATCTGAATTTAAAAATGAATTAGATCAATATAGTCAGTATGATACACGGATACTTATACTTGATTTATTGAAAAAATATCCAAATGAGAAAGAATTTAATGTATCAAATACTAGAATTATTAATAAAGACTATCCGCTAACAAAAGATAGTTTAAATTTTCATATACTCATTGAAGATCTTTTAAAAGATAAAAATATTATTACCATTAATGAAATTGCTAATTATTTTGTAAAACGTGGACTAGCACAAAATAGAATTATGGTGTATTATTATACTTCTAAATTGAAACGAATAGTACGCTTAGATAAAGAAACCTTTACAAGTATGGAAAAAATTGGTTTAACACAGAAAAATATAGAGAAAATAAATTTATTATTGGAAAACAGCTTGACTGATGAAATACATATTGATGATATACTAATGAATTATAAATTACCTGTACTTTCACTAGACTGGAATCGGTTTATATTAACTGACCTTACGGATCATGGTAAATTTGTTTTCTCTCCTAGTCGTGAGAATCCTGTATATATAGCAAAAAAGGTATAACTATGAATAGAAATATGAGGTTTAGTTTTGTTAAAATTAAATAAGGGAAATAAATGAAAGCTTTGTATTTTTGTATCTTTATGATATTGACGCTTAATTTGCACGCACATAGTAGCATAAAAAATATAGATGACAGGTTGATTAAATTAGAGACTCAATCTGAACAACTAGATAAAATAATTGAGGGGAAAAGTAATTTATTAAATGAGAAGCAAAAAATTTTGAGTGAGCAAGAAAAAAAGATAAATACTGTAACTCAAAAATGTGAGACAGCCACAGAGAAAATTTATATTAAAATTAAGGATATGGATGTAGAATCCAAGAGATTGTATGAGAAGTCCGAGGAAAAAGTTGATACTAAAATTAAAGCATTGGATACTAAAAGTAAAGATTTAGATAAAAAGTTTAGAGGCCTATATGAAGAGGCTAATTATGGTATCATTGGTATATTCATTGCTATAATTCTTGCCATACTTTATATTTGTAGAATGCTAGGTAAAGGCTTAGATAATTTAGAAGAGAACTACACAAAGAAAATAGATGCAATTGAGAGTGACGTTAAAAATCGTGTAGGGGCAATGCATAATTCTTATAATAGAAGATTTGGTGATTTTATTGCTTTGGTTGAAAGCAATGCTATACCCGGTGCAGATTCCGAAGAAATCATCATGAATACTGAAACACCATTCCCAACTGAAGAAGGACAATGATATGACTAAAATCAAACCTCTTATAAATATTGAACAATCTAATACTAAAGAAGTTTATATAGGTAAAATAAACTATTTTGATTTAGAGGATAAAATCCGTTTAATTGCTAGAAGTCCAATAGATAAATCTTCAAGTGGTTTCTATCAGAGGGAACCTGATAAAAAAAGGATAAAAGATATAAAACTATTTCTTGAATCCAATCAAGATAATATTCTTCCATTCCCTACTCCTTTGGTATTAGCATTAAATACTCTAGATGAATCTTTTGAAAATGAAGAAGATATTAAAAATTATTTTTCGAATGCAGATAACCCTGAGGCAGTTTTAGACAATAAATTAAGCACATTATATTTACCAGATATAAAAGAAAAAATATTTATTGTTGATGGTCAGCATCGTTTTTTAGGAACAAAAGAGTTCTTACAGGATAACAAAGAAATAAAAAAGTTTGAGTTTAATGTAACTATACTAATTAACTATGATATCTATGAGCAAGCTAAAGTTTTTGCAAATATAAACTTTAAACAAAAGCCTGTAAACCGGTCATTATTTTTTGATATTTTTGGATCAGTGCCTGATGAAAAAAACGAATTGACATTTGTCCATTATTTAGTAGTTTTTATAAATAACTATGATGGGATTGATGGAATTGTAAAATTACTTGGCAAGGGACCAGGAGTTGTTTCATTAGCATTTATGGTAGAGACCATTTTAAAACATTGGATAGATAATGGAGGAAAAATCTTTAATTTATTTACAGAATATCAGGAAGTCTCAGGAGAAAATTACAAAAAACTACCGAGTTTATTTGCCAATTATCTTCTCTTTTATAAAACTTATTTTTCTGATTACTTTCCTGAGAAAAATGAAAAAGGGTATAGTTCATATTATTATAAATATTATTTATTTAAAGCAACAGGAATGTATGGTTTAATCAGATTATTCAATGATTTATACGAGAAAAATATAATTAACATAAATATGAATCAAGATACATTATATGATAGGATGAAGATTGTTTTTAAGAATATCATCAATAACCCTGCTATATATTTTGACAATGAAGAATTCAAAAAGTCAGGAAGTGCAGGATTACAAAAAAAATTGTACACCCTCATAAAAAATGATTTATTGTTAGATTAGAAATTCTTGCTGTATCCACCCAAAAATATCACTATTATCACGAAGTGAAGAGGTTAGAATATTAAACCCTCTTTCACAATGAAACTCCAACGCTTTCTCAAACTCTCTTTCTGTTCTAATTTGTTTACCTTCATTATTAGTTATGATAAGAGCCATAAGATCATTGTAGTCAGCTTGATCACCAGTGAGATCTAGTTTACCTTTTCCTGTAAGAACTTCTAAGTTATATGTTTTACCATTTGAAAAGTCAATTTTCTCCGTCATGTTTATTTTCTCATCCAATGCTACTGAAATGGAAACTGCGAAACGAATAGTAAGCCACTTAGGTTCGCCCTCAAAGCCTAAAAGTCTTGCAATACGAGGTAAATGCTGTTCTGTATGTTCTGTGGTACGCATTAGGCAACCTCCGATGGCTTAGTTTTAATGATATCAGTTATATTGATTTCTTTTACCGATGTGGCAGAACCTGCATTGTTCAGGATGAATGTTTGTGATACATACCTTATTAAGGATTTAAAGCCATCATGCTTCAGCTCACTTGGTGTAGGTAAAATGATAACCTGTTTTGAAACTTCTGGATAAAATTTATTTAAGATAAGTGATTGGTTCTTCTCATCAAGACGACCTAGCGGTGTGTCTATAATCATAGGGATATCTTCTGCAATATATTCAGATATACCCCAGATGAGAGCTGTGGCAATAATCTGCTTTTGCCCTGATGAACTTGAAAGAATATCCATTGCATTACCAGCTGTATCATAAAGATTAATATTAAAGTTTTCATCTAAGATGATTTTATCTGCTTCATAACCCTCTTTCTTGAGTTGCTTAAACTTGATATTGATTGACTTTTCTAAATTTTCACGCTTATCAGTTTTTATTTTTTGCTTCATTTCTGTACTTACTTTAATGATAGATTGCAAAGTTTTTATTTTAGCATTTGCAAGGTCATTTTTATGTTCTTGAATGGTTAGTCTTCCTAACTCTTTTCTAAGCTCTTTTTCTTCTGTATTTAAAGTAACTATTTTCTCTTCAAGTGCTTCACATTTAACAGTCTGACGGATGATGTCTTCAGTCATTTTAGTAGTAAGAATAAAATCTTCTTCATATTCTTTTTTATCATCAGCTATTTTATGCTCAAATAAAATGATCTCAGCTTGTGAATCTTTTAGTTCTTGTGCATTGTCTGAAAGTCTCGTTAAAAGACTTGGTAAATCAATATTAGGTAGGGCATCAAATTGTTGTTCTATCTTATGTGGGTCTGCAAAGGAAACACTTTGCTTATCACTACTTGATTGAAATACATTATCAAAAGCTTTAGATACTTTATCTTTATCAACTACAGTATCTAAGAGCTTCATAAGCTGATCTTTTTTAATTGCCAATACATTTGAGTCTATTTGAACTTTTCCACGATAATTAGCATCTATGTCTTTAGAAACCTTTTCTTTTAATGTATTATTTAATAGCAAAGGTAACTGAACGAGTGCAGCATGTTTCATTTGAGAGACCAGTATGTGACGTTTCTCTTCTGCCACTTTAAAAGATTCTCGTGCTTCAGTTAATGGTATCTGGAAACGGCTTTTGAGTTTTTTGAGTTTGTTATCAAGCTCTCTCTTTCGTTCTTCCATTTCTTTTAGAACCACTTTTTTTTCGTTTGAAAAAGATTCTTCTGTGGCAATAATATCTTCCTTTAGAGTGTCATAAACCTTTTCTTTTTCTTCAACTAATACTTGTAGATCTTTATCTAGCTCTGCTTTGTTGATTTTACGAATAAGGTATTCCGCATCGCTGACCATTTGATCATAGATGTCTAGCTCTAATACATCCTCCAGCATTTTAGTAAACTCTTCATGTGAAAAATCAGCAATAGTTTGGATTTTTTCACCATCAAAGAAAAAGAAACGTGCCATGGTTGGAGATATTTTTTGGTTTATAATGTCTTGAGCATCATCCCCTTGAGCAAGTAAGTTTTGCTCCTCATCATAAAGCATAAGACTCTCAACGTAAGAATTGCCACTAAGAGTAAATGTACGTTTAACTATAAGTAATTCATCATCATCAATGGTGATAGATATTTTAGCTTCATCAATGCCTTCAAGTCTTGCTTTTCTATTTAGCATACCACTAAAATTCTTTTTGCTATTTCCAAGTACAAAATCTTCTTTACTTAGGTTTTGGTTACCTATGTTAAGAATATCTTTATTGAGCCCATGCAGTGCAATTTTGACAGAGTTGATGAAGGATGTCTTCCCAAAACCATTTTCACCAATAATTAGTGCTACAGGTTCATCTTTATTTTCAAAGTTAAAATGTTTTAACCCATAATATGAAAATACATTTTCGATTGAAATAGTTTTAAATCTCATTTACTACTCCATTTGCGAAGTTCTCTACAAGGCTTTCCATTTCTGTAAATATCTTTGTACGCTTGAGTTGATGCCTATAGCTATGCTCTTTTTGCATGAGATCTTCTATAAGTTTTGTTGGAATTTTATTTTCTTCACAGAGAGAGTCTATATATTTTCTTTCCTTTTCATCGAAAGATTTTACAGATTCATAGTCTATAAGACGATTAACATCTTGAGCCATTGTTATAGCAGTTTCAAAGAAATCACCATCATGTAGCCACTCTAATTGAATTTGGGCTATCTCCTCATCTGAAATCAGTTTTTTAGACCCCATTTTTCCTAAATTAATCAATTTCTTTTCAATAGATAAAAGTTCTTTGAGCAACTCTTTTCGTACAGAAAGTAAAAATGGTCCAACAGATTTTTGTCCATTTCGTCTACGAGGTTGACGTTTGGTATGATCATAACGATAATCTTCAAGTTTATTTCTAAACTCATTTAGTGGCATCATCCACTCATCACCTTTGTTTCTTAACATATTTGCCATAGATTTATCTTTACTGACAACAGTACAAACCCAACAACCAAAACGTGTTTTACCACATGATGCAGCTTCAGGGTTGAGTGCAATGTTACAATCTGCTTCACCAGAACCTTTATCATAGAGTTTTGTCATATCTGTATGAACGCCCCATGGAGCAGGATATTTACTTAGATATGTCCATACATCTGCATTCGTCCAATCTTTTACAGGAGAGAATACAAATGCATTTGGTATTTCCCCGTGCTTAGAAAAACCTCTATGATTTTCATCTCTTCTTGCTATAGATTCTGCACGTGCCTGTGACTCGTCTGAACGTACACCAAGTAGCATCAGTATCGATTCATTCTTTTCAGTAAGAGATTTTAAAAAGTGCGTAGCAGGTTTAATTTTCATTCTATCTGTACACCAACGAAAAGTTTGGTTAGGTGAAGGATAACCTTTTCCAAGAAGAAGCGTCCAAAAGCTTTCCGTTACTTTTGGTTTTAATATATTGACTTCCATATTGATTTTTGATTTTTTGATGAATTTGTCAATTTGATCTATTTTATTAGTAGTGTAATCTTCTATAATTGGCATTTCAACACCTGTATCAGAAGAAACTACATACACTTTTTTCAAATCTTTTTCTTCTGTACTTAAGTCAAGGAGCATTTCTACCACAAGCTGTAAGACAGTTGTAGAGTCTTTACCTCCAGAGAATGTTACCACCCACGGACGTGTATCAGCTAAAAATTCTTTTTTTAAACGAGTTTTAACTGACTGTATTTTTTCTTGTAGTTTAGACATTATTGAACTCTCCATATATTAAAAAAGATTATACTTTTATTTATCTGCAATAAGGATAAAATAAATATTTCAAATTCCTATAGGAACTTGATTAAAAAGTATATCAGAGCTAAACTTAGGCACAAATTATTCCTACAGGAAGTTGCATCATGATTAATGAAAATGAAAACGATATTATTCTTTTACATCAAAAAATAGGCGTGAATGTTAAAAAAATTCGTGACCGAAAAGGCTTCAGCCAACATGATCTTGCTCTTGCTATAGGACACAAATCTTCAACTATCATCTCCCAAGCTGAGCTTGGCAAAAACAAGCATTTTAATATTGAACAGCTCTATAAAATATCGATAATATTAAATTGCAAAATATGTGATTTTTTAGAAGAGTAATAAATATAATAGGCTTGTTAGCCTACATTAAACCCACTCTAAAATATGACAATGTGAAACACTTTACTCAAGGAATCAATTCCTAATGCTATACTTCCCATAAAAAAGCATACGACTGTGTTTCTGCATATAGACATTGACAGCTTTTTTGCATCAGCAGAACGTACAGTGGATTCTAAACTCTGATGGTTTATACAAAATTAGAAAAATAGATACCCTAGCCAAAACTAAGTAAGTAAGGCAATATCAATCATGGAAAAACTAAAGAAATTTATTAAAGAAAAAAAACTGAAAAGAAGTAAGAACTATTCACTAACAGAGAAAGTAGATAATTTTTTCTTTTTCGTTCTGAATCCATTTGAATTTGGCTTCTATATCTATGTGATAACTCTCAGTATATTATACTACCTTATTGATCATGCCGTGATTTACTGGAGTGTTGAAAGATATTCTTTACAATTTCAAGCTATATTTTTCACCTTCATTGTCTTGCCATTAGTAGGCGTACTTTTACATTATAGTGCTAAAATGATTGATAAATTTCGAGGATAGTCACTCTTAATAAAAGGAAAATTATTGCTTAATTTTAAAATTATTCCCATACTATTGCTTCTAATATTCAGTAGTGAAAGTTTCGCCGACTGCAAAACAGTAAAGAAAACATATGAAGTGACTAAAAATACAAAGAAGTGTATCTATACTACAACATGGCAAAGTGGTTGGACTAATTTTGCATTTCGTGCTGAACAAATAAATGTGTGGATATCTCCAGACTGTAAGGGATTTGCAAAACCATTAAAGGGTAAAGTGATCAAAACTGAAATGCTTAGCGAAACTGCCACTTCGAGTTGTCCTTTCAAAAAATCTCCTGTAAAAAGCAAATAAAGTATAATCTAAAAAAATAAATCAAATATCTACAGCCCCATTAAGGGCTGTCTTAACGTATCATCTTACTAAAATCACATATGACATCTTCACGAAGAGTAAATGCTTCACTTTCTCTATACAGACTATTAGCAAGTACCGCCAGTATTTTACTGCGTAATGCATCTGAAATAATATTGGCAGTATCTTCAGAAAGTGATGAAGACCATGACATATCATAGTAGCCATAGTAAAGAGAATCAAATACATCACTCTCTTCAAAACTGATGGTTGCTTTTACAAACAGCGTACCTCTTTGATCCATAATATGATTCATATTGAGATTGTCTTCAATTTTAAAATGGATAATCTTTGTCTGTAGTGTTGTCATATCTAAATCCTAGATTCATTAAAGCATTGCAAGCCCGACTACCGTATAAAGTAGTAGACTGATTACAACACTATGCCTCTGCAATTCTTTTTTCAATTCGTCCTCCTTTAAATTACAGCTCTAAGCATCTTGGCATACTCATCTGGAACATCAAAAGTTTTACCCTCTAGATGAGTATGGGCAAGCGTAGTTATCCAAGCTTTTGATGTGGTTACACCACTAATTCTGAGCGTATTCTCTTCAGTAATTTCATAGTGTTCAATTTGAATATTTATACATTTGTCTTCTCCATCAAGCAAAATCTCCATATCCATAGTTTTGAATTTGGAGTTCAAGTTTAATTTTACAATCTCACCATACTCACTTATCTGCTTATTCATTGCTATTCTCGCACCGTGTGAGAGTGCTACATCTTTCATTTTTTGTAACATTATTGACCTTTCATTATTTGTGATAGTTTTATTGGGTTAAAGTGAATATCTCTTTCAACTGGTAGATTTAATGCACCACGTACATCGGCTATCTCTTCCAATGAGAAGTAACCAAGTTCATTTTCAAGCCCTTTTACATAACCGTAGCAGGTATCACTGTCCTCGTGCGAAAATTCAATGATGTACCATGTCCAATTGGAATCGGGGGTGAACAGTTTGACTTGGCAGAGTGGGTCTATGGTGTCTTCTGTATCATAAAGATCTGGCAGTGCAACCAGTATCTCTTTTGGGATTAGCTTACTCATATTAAGCTACCTGCTGTTCTTTGGGCAAGTACCAAATTTTATGTGATGCATCCCAACGGAATCCACAAGCTTTGATACTGTCTTTCTTGTTAAAAATATCCTCACCAACTATTACAAAATTGTTCCCCTGCTCTAACACTTGTAAACCCAAGTTGTAAAGTGATGTAAACTCGTATTGTGCTTGTGGTGATTTCTGTATTTGTTGCTGCTGTGGCGGTTGTACCTGTGTTTTCAATTGTGGGTGTTCCTGAGTTTTTCTACTCTTGTCATACAAACTATTACCAAATTGATTGCCTAAAGTTCGCATCGACCTCTTAAGCGAATCTGTGACTGCCTCCTTTGCTCCACCTTCATGAGCATCAGCCAACATTTTGGCAATTCCTGTTCCAAATCCGACATCTTCTTTTGAGATATTTTTACTATGGTCTAAGCTGTACACCGTGAGTTTAACCACGGCTTTATAGCAGATGACAATATTCTGATTACTGTTGGTCTCCTGGGATACCTGGTCTAAACTTGTAATAGAATATGACCAGTTGCCATGACCAAATATCTTATTGGCTGTCTCTATCAAATCAAATCCTTCAAGGTATGAGAGATTGATATTCCCTTTGGTACGACTCTTGATTCTACTCATATCTATGTCATATTTTAGCACTTGCATTTGTTTTTCTACGAACATTTCATACCTCCTTTTAGGCTACTTGCTCCAGCAACTCAGTTGCTTCATTATTGGCACTATTGCGTTTGGTATTGATTTTTATACGGGCAGGTACTTCTTCTGTGACGATACTTACTTCTACAAATTTATCTATTTCATCCATACCTTCAAGTGTAGACATTGCGGATTTCACTGCATCTTCATCTACGGTAACTTTGGTGTAACCTAATGCCATAAGTGCATGTGGCTCTGTGATAACAAATTTGTCTTTGGTTTTGATCTTGGATGGGGTGATGGTGAGTGAGGAAATGGCGGTACCATCAATGCGGTCAATGCCATACTCAGTAAGTACAGATGCAGTTGCTTCTTGTGCGATAGTCTTGGCTTCCATGAGTGTTTTCTTGAGCTGTTGAAGCTCCTTGATATCTGAGGACAAGTAGTCAATCTTATTCTGTAGTTCTTGAAAAGAAAGACCGATGTAGTCTGCCTTAACATGATAGGGCTTGTCGCTCTCCAATATCTCACGAACATAGTTTTTAAACCAGTCCTTTTGACTTGTGGGTGTTAGGTGCTCAATTTCTGTCTGTAATCTATAATTCGTGGTTTTCATGATATCTCCTTCTGCTGTATATAGGTGTTGTGATTGATGACTGTTTCAATACCTCTTAACATACTGATTACAGAAGATACATCTCTGCGAATGTTTTGAAAGGTTTCCTCTTGGCTAGATGACTGTACAGAGGATTGTTTGTCAATGGCTTCAAGCACATCATTACTATACGACTCCAAGAGGAATCGCATATTGTGTAAGGTACTGTTGTTGATCTCTTTGAGTTGTTCTTGTAGTGTTTTCATAGTTCGTTTCCTTATGCGGCTAAAGCCAGTGAAGGCTCTTTAATATTGGCGATACGCTCTGCGATATTCCAAAGTCCTTGGTTCACGTCTATATCTTTACCAATTGACGTGATCTCACGACTAGTAAATCTGCGTCCAGTTTCTTTATTAACTCCTGAGATATTGCCTCTAAGCAAGTTCTCTTGAATGACGTTAAGCGTTGTATAGAGATCATCTTTTTCATCTTCTTCTCTGTGAGGAATTAGAAGTTCATTGAAATTAATATCTAAGTGATCCTCAAATCTAAGTGATATAGATGCTTTGGCAAATGCTTGTTTCTCTGCTGTTTGTAATTTGATGGATTCAAAACTATGTATCTTCTGTTCCAGGAGAGGTTTGATATTTGTGATGCGTTCTATAGCAGTTGCTACATCATTGTCTCTTTCTCCAATATGTTTAATCTTGTAAGACTCAAATACTGAGTCTGCTATCACAAGACCGTTAGCACACACAAAGCGGTAAATGCCTGCTGAAATGCTAAAGGCAGTAGTTCTATCATGACTGTTGAACAAAAGCAGTTCTACTGCATTCTCAGAGGGATTTAGTAGGTCATCAAAGTGTCTGAATCTAACAAGGTGTCTTTGGTATCCTTCTTTGTCAAGATCTCTCACATTGGCTTCTTGAACAGAGACAGGATGCCAGCCATATTGTGTGATGCTTGTAATAACATCAATGGTTGGAATGAAGTGATATTTGTCCGAAACTTCAAAGTGTGGTTCTTCTGTGAAGAGAGCTGGGGCTTGGGTCATTAGTTCTGTATGCGTTAGTGGGTTAATTGCTGACATAGGTATTCCTTTGTAGTGTTAGCGTATGATGTCAAGAGTCTTGAGTGACTAAGCGGCTGTTGGGAGTGTGGGGTTGTAGTTTCGATTGTTAATGGCAGTTCTGATGATCCACCATCTTAACAATTTTGGGTGTGGGCAGTCTACTATTTCTTTTTGGTACTCTGTTCGATAAGAAGTACAAGAATAGAGACTGCGATTGAAGCTAATTCTTTCCATGGCATACATGCCTCCTTCTGATGAGATGGGAAGTAT
>Ga0256824_10000097_pt1 | contig 28043 bp, 31 predicted proteins | sample CV67metaG_FD_191570 | JGI IMG/M metagenome (GOLD analysis project Ga0256824, IMG submission 191570) | Hydrothermal vent microbial communities from East Pacific Rise, Pacific Ocean - CV67 | ecosystem: Environmental > Aquatic > Marine > Hydrothermal vents | place: Pacific Ocean: East Pacific Rise...
ATTTTAAATATTTAATAATTTACTTTTTTATTGTCAATAGTAAATTCTTAAGTTTTTTATTTACATAAGTTTTCTAAAATAGATTTAGGAATCTTCTTCAGTTAATTAATTAAATTATACAATATAAAAGAGAATTAGAGGAGTTTACTTGTTTACAGATAGTGTCGAATTAACAGTTTCATCGGGAAAAGGTGGGCAAGGGTGTGTAGCATTTCGTCGTGAAAAATTTGTTTTAAACGGTGGTCCTAATGGTGGTGATGGTGGAAAAGGTGGTGATATTTATTTTAAATGTGATAACAATACACATACACTTTCACATTTTCAAAGAAAAATGCACATAAAAGCAGATGGTGGTAAACCAGGTGAAGGTTCTCGTATGACGGGAAAATCAGGTAGTAAAAAAATTATTATTGTACCACCAGGGACTCAGATTTTAGATATGGAAACTGGTGATATACTGTTTGATATGGTAAAAAATGGTCAAGAGGAAAAATTTCTTCAAGGTGGAAAAGGTGGACTTGGAAATACTCACTTTAAATCACCAACAAACCAAAGACCAACTTATGCTCAACCGGGTGAAAAAGGTGAAACAAGAGCAATTAAATTAGACTTAAAACTAATAGCAGATATTGGTTTAGTTGGTTTTCCAAATGTTGGTAAATCTACTCTTATTTCAACAGTTTCAAATGCTCGTCCAGAGATAGCAAACTACGAGTTTACTACACTTACACCAAAATTAGGTCAAGTTAACATTGGTGACTTTGAATCTTTTGTTATGGCAGATATACCAGGTATTATTGGTGGCGCTCATGAAGGTAAAGGTTTAGGAATTAAATTTTTAAGACATATAGAGAGAACAAAGATTCTTTTATATATGGTAGATTTAGCTTCATACAGAGATTTAAAAGAACAAATAGAAACATTAAAAGATGAGATAGCTTCTTTTTCTGATAAAATGGGCGAAAATAAATATGCTATCGCTTTAACTAGAGTTGATGTAGTTCCTGTGGAAGATAGAGCTAAATTAGTTAATGATTTTTTAACATTATTAGGTTTAGAATCATCTCAAACTAATGAGTATAAATTTGATGAAGATATGCCATTTTTTATCCAAGATAGTGCTGATGAAACTTTAGGATTTGATAGAAATCTACCATATTTAGTCGCACCTATCTCTTCAGCAACTTTTACAAATATTGAAGCTTTAAAATACTCTTTATTTAATTTAGTTCAGGCAGATAGAAAGTAAAATGAAAAGAATTGTCGTTAAAGTTGGTAGTGCAGTTTTGACACAAGATGGGGAACTAGCTCTTGAACGGATGGAAGCTTTAGTTGAGTTCTTAGCTCAACTAATGAAAAATTTTGAAGTTCTTTTAGTATCTTCTGGCTCCGTAGGTGCTGGATATACTAAGCTAAAATTAGATAGAAATATACTAGAAAACAAACAAGCACTAGCATCAATAGGGCAACCTATACTTATGAACAAATATGCTAAAAAATTTGAAAAATATGATGTGCTAACATCTCAAGTTTTAGTAACTGCTGTCAATCTAAATAAACCTGATGATATTCAAAGAATTAAAAATACTGTTGAAAAACTTTTAGAAAATAGTGTATTACCCATAATAAATGAGAATGATGCTACAGCTACTGACGAACTTGTAGTTGGAGATAATGACCAGCTTTCAGCATATATAGCGAATCATGTAGATGCTGATATTTTGGTAATACTTTCAGATATTGATGCTTACTATGATTGTGACCCACGAGAAAATGAAACAGCAAAAGTTTTAAAAGAGGTTTACTCTGTACCTAAAGATGAACTTGAAAAAAATGTTACACCTCACGGTGATTTTGCGACTGGTGGTATAGTTACAAAATTAAAAGCAGCTAATTATCTTTTGAAAAACAAAAAGTCTATGTTTTTAGCTAGTGGATTTGACTTGAATGATGTGAAAAGTTTTTTACTTGATTCTACTCATAAGGGTGGAACTTTATTTAAAGGTAATAAGATATGAATATAATTTTTATGGGTACACCAGATTATGCTGAATCTATTTTAAAAAAGTTAATAGATACTGATAATATGAATGTAGTAGCAGTATATACTCAACCAGATAAACCTGTAGGAAGAAAAAAAGTTATGACACCACCAACTGTTAAAACTTTGGCTCTTGAAAATAGTATAGATATATATCAACCAACTAGATTAAGAGATGAAACAATAGTAAATGAACTTTTAACAATAAAATGTGATTATATTGTTGTAGCAGCTTATGGTCAGATTCTGCCTCGTGCTATTTTAGACCACGCTCCTTGTATAAATTTACACGCTTCAATCTTACCACAATATCGTGGTGCGAGTCCTATTCAACAAACATTGCTAAATGGTGATACTAAAACAGGTGTAACAGCTATGCTTATGGAAGAGGGACTTGATACAGGAGATATAATTAAAATAGATACCATTGATGTAACTAAAGATGAAATGGTTGAAAGACTTTTTAGTAGATTGACAGAAACTGCTTCAAATTTAACTATTGATGTATTGAACAATTTTAATTCATTTGAGATAGAAAAACAAGATGATTCTATCTCAACACACTGTTCTAAAATATCTAAAAAAGATGGTGAAATATCTTTTAATAATGCTATAAAAGTTTATAATAAATACAGAGCATTTACACCTTGGCCTGGAATCTATCTAGCGAGTGGTTTAAAACTAAAAAAGATATTATTAGAAGATAAAGATTCGTTTAATAAAGCTGGAAAAATTTTAAAAATAGAATCAGATTCAATTGTTGTTGGATGTGAAATAGGTTCTTTAAGAATCTTTAAGGTACAACCACAATCTAAAAAAGAGATGGATATTATCTCATACATAAATGGTAAAAGATTAGCAGTTGAAGATACTTTATCTTAAAAGTATAGATTCAACTCAAAAATATTTAAAGAATCTTCTAAAATCTAAAGAGATGAAATCTCCTTTAGCTATTGTCAGTGATATTCAAACAGATGGTATTGGTAGTAGAGATAATGGTTGGGATAGTCTTAGTGGTAATCTTTTTTTATCATTTACTATTCCATTAGAAAATTTGCCAAAAGATTTGAAGCTTGAATCAAGTTCTATATATTTTGCCTATCTATTAAAAGAGTTACTTCATAATTATGGTTCATCTGTATGGTTAAAATGGCCAAATGATTTCTACATAGATAATTTAAAAATAGGTGGAATGATAACAAATATTGTTGGTAACAATATTATTTGTGGCGTAGGTTTAAATTTAGTTAAAACGCCAAATGATTTTGCTAAATTAGATATAGATATAGATAGAGAAAAATTACTAAATAACTATTTTTTAAAAATAGATAAAAAACCTTTGTGGAAGCAAGTTTTTAGTAATTATAAGTTAGAATTCAATCGTAATAAAAACTTTTTTACACATAAGAACAATTTAAAAGTACCTTTAGGAGATGCCAATCTGCAAAGTGATGGCTCAATTATAATAGATAATGAAAGGATGTATAGTCTAAGATGAGTGAAGTAATTGTAATAGCAAATCAAAAAGGTGGAGTTGGTAAAACAACAACAGCCGTTAATTTAGCAGCATCATTAGCAGTCGCAGAAAAAAAAGTACTTTTAATAGATTCTGACCCACAAGCAAATGCTACAACATCACTTGGCTTTCATAGAAATGATTATGAATTTAATATTTATCATGTTTTAATTGGTACAAAAAAATTAAGTGAAATTATTTTAAAATCTGAATTAGCAACATTAGATTTAGCTCCATCCAACATAGGTTTAGTAGGTATAGAAAAAGAATATTATGATGTTGATAATACTAAGGGAAGAGAGTTAGTTTTAAAAAAAGCAATAGCTAATATAAAAGATGAATATGATTATATAATTATAGATTCTCCTCCAGCATTAGGTCCTATGACCATTAATGCTTTATCTGCTTCAAATTCTGTAATTATACCTATTCAATGTGAATTTTTTGCGCTTGAGGGTTTAGCACAACTTTTAAATACAGTTAAATTGGTAAGAAAATCTATAAATCAGAATCTAAATATTAAAGGTTTTTTACCAACAATGTTTACTTCTCAAAATAACTTGTCTAAACAGGTTTTTGCTGATTTAAAACAACATTTTAATGAAAAGCTTTTTAAAGATATAGATGATGAATACATTGTTGTTCCTAGAAATGTAAAACTAGCTGAAGCTCCATCATTCGGGAAACCAGCTATACTTTATGATGTTAAATCAACAGGTGCAAAAGCTTACCAAAATTTAGCAAAAGCGATTATGAAATAATGAAATCTAAAGCATTAGGGAGAGGTTTAGATGCTCTGTTTGGGGAGATTGAAGAAGCTTACGAAAATGAAGGAACACAACAAGAAAGTATTTTAGAAATACCACTTAAAGATATAAGCCCTAACCCATATCAGCCAAGAAAAACTTTCAATCAAGCATCTCTTCAAGATTTATCAAACTCAATTAAAAAAGATGGTTTATTACAACCAATTATTGTTAGAAAAAAATCAGATGGATATATGATTATTGCAGGTGAAAGAAGATACCGTGCATCAAATATAGCTAAATTAAAAACTATTAGAGCAATAATAATAGATGCTGATGATAATAAAGTAAAAGAATTGGCACTTTTAGAAAATATTCAAAGAGATGAATTGAATTCTATAGAATTAGCAATGGCTTATGATGAACTTATTAAACTTTATAACATCACTCATGAAGAGTTATCTTTTCTTATTAATAAAAGTAGAACAAATATTACTAATACTATTAGATTGTTACAATTATCAAAACAGACACAAAAAGCACTATTAAATAAAAAAATAACAGCTGGTCATGCTAAAGTAATGATTGGTTTAGATGAAAAAGAGCAAGAATTAATTGTTAATTCTATTATTGGGCAGAAATTAAGTGTTAGAGATGTTGAAAAAATGGTTAAAAACTTAAGAATATCAACAAAAGCAGAGAGTTGTTCTCAGAATAATACTATATATAATTTAACTTCTATTAAAAATAAATTATTAGGTTTTGGTTTTAATGTTAAACAAACTAAAAATAAATTAGTTATTGATTTTACTGATGAAACAGAAATTAATAATTTCTTAGACCATATATCATAATCCACTAAAAATGGTGGGTAAATAAATCTTTTTTCAATAAAAATAGATTTATTTTAATTTTTTACTATTCATTTAACAATCCTTTCAATATTCTCATAGTATAATCTCGCAACTTTTAGGAGGTGCTATGTTAGATATAAATCCGATACTACTTTTGGCTACATTTGTTGTATTTCTTTCGCTTATAGCCGTTTTAAATAGTTGGCTTTATAATCCATTATTCGCATATATGAATAAACGTGATAACGATATCAAAAAAGACCTAGAGAAAATAGGTAATAATGATGACGAGATTAACGAATTACATTCAAAAGCGCAATTAATAATTAATAATGCTAAACTTGAAGCTGCGGCCCTAAGAGAAAAAGTTATTTTGGATGCTAAGGAATTAGCAGATAGTAAATTAGAGGCTAAACGTGCTGAATTAGCTAGTGAATATTTAGAATTTGAGAAATCTCTTACTAAATCAAAAGATGAGTTGACTAAAGGCTTAACGGCTCAGGTTCCACTTTTCAAAGAAGCTGTTGAAGCTAAATTTAGTCAAATATAAGGATGTAATGTGAGTAGAATTTTAGTAATCATGCTAATGATATCAACTTATGCATTAGCATCAGATGCAGAATCTGCTGGAACAGATATTGTTCAAAGAACAGTTAACTTTATGTTATTTGCTGGTCTTGTTTGGTATTTAGTTGCTGAACCTGCAAAAAACTATTTTGAATCAAGATCAGAAGCAATTGCTGATGAGCTTAAAAAGGTACAAGATAGATTGAATGAATCAAGTAATCTTAAAAAAGATGCTTTAGCGAAAATTACAGATGCTGAAAAATATGCAACTGAATTATCACAAGCTTCAAAAAAAGAGAACAAAATCATTAATGATAATATGATGCTTCAATGTGATGCTGATTTAGAAGTGTTATCTAAACAATATGAATCGTCAATTGAATTTGAACATAGAAAAATGGTTCGTACAGTTGTTGAAGATATACTTAATGATGTATTAGTTCAAACAAGTGATAGTTTTGACAAAGAAGCTATGGCTAATGTTATCTTAAAAAAGGTGGCATAAATGGAAGAATTAATAGCAAAAAGATATGTTAAAGCAATCAAACAAAGTTCAAGTAATATTTCTATGGAAGATATGGCAACAATCTTTGGTGGATTATCTGAATCATTTAAAGATGAAGCATTTATTAACATAATTAATAATCCAAATATCAATAGAACTACTAAATCAGAAATTTTATTAGATGCAGTTAAATTAGCTGATTCTAGTGTTGTTAATAATTTAATTAAATTATTAGTAGAAAACAATAGAATTAACATTATTCCAGCTTTAGCAAATGAGATGGAAAAAGATGTAGCTAATGCAACTAAAACATATACTGGTTTTGTTTATAGTGATAGTGATATTAGTGAAAAAGTTATGGCAGACTTAAGTGATGGTTTAAGTAGAAAATTTGATTCTAAAATATCATTATTACCAGTTAAAAACAATTTTAACGGTATTAAAGTTGATGTAGAAGGTCTTGGTGTAGAGATTAATTTTTCAAAATCAAGAATAAATAGTCAAATTATAGAACATATTGTTAAAGCAATATAATTTTCAACTAGAGGAGAACAATAGTGGTAGCAAAAATAAAAGCTGATGAAATTAGCTCGATAATTAAAGAGCGTATTGACAATTTTGAATTAAATGTTGATATTAACGAAACTGGTAAAATTGTTTCTTATGCTGATGGTGTTGCACAAGTTTACGGACTAAGCAATGTTATGGCTGGTGAAATGGTAGAATTCGAAGATGGTACACAAGGTTTAGTTATGAACCTTGAAGAGAGTGCTGTAGGTGTTGTTATCCTTGGTGCTGGTAGTGCTTTAAGAGAAGGTATGTCTGTTAAAAGACTTGGTAAACTTCTTAAAGTTCCTGTTGGAGATGCTCTTTTAGGGCGTGTTGTAAATGCACTTGGTGAACCAATTGATGGTAAAGGTCCTATTGAAACTACAGAAACTCGTTTCGTAGAAGAAAAAGCACCTGGTATTATGGACAGAAAATCAGTTCATGAACCATTAGCAACTGGTATTAAAGCAATTGATGCACTTGTTCCAATTGGTAGAGGTCAAAGAGAGCTTATTATTGGTGATAGACAAACTGGTAAAACAACTGTTGCGATTGATGCAATTATCAATCAAAAAGGTAATGGTGTTACTTGTATTTATGTTGCTATTGGTCAAAAAGAATCAACTGTTGCTCAAATTGTTCGTCGTTTAGAAGAACATGGTGCAATGGAATATACAATTATTGTATCTTCAACAGCTGCTGAAGCTGCTGCACTTCAATTCTTAGCTCCATATACTGGTGTTACTATGGGAGAATATTTCCGTGATAATGCTAGACATGGTCTAATTGTTTATGATGATTTATCAAAACATGCTGTTGCTTACCGTGAAATGTCACTAATTCTTCGTCGTCCTCCAGGTCGTGAAGCTTATCCAGGTGATGTTTTCTATATCCACTCTCGTCTTTTAGAGAGAGCTGCTAAAGTTTCTGATGAAAAAGGTGCTGGTTCTTTAACTGCTTTACCTATTATTGAAACTCAAGCTGGTGATGTTGCGGCATATATTCCAACTAATGTTATCTCAATTACAGATGGTCAGATTTTCTTAGAAACTGAACTATTTAACTCGGGTGTTCGTCCAGCAATTAATGTTGGTCTTTCTGTTTCTCGTGTTGGTGGTGCTGCTCAAATTAAAGCTACTAAACAAGTTGCTGGTACTTTAAGACTTGACCTTGCTCAATATCGTGAACTTCAAGCATTTGCTCAGTTTGCTTCTGATTTAGATGAAACATCTCGTAATCAACTAGAGCGTGGACAAAGAATGGTAGAAGTTCTAAAACAAGGACCTTTCTCTCCACTTTCTGCTGAGAAACAAGTTACTATTATTTTTGCTGGTAATGAAGGTTTCTTAGATGATATGGATCCGTCAAATGTTGTTCGTTTTGAAGCTGAACTGTATCCATTTATTGAAGCATCTTACCCTCAAATTTTTGAGAATATTAGAAGTACTTCTAAAGTAAATGATGATACAAAAGCATTATTAATCAAAGCACTTGAAGAATTCAAAGCTACTTTTGTAGTAGCATAAGGAAAACTTTATGGCAAACTTGAAAGATATTCAAAGACAGATAAAGAGTGTTTCTAACACTCAAAAGACAACTCGTGCAATGAAACTTGTATCAACTGCAAAGCTTCGTCGTGCTGAAGAGCTTGCGAAACGCTCTCGTCTTTATGCTGCAAAAATGAATCAGGTTATTGCCGAAATAGCTGGACGCATAGAGTGTAATAAAGTTGGAGGAATTGACAATCGTTGTTTTACAAAGATTGAAAATCCAAAAATGGTAGACATAATTTTTGTTACTGCTGATAAAGGTTTATGTGGTGGTTTTAATATTCAAACAATTAAAGCTGTTAATAAACTGATTAAAGAGTATAAAGAAAAAAATGTAAAAGTGCGTTTACGTGGTATCGGTAAAAAAGGTGTTGAATTTTTTAAATATAACGAAGTTGAACTTTTTGATTCAGTTATAAATTTAAGTTCAAAACCAGATAAAGTTAGAGCAGATGAATTTATAGCAACTTCTATAGAAGACTATAAAGATGGTAAAATAGATGGTCTTCATATAATCTATAATGGATTTAAAAATATGATGACTCAAGAGCTACATATAGCAAATATTTTACCAGTAGATACAGAACATTTTGAGTGTAATGATGCTCAAAAGTCTGTACTTGAACTTGAAGCTCAAGATGAAGAACAAATGCTAGATTCTTTAGTAAACAAATATGTAGAATATGCTATTTATTATGCATTAATTGATTCTGTTGCTGCTGAACATAGTGCTAGAATGCAAGCTATGGATACAGCAACTAATAATGCTAAAGATATGGTTAAATCACTAAATGTTAAGTTTAACAAAGCAAGACAAGCAGCTATTACTACAGAACTAATAGAGATTATTAGTGGTGTGGAGTCGATGAAATAATGGAGAAAAATATGATTGGTAAAATTAGCCAGGTAATGGGCCCAGTTGTTGATGTTGATTTTGATGGATACCTTCCAACAATCAACGAAGCAATTGAAGTTCAAGTAAATTTAGATGGTACTACTAACCGTTTAGTACTAGAAGTTGCAGCTCACTTAGGTGATGGTCGTGTTAGAACAATTGCAATGGATATGAGTGAAGGTTTAGTTCGTGGTATGGATGCTACAGCTACTGGTGAACCTATAAAAGTTCCAGTTGGAGAAAAGGTACTTGGTCGTATCTTTAATGTAATTGGTGAAACAATTGATCATGGTGAACAGATTACTGACGCACCAACATGGTCAATTCACCGTACTCCACCACCATTGGTTGACCAATCAACTACTACTGAAATGTTTGAGACAGGTATTAAAGTTGTAGATTTACTTGCTCCTTACTCTAAGGGTGGTAAAGTTGGACTATTTGGTGGTGCTGGTGTTGGTAAAACAGTTATTATCATGGAACTTATTCATAATGTTGCTCATGGTCATGATGGTTTATCTGTATTTGCTGGTGTTGGTGAAAGAACTCGTGAGGGTAATGACCTTTATCACGAAATGAAAGATTCCAATGTACTTGATAAAGTTGCACTGTGCTATGGTCAAATGAGTGAGCCTCCAGGAGCAAGAAACCGTATTGCTCTTACTGGTCTTACTATGGCTGAATATTTTAGAGATGAAAAGAATCTTGATGTACTAATGTTTGTTGATAATATCTTCCGTTTTGCTCAATCAGGTTCTGAGATGTCAGCACTTCTTGGTCGTATCCCTTCAGCTGTTGGTTACCAACCAACTCTTGCTCGTGAAATGGGTGCTTTACAAGATAGAATTACATCAACTAAAAATGGTTCTATTACTTCTGTTCAAGCAGTATATGTACCAGCAGATGATTTAACTGACCCGGCTCCAGCTTCTGTTTTTGCTCACTTAGATGCTACAACAGTTCTTAACCGTAAAATTGCTGAAAAAGGTATTTATCCTGCGGTTGACCCACTAGATTCAACTTCAAGATTACTTGACCCACAAATTATTGGTGAAGAACATTATGGTGTTGCTCGTGGTGTTCAACAAACACTTCAAAAATATAAAGATTTACAAGATATCATTGCGATTCTTGGTATGGACGAATTATCTGAAGATGACAAAAATGTTGTTGAAAGAGCTCGTAAAATTGAGAAATTCTTATCTCAACCATTCTTTGTTGCTGAAGTATTTACAGGTGCTCCAGGTAAATATGTTTCTCTTGCAGATACTATTAAAGGTTTCAAAATGATTCTTGATGGTGAATGTGATCATATGGCTGAGGGTTCTTTCTACATGGTTGGTGGAATGGATGAAGCTATTGCTAAACATGAGAAAAACAAATAAACCTAGTGTTTATTAAAGGACTAAAATGGATAAGTTAAAACTTGAAATCCTAACTCCTAATGGCGAAATCTTTAATGGTGAAGTTATTAGTGTAGTTCTCCCTGGTAAAGAGGGAGAGTTCGGTGTTCTAGCTCATCATGCATCTTTAACAACTTTGTTAGATGCTGGTGTGATAGACATTGAAAAAGAAGATAAAACAATAGAATCAATTTTAATTAATTGGGGTATGGCTCAGGTTGATGAAGATAAGACTATAGTTTTGGTAGAGGGTGCTGTTGCTATTCGTGGTGAAAACGAAAGTGATGTTGCTGCTGCTCTTGAAGAAGCTAAAGAACTTATTAATGATATTGCTGATGCTAATCCAGCTATAGCTGTAGTTTCTTCTAAAATAGAATCTGCTGCACAAAGATTGTTATAATCAATGCTTAATAATCTAATAGATTTTTATGTAAAAAGTCATCCAGTTACACTGGGTGTACTTACTCTTCTCTCCGTATATTTTATTATTCTAAATTGGGTTTTTTTATACCGTTATTTTTCTTTAAATAGTTGGTTATCAAGAGAAAATAATTCATTAGAATCTCTTTTAATGGGTTCATCAACTGTAAGTGAACAATCATTTTTAAGTAATTTTTTAAAAACAAGTTCGAATTCATCAAAAGAGATTTTAGACTTAGGTATGTTAGCTGCAACTAAAGAGGCTACAAAAGGTTTGTCTATACTTTCTATATTCGCTTCAACTACACCATTTATTGGTTTGTTTGGAACTGTTGTTTCTATATTAGATACATTTTCTCATATAGGACAAACTACAGGAAGTATGTCAATGATAGCTAGTGGTGTTTCTGATGCTTTAGTAGCTACTGCTTCAGGTATATTTGTAGCAATCTTTGCCTATACATATCATCAAGTATTGAAAAGAAAATCATTTGAATTAGTTAATTATTTAGAGATGCAAAGTGATGCTATTTTAGCTAGAAAAGAGTAAAATATGTACGATTGGGATGATAAACCTGAATTAAATATTACACCACTTGTAGATGTTATGCTTGTTTTATTGGCTATTTTAATGGTTATAGCTCCAAATATTATTTATGAGGAAAATATTAAATTACCTCAAGGTTCTGTTTCAAAACAACTATCTAAAATACCACCAGTTCATATTACAATAGATAAAGATATGAATATAAAAGTAAATAAAGAAAATTATCTATTTAATGCTTTTATGGATAATTTTTCAAACTATTCAAAAACTTTAGATTTAAAAGCTACTGTATTGATAAGCGCAGATAAAACTCTTGATTATGGAGTTGTTATGTCTGTTTTAGCTGCTGTTAAACAAGCTGGATTTACTGAAGTGTCATTAGCTACAAATGGTTAATAACAATAAATATTTTTATATAAGTGGTTTTATTTCTATATCACTTTTTTTACTTTTTGTATCTCTGTTTTTTTATATGATGGTTACTTCTGTTGATATTAAATCTTATGCTTTAAAAAAAGAAAATTATATATCTGTATCATTAGATATTGTTTCTGCTACAAAGAAGAAAAATACAAAAGCTATACTAAAAAAAGTTGAAGAGGTTAAAGAGATAGAAACACCTGAAATATTGAAAAAGCCAAATATAAATAATTTATTTAGTAAAATAGCTACAAAAAAAATAAAAAAAGAGATAGTTGAAAAGCCAAAAGAGATTGTGAGAAATTTAGATGAATTAAGTAAAAAAATAAAGATAACAAGTGAAAATAAAACAAAACCACTTCTTGAAACTAATGATAAAGTAAACAATATAAGTGATAAAAATTCTAAAGTTTCTACTGGTGATGTGGTTAATGAATATAATGCTAAAATTAATGCTTTAGTTCATCAAAAATTTTATCCACCTGAAAATTCACAAGGTAGTGAAGTTCAAGTGATTATTGAATTAAGTTCACTTGGTAAGTTATTGGATTTTAGAGTATTGAAATATTCAAGTAATGATGCTCTTAATAAAGTTGTTGATAATATGAAAGAAAAATTAATGAGTGTAATTTTTCCAATAAGTCCAAATAATAATTCTCAAAGAATTATTATAAATTTAATACCTAAATAGTAGGAGTAAAAATGAAAATATTGTTTTCGTTAATAATGTCGATTAGTTTGTTATTTGGAGTAGATGCTACCATAGATGTAATTAAAAAGGTAGATACTTTACCATCCATAGCTATTGAAGATTCTTCAACATCTTATACAAATAGATTTAAGTTGAAATTTTTTAAAGTATTAGTTGCTGATTTAAATGTTATATCATTATTTAATGTTGACCAAAATTATCGTACTACTGAGTATGATAATGGAGATGTTGTTTTTGAAAATAAAGATATGAAATATGTACTAAGATATCAGCTCATTGAAAGTGATTCAGGAGCATTTAATTTAGAATATAAATTAATTAAAAATAATGAAATTATTCTAGCTAAACATTATAAGATAAAAAATAGTAGCTATAATGTATTTATTTCACATGCTGTTGCTTATGATATAAATAAATTTATGGGTGCTTCTTCTGTTGAATGGATGAAGAAAAAAGTTATTTTTTCAAGAGTTGTAGCTCCTAAAAAAAGTGAGATTGTAATTTCTGATTATACATTATCTTATCAAAAAGTTATTGTTAAAGGTGGATTTAATCTTTTTCCTAAGTGGGCAACTAAAAAACAAAACTCTTTTTACTATACATCTTTAGATAGAGATAAACCAAGTTTATTTTATGTAGATATAAAGAAAGGTACAAATAGTTTACTATTAGAATCTGATGGTATGATGATTTGTTCAGATGTTAGTAAAGATTCTAAAAAACTACTCTTAACTATGGCACCAAAGGGTCAGCCAGATATCTATTTGTATAATGTAGATACTAAAAGATATAAAAAAGTAACATCATATCGTGGTATAGATGTAGCTGGGAAATTTATGAATAATAATGAGATAATCTTTGTATCAAATAGATTAGGTTACCCAAATATTTTTTCAAAAAGATTAGATACTAATGAAGTTGAACAGATGGTTTATTATGGAAAAAGTAATTCTGCTTGTAGTGTAAATGGTGATTATATTGTGTATAAAGCAAGGGAAACATCAAATTTATTTTCAAAAAATACATTTAATTTACATCTCATATCAAGAAAAACAGATTTTATACGAAGATTAACAGCAACAGGTGTTAATGAATTTCCAAAATTTTCAAGAGATGGTGATGCGATTTTATTTATAAAAAATTATAAATCGCAAAGTTCTATTGGTATAATTAGATTGAATCATAATAAAAATTATCTTTTCCCTTTAAAATATGGAAAAGTACAATCTATGGATTGGTAATAGATTCAAATATATTTTGATATAATAATTATAATATTTTTAAAATAAAGGATACTTAGGTATGAAAAAATTAGTAATTGCTAGTGTGTCAGCTGCACTTTTAATCTTTAGTGGTTGTTCGAAAGAGCCAAAAGTTATTGACCCTTCTGAAAATGGTGATAGTATGGTAGAAGAGGTTGAAAGTGTTACTACTGAAATTATCAATGGTGATAATACAATGACTTCTAATTCTCCTATCTCTATTTCAGTAGCAGAGGGTAAGTTTAAGTCTGTTTATTTCGCATTTGATAAATTTACAATCAATTCAGATATGAAAGATAATGTATCAAACTCTGCTACTGTTGCTAATGGTGTTGCTAGTGCTTATAATATTAAGTTAGAAGGTAATTGTGATGAGTGGGGTAGTGATGAGTATAACTTTGCGTTAGGTTTAAAAAGAGCTAATGCTGTTAAGAAATCATTAATATCTGAGGGTGTAGATTCTTCTCGTATCTCTATGGTTAGTTTTGGTGAAAGTAATCCAACTTGTAATGATAAAACTAAAGAGTGTTGGTCTAAAAACCGTCGTGTAGATTTTAAACTTCTTCCATAGTTATAGTTTATGAAAGCTATAAACATAGTTGCATCTCTTGCAACTATATACTCCACATTTCTTTTAGCATCTGAACCATCAGCTTTTAATGCTGGTAATTTAGATACGCCAAACCCTTATGGTCTAACATCTGCTGAAAAAATTGTACTTGAAAATAAAAAGAGATTACATACTGTTTTGGTTAAAAGTAACAATCAATCTTATGAGGTTGATTCTATTAGAGAAAGAATTGATGGGCTTCAAAGTATTGTTGAAAGTTTAAGCCGAAAAGCTCAAGATAATAAGAGAGAGCTAAAAAAATTGTCTACTGAAAATAGTGAAAAACTTTTAAGTTCAAATGAATATGAAAAAAGAATCAGTATAGCAGTAGAAAATAATACAAAACTTTTAAATAAAATTTCTGTTTTAGTAGATTCTATCAATAAAGATTATGTAACAAAATTAGAATTTAATTCTCTTGTAAAAGATGTTAATAAATTTAAAGAATTAGTTGCTATAGAATTATCAAAAAACAACACTCCTAAAGAGAAAAAAAAGAAACCTGCTAAGTATGAAAAAACATCTAATAGTGATATCGCTATATCAGCACAGGTGAATTTTGATAAAAAATATTATACAAAAGCAATAGAACAATATAATTATTTAATAAATAATAGTTATAAACCAGCAAAAGCTCATTATATGATTGGTGAGATGAATTTTAGAAGAAAGAAATATACTGATGCTATCGCTTATTTTAAAAAAAGTGCTTCATTATACTCAAAAGCTAGTTATATGCCTACATTAATGTTACATACAGCTATATCAATGGATAAAACAGGTGATACAGAAAATGCTAAAACATTTTTTAATGCTGTTATTTCTAATTATTCAAATACTCAAGAAGCAACAGAAGCAGAGGAAAAACTTAATTCTTTATAATCTTGTATAAATATTATATAACTTTATGTTAGAATTTTAAAAATAAAATAAAGGGCTCTTAAATATGGCAATAGAAGCAAATCAAATAGTTTCAATAGAATATGAACTTCGTGATGGAGATAAAGTAATAGATAGTAATGTTGGAAATGAACCATTAGTATTTATGTTTGGTAAAGGTCAAATTATTCCTGGTTTAGAAACTGGAATCCAAAATATGGCTATTGGTGAAAAAGCTGATGTTTTAGTTAAACCTGAAGATGCTTATGGTGAATTAAATCCAGAAGCTCAACAAGAAGTTCCTAAAGATCAATTTGCTGGTATTGATTTAGCAATTGGTATGACTCTTTATGGTCAAGGTGAAGATGGTGGAACTGTTCAAGTTACTGTAAAAGAGATTGGTGAAGAAAATATTATTATTGATTTTAATCACCCTTTAGCTGGTAAAACATTGATGTTTAGTGTTACTGTAAATAATGTTAGAGATGCCTCTGCTGAAGAATTACTTTCAGGTATACCTGCTGAAAATCAACAAGATGATGATGGTTGTTGTGGAACTGGTGGTGGTTCTGGTTGTGGTTGCCACTAGTTTTATCACTGAATCTGAAGCCTCGAAAGAGGCTTTTAAAACAGCAACACTTCTTAAAACTATTGCTGTAAACTCCCTGATTATTGGAGAAATTGGAGTTGGTAAAAAAACTCTTGCCCAATATATACTTCCTAATGCTCAAATAATTGATGCTCTTAATATAGATGAATTGTTAACTAATATTGAAAATTCCAAAGAGATTATAATAAATAATTTGGAAAAATCTTCAAATCTAAAAATAGTTCTTAATGCTATCAATAGTAACAATATTAAGGTTGTCGCTACTACAAATAGAACACTTAAAGAGGAATCTTTAGATGATACATTTAGTGTTAAATTTACAGTTCCACCATTAATTGAGAGAGATGAAGATGTTGTTTCTCTTATAGATATATTTAGTGAAGAGGCTTCTGCTTTATTTGGAACAGATAGTGAGTTTAATAGTAAAGGTTTAGTGCCAGATTTAAGTGAAAATTCAATCTCATTAAAAAGACAAATTATGATTAAAACTCTTTTACATAATATAAAAGATGTTGAGTTAATGGATATTATTGAACATTATTTATATGATAAATTAGGTTCAAATAGTGATTATAGAGATTTTTTATATCTTTATGAAGTTCCATTAATAAAATCAGGTTTAAAAAAATTTAAATCTCAATTACAACTTTCAGATAAATTGGGATTAAATAGAAATACATTAAGAAAAAAAATAGCAGATAATAAAAAATATTTATAAAGGATTAAAATGAAAAAAATAGCAATGATATTTGCAGGTCAGGGTTCTCAAGCAGTTGGTATGGGTAAAGATTTTTATGAAAATTCAGATATAGCAAAAGAGATGTTTGAAAAAGCTAGTGAAAGAATCGGTGTTGATTTTAAAGAGTTAATATTTGAAGAAAATGAGAAGCTAGGTCAAACAGCATATACTCAACCAGCAATTTTACTTGTTCAAATGATAGCTTATAGACTTTTTAAAGAAAAATGTCCAGATGTTAAAGCTGAACTATTTTTAGGTCACTCTCTTGGTGAGTTTTCTGCTTTATGTGCTAGTGGTGCTATTGATTATATTGATGCTGTTGAGTTAGTTCATAATCGTGGTGCTTTTATGCAGTCTGCTTGTGACAAAGTTGAAGCTGGTATGATGGTTCTTGTTGGTCTTGATGATGAATCTGTTGAAAAAGTTTGTGCTGATGCTCAAGCTGATGGTAAAAAAGTATGGGCAGCAAACTATAACCAAGATGGTCAGATTGTTGTTGCTGGTATGAAGTCAGATTTACAATCATTAGAGCAAACTTTTAAAGATGCTGGTGCTAAAAGAGCTTTACTTCTTGATATGTCAGTAGCTTCTCATTGTGAGATTCTTTCACCTGCTCAAAAGCCTTTAGCTGAGTTGATGGAGAAAATGGTAAAAGATAATTTTGAAGCACCAATTATTTCAAATGTTACAACTAAACCTTACTCATCAAAAGATGAAGCAGTAACTCTTTTAAAAGAGCAGTTAGTTAAACCGGTAAAATATAAACAATCTATTTTAGCAATAGCTGATGATGTAGATATGGCAATAGAGTTTGGTAATGGAATCACTCTAAAAGGTCTTAACCGTAGAATCGCTAAAAGTTTAAAAACTTTAAATATCTCAGATATGGCATCTTTAGAAAAAGTTGTTGAAGAAGTTTCTAACTAAGATGAGAGTTACATTAGTTCAAAGTTCACCTAAATTAAATCGTTCAAATTTAGGTGATATTATCTCAACTATAAAAGAGTATAAAGATAAAAGTGATTTAATAGTTTTTCCTGAGTTATCTTTAAATGGCTATATGCTTCAAGATAAACTATATGAAGATGCTTGGAATCTTGATGAACTAAATGAGTTAAAAGAGCTAAGTAAAGATGTTGATTTTGTAGTTGGTGGAGCAATTAAGGATTCTAAACTATTTAGAAATTCTGCTCTATATTTTTCTGATGGTAAATTATTAAGCCAACACAACAAAGTTCATCTTCCAAATTATGGTATGTTTGAAGAGGCTCGTTACTTTAGTGCTGGTGATATTTTTGAAAGCTTTGAATCTAAGTTTGGAAAAACTTCTATGTTAGTTTGTGAAGATATGTGGCATAAGTCTGTTCATAAAGATTTAATCAAAGAGAATCCTGATTTAATTATAGTTCTAGTAGCTTCTCCAGCTCGAGGGTTTAGTGATGATGGTCTTGAAATTGAGAACAAATGGACAGAAATTTTAAAAGTAGTTGCTAAAGAGTGTAAAGCAAAAGTTATTTTTGTAAATCGTGTAGGTTTTGAAGATGGATTAGGTTTTTGGGGTGGAAGTTGTATTGTTAATGAAAAATCAGAAGTTTTACATAAATTGCCATTACATAAAAATACAATTCAAACATATAATATTCTTTAATAAAGAGGATTCTATTAATATTTCATTGAATTTTCTTTAAGTTTTCTTTCTTTATATTAATGATTTTCTTTAATTCATAATCATAAAATGTTATCTTCTTTCTACCATTATAATAGATATCACCAATAAAAATATGCTTTGAGTTTTCAAGTTTTACATTTTCTTCTTTCAATAAAACTTCACCTAAAGCTAAACCAAATGATGGAATTAATGATAGTGATATTAAGATAGAAATAATAGTTATTATAATGACACTTATTTTGTTTGAAACATACATTATAAGTGTTCCAAAGAATACACTAAGAATCATATATATGTATATATTTTGATTATCAGCAAATAAAATATTGTAATAAACATCAATCTCATAAAAATCTATATAATTTAATTTTATTCCTAAAAATAAAAAAAAATCTAAAAAAAATGTAAATAACATACCACTTAGTAGGGCTTGAACAAGCTTACTCATCTTAGTTTATGCATTTTTATATTGTTTATTTTATATAAATTTGAAGAACTATTTTCATTAAAACCATTTTGGTTTTCTATAATTATAGTCGCTTTATTTTCACAAAACTCTCTTGAAAATTTTTTCCCACTCTCATTTGCTGATGTAGAATAGTGCCATACTTGTTCTTTTAATAGTTGAGAATCTAATTTAAAAGATGTTACTCTAAAAGCAGAGTTTTTTACAATAAATGTTGTTTTAGTGGCTCTTCTTATAAAAGCTTTTTTAGAATTTGGAACTCTTCTTCCCGATTTTAAAAAGGCTTTGAAATTGGAATAGACTTTAATAAAAGGTTTTGAATTTACACGAGATTTTATCTCATATAGCTTTTGGCTATCTTGAGATAAAAAACCGACGGTGGTGTCGGTTTGTGTAAGGATTATAGACATAGTTTATACTAAGAAGTCTTGTAATGCTTGAGCTGATGACCAGTTTTCGTCAGTCATCTCATCAAGAGCTAAGATTAATGCTCTAGCAGCACTTAATGTTGTAAAGTAAGGTATGCTTCTTTTTAGAACCTCTTGACGAATTACAACAGCATCTTTTTTAGATGTATTGTTATCTGAAGTATTGATTGCCATACTTATCTCATCATTTTTCATACTATCTTCAATATTTGGACGACCCTCTGAAATTTTAAGAACAACTTCACAAGGTATTCCAGCTTCTTTAAGAATAGCTTGAGTACCTTTTGTAGCTACAAGTTTAAATCCATGTTTATGTAATCCACTAGCTATCTCTGAAGCATATTTTTTATCAGTATCTACGAATGACAAGAAACAAGTTCCTTCTGTTGGAATCTTATTTCCAGCAGAGATTTGAGCTTTAGCAAAAGAGATTCCAAAGTTTGAACTAATTCCCATAACTTCACCTGTTGATTTCATCTCAGGACTTAGAACTAAATCAGCACCATAAAGTTTATGGAAAGGAAAAACTGCCTCTTTAACAGAAACATGACCTTTAAGTAATGGTTTTAGTAATCCATTCTCTTCTGTTACAATATTGTATTTATCATAGTACTCTAATGAACTTCTTAAAGTCTCACCCATCATAACACGAGTAGCAACTTTTGCCAGTGGCATACCTGTAGCTTTAGAAACAAAAGGAACAGTACGAGATGCACGAGGATTAACTTCGATTAGGTAAATCTCATCTTGATAAATTGCATATTGAACATTCATAAGACCAATAACACCAAGACCAAGAGCAATAGTTTTAGTTTGAATTTCAACTTTAGCAATCATCTCATCTGAAAGATTTACAGGTGGAAGTGAACAAGCAGAATCCCCAGAGTGAATACCTGCCTCTTCGATATGTTGCATAACAGAACCAATATAAACATCAGTACCATCACAAATAGCATCAACATCAAGTTCTATAGCTTGGTCAAGAAATTTGTCAATTAAAACAGGTGCTTCATTTGAAACAGATATAGCAAGTTCCATATACTCAGCTAACTCTTCTTGTGAATAAACTATTTTCATACCACGACCACCAAGAACAAAAGATGGGCGAACAAGAACAGGGAAACCAAGTCTTTCAGCTATCTTAGGCGCTTCCTCTTTCTTTCGAGCAAGACCATTTTCAGGTTGTTTAAGACCATTTCTAATAACAAAGTCAGAGAACTGTTCTCTATCTTCTGCTAAATCAATAACAGCAGATGGTGTTCCAGAAATTTTAGCACCAATTTTAGTTAAAGAATCAGCAAGTTTTAGAGGAGTTTGACCACCAAAGTGAACAATAATTCCATCAGGGTCTTCATTTTCTATAATCTCTCTAACATGTTCAAAATCAATAGGCTCAAAGTATAAAACATCAGAAGTATCATAGTCAGTTGAAACAGTTTCAGGGTTACAGTTAACCATAATTGTTTCGATGTCCATCTCTTTTAGAGCAAAAGCAGCATGAACACAACAGTAATCAAACTCAATTCCTTGACCGATTCTATTTGGACCACCACCTAAAATAAGAACTTTTTTCTTATCACTTACACGATTTTTTACATTTGGTAGTTTTGTGATGTTTGTAGTTGAATAAAGATATGGTGTTAAAGCTTCAAATTCAGCAGAACAAGTGTCTACTTCATTAAACTCTAGTGATATACCAAGTTTTTTTCTTGCGTCATATACATCATTTTCACTAACAATATAGTTAGAATTTTTAGCGATTAGTTGAGAGATTCTTTTATCTGAAAAACCATCAACTTTTAGGTTTCTCATAAGTTTTTCATTAGTTAAAACTTTATCAGAGATAGATTTTTCAGATTCCATTAACTCTTGAAGTTGGTATAAAAACCAAGGGTCAATAGCACAAGTATCGAACATCTCATCTATACTCATACCACGACGGAAACCTTCTGCTACATATAACATTCTATCAGAATTAGGACGACGAATCTCGTGTTTTACGAACTCATCATCAGCTTCAATCTCATCAAATCCGCAAAGACCAGTTTCTAGTGAACATAATGCTTTTTGCATAGATTCTTTAAATGTACGACCGATTCCCATAACTTCACCAACAGACTTCATACTTGTACTAAGTGTACTTTGAGCTTCTGGGAATTTTTCAAATGTAAAACGTGGAATCTTAGTAATAACATAGTCAATTACTGGTTCAAATGAAGCTGGTGTTCCAGTTATATCATTTGTAATTTCATCAAGAGTAAAACCAACAGCTAAAAGTGTAGCAACTTTAGCAATAGGGTAACCAGTAGCTTTTGAAGCTAGAGCAGATGAACGAGATACACGAGGATTCATCTCAATAACAATCATTCTACCAGTATTTGGACAGATTGAAAACTGAACATTACTTCCACCAGTATCTACACCAATCTCTCTAAGAATTGCAAAAGAAGCATCTCTCATTCTTTGGTACTCTTTATCTGTAAGAGTTAGGGCAGGGGCTACAGTTATAGAATCACCCGTATGAACACCCATTGGGTCAAAGTTTTCAATAGCACAAACTATGATACAGTTATCGTTTTTATCACGAATAACTTCCATCTCATACTCTTTCCAACCAAGCATAGATTCCATAATCTCTATCTCATTTACAGGAGAAGCTGAAAGACCTTCTTGAGCCAGTTTTTTGAATTCTTCCATATTGTAAGCAACACCAGAACCACCACCAGCAAGGGTAAATGAAGCTCTACTTATAACAGGAAAACCAATCTCTTTTACAACTTCAATAGCTTCATCAACACTATAAGCATTTTTACTTTTTGGTAAGTCCATACCAATTTTTATCATAGCTTCGTTGAATGCTGAACGATCCTCACCTTTATGAATAGCTTCAGGAGTAGCACCTAAAAATTCAATACCCTCTAGCATCCCTTTTTCATACATGCTAGTAGCAACATTTAGTGCAGTCTGTCCACCCATAGTTGGAAGTACAGCATCTACATTTTCATCTTTAATGATTCTAGCAATTACATCTTCTTTAATTGGTTCGATGTATGTTCTGTCTGCGAACTCAGGGTCTGTCATAATTGTAGCAGGATTAGAGTTGATAAGAACAACGCGATAACCTAACTCTTTTAGAGTTTTAACAGCTTGAGTTCCAGAGTAGTCAAATTCACAAGCTTGACCGATAATAATCGGACCAGAGCCTATAAGTAAAATAGTTTTAATGTCGGTTCTTTTTGGCATCTTTTACCTTTTAAAAATGTATAAAATAAATTTTATTATTATATACTAAAGGCACTTAAAAGTTGATAAGAGCTTTACCCTCTTACTTAACCTTTTTTATTAGATGAAAATAGTTTGGTTCATTAGCAATATAGTAAGGTTCTACAATAGCATTTTGGTAACCTTGGGATTTTGTTATAGACAAGATTTTACCAACTCTTAAACCTTTAAAAAAAATGTTATCTAAGCCTGATGTTATCACTTCATCGTCTATTTTTATTTTATACCAAGCTGGAATAAAATTTACAGATAGTGTTCCATCATTATTTCCTCGAACAATTCCAGTGGCATTTTCTTTACCAATAAAAACAGCATAAGTACTTTTAGAATCATTATTTAGTATAGCTAAAGCTTTAGAATCCTTTGCTATAACGATTCCAGCAACTAATTCTTTATATGTTAATCCATATATTTTAGATGAATTATACTCATTAACTTCAAGCCAAATACGGTTTAGATTACCAAAACTTTCATAAGATATTGTTCTAACAAGTTCCACTTTAGGATTTATTTTTAAATTTGAACTATTCTCTTTTAGTAAATCATCTATCTCTGAAGCTAACTCCTGCATAACAAGATGATTTTTTTCATATTTAACAAGCTTTTCATTTAACTCTGAAATAGTTTTTGCTTGAAATAGATATTTTTCAATACTATTTTCTATAAACTCAACATTTGAATGGTAAACTAATTTAATTTTATTTAGTGTATTTAGTATGGGGGATTGAAGAGTATTTGTATAGTATGAAGCACCCATAAAGAGTGCTGTTAGTAAAAAGAAAAAGCTAAATAGCCCTTTATTCATTTTCAAAAAGCTCTTGAAGTAGGTCTATCTCTTCTAGTGCTTTACCAGTTCCACGAGCAACAGCTAAAAGTGGTTCATCAGCAACAAAAGTTGGAATTTTTACAATGTCTGAAAGATATTTATCTAGTTGACGAATTAATGCACCACCACCAGTTAAAATGATTCCATTGTTTACAATATCTCCAGCTAAATCAGGTGGCATTTGTTCTAATACATCACGAAGAGCTTCGCCAATCTCTTTTAATGGTTCTTTCATAGCTTCTCTAGCATCTTCACTTGTAAGCTCAACTGAACTTAAAAGCCCTTCAACTTGGTCTCTCCCATTAACAACCATTGTAAGTTGTTCATCTAGTGCTACTGCTGTTCCGATGTTGATTTTAATCTCTTCAGATACTCTTTCACCAATAAGTAGATTATATTTTTTTCTAACATAGTTTGTTATTGATGAATCGATTTTATCACCAGCAGTTCTTATTGATTTTGAAAGAACTAGTCCACCTAAAGAAACAACACCAATCTCAGTAGTACCACCACCAATATCTACAACTAATGTTCCTTTTGGTTCTCTTATCTCTACACCAGCACCAATAGCTGCTGCCATAGGTTCTTCTATAAGGAAAACTTCTCTAGCTCCAGCACTTAGGGCAGATTCACGAACAGCTTTTCTTTCAACTTGAGTAAGACCATAAGGAACACAGATGATGATTCTTGGGCTAATTAAAGAGCTTCTTCCGTGAGCTTTTTCAATAAACTTTCGAATCATCTTCTCTGTCATATCAAAGTCAGCTATAACACCATCTCTCATAGGACGAATTGCTTTGATATTACCAGGAGTTTTACCAACCATCTCTTTTGCTTCATGTCCAACTGCTAAAACTGTTTGATGACCAAATTTTCCAGTTTTTACAGCTACAACAGATGGTTCATTGATTATAATACCTCTACCTTTAGCAATAACAATAGTATTTGCTGTTCCTAAGTCAATAGATAAGTCATTTGAAAAAAGTCCAACGATTTTATTAAATATCATATTTTAACCTTATGCTGTTTTAATTGTAGTATTTTTAATGTAAATTGGTTCATCACCATTTTCAATAACATCTTTTGTAATTATTGTTTCGTAACCTTCATACTCAGGTAGTTCATACATAATATCCATCATTCTTTCTTCAATAATCGCACGAAGACCACGAGCTCCAGTTTTTCTAACAATAGCTTTTTTAGCAATAGCTTTAATAGCATCATCTTCAAATGTTAATGTTGTGTTATCAATAGCAAATAATTTTTTATATTGTTTGATTATAGAGTTTTTTGGTTCTGTTAAGATTCTTACCATATCATCTTCTGTAATTTCACTTAAAGAAGCAATAATTGGTAATCTACCAATAAGTTCAGGAACGATTCCATACTTTACTAAGTCATCAGGCTCAGCCATATCGTAAGTTGGTTTTTGTTCATCTTTACTTTTTTTATCGTGACCAAAACCTAAAACATTTTCACCCTGTTTTCTTTTTAAAATATCTTCAAGACCATCAAAAGCACCACCACAAATAAATAAAATATTTTTAGTATTTATAGTTGTAAACTCTTGGTTTGGATGTTTTCTTCCACCTTTTGGTGGGATGTTTACTTCTGCACCTTCTATAATCTTTAAAAGTGCTTGTTGTACACCTTCACCAGAAACATCTCTAGTGATTGAACGATTCTCACTCATACGAGCAATTTTGTCCATCTCATCTATAAAAACGATTCCTTGCTCAGCTTTTTTTATGTCACCATCAGCAGATTGAAGAAGTTTTGTTAAAATATTTTCAACATCTTCACCAACATAACCAGCTTCAGTAAGACTTGTAGCATCCGTAATAGCAATAGGAACATTTAAAACTCTAGCAATAGTTTGAGCCATAAGAGTTTTACCACTACCAGTTGGACCAATTAGTAAAACATTTGATTTTTCAATCTCTGTATCATCATCTATATCTGTATTATTTTTAAAGATTCTTTTATAATGGTTATAAACAGCAACACTTAAAAGTTTTCTAGCTCTCTCTTGACCAATAATATAATCACCTAAAAAATTATTTAACTCTTTTGGTGTCATAAGTTTTGTTACAGCTTCAACTAATTCATTTTCTTGAGTTGTGTCTGAAGCTTGTTCATCACCAAACATAATTTTATGCGCAGATACAACACAATTTTTACATATATAAACACCATTTCCAGCAATTATAGGATTTTGTTCACTCTCTGTCGCATCACAGAAACTACAATGTCTCTCTATCATACATTTTTCCTCTCGAAGGGAATCCCTCGTTTTGTTTTAATTATAAAATCACATAAATTTTTTACATGGTGATTGTCAGTTTTTTCAAAAAGTTCATTAGCAGTATCTTTTAGAGGTTGTCCCGATTCGAATAAATCTCTGTATGCTGATTTTAGTTTATCTATATCTGCTCTTTCTAATTTTCTTCTTAGACCAGTTAGATTTAAACCTCTAAGTGTAGCACGATTTCCTTCTGCCATACAAAATGGTGGTACATCTTGAGCAAGTGCTGAAGCTCCACCAACCATAGCATAGTTACCAATACGAACAAATTGGTGAATTGGTGTCATACCACCAACTACAGCATAATCTCCAACCTCTACATGACCAGCTAAAGTAGCAGCATTAGCGAAGATACAATGGTTTCCAATTATAACATCATGACCTAGATGAACATACCCCATAAAAAGATTATGATTTCCAACGATTGTTTTAGAACCACCACCTTTTGTTCCTGGATTAAAAAGTGTAAATTCACGAATTGTATTGTCATCACCAATGATTAGTTCAACATCTTCACCATTAAACTTTAAATCTTGAGGGATTGAACCAATTACAGCATGTGAAAATATTTTATTATTTTTACCAATAGTTGTTTTACCATAAATACAACTATTTTGGGCAATAGTTGTTCCATCGCCAATAGTTGTTTGAGATGAGATAAAACAGAATGCTCCAATCTCAACATTATCTCCAATAACAGCACCATCTTCAATAATGGCTAGTTTAGATATGTTACTCAAAATTAAGCCTTATTTGTCAACAATCATAGCTTTTAGTTCAGCTTGAGATACTAAAGTATCATCTACATAAGCTTTACCATCTAGCATCCAAATAGCACCTTTTTGTTTAATAACAGTTATACGATACTCTAGTCTATCACCTGGTTTTACAGGAGCACGAAATTTTGCTTTGTCTATACTCATAAAGTAAACAACTTTGTTTGCTGCTTCCTCTTTAGTCATATCCATACTTTTGAATGCTAAGATTCCACCAGCTTGAGCCATACCTTCAAGAATCATAACACCTGGGTAGATAGGGTGACCTGGGAAATGACCTTGAAATACATTGTCTCCAATAGTTACATTTTTAAAACCAACTAAAGTTTCATTAGCAACAATATCAGTAACACGGTCTAAAAGTAGGAAAGGGTAACGGTGAGGGATAATCTCTTGTATTTCAATAACATCCATAGTCATAAGTAAAAGCCTTGTAATTTTTTGGCTATTTTACCTAAAAAAACATTATAAAATGATTAGCTTTTCTTTTGTGTCTTCGTAAGTTTTCGCATCTAGTTTTATAGTAAGTTTAGATTCTATAATCTCATCTACTATAATAATTGTTGATAAATCATAAAAAGTTGTTGTAATTGATTCTCTAAGTTTAAGTTCATCATTAAATTTTAAAGGGTTAAATATAAGCTCTTTTACATTTTTATAGTTAGTTTTTGTTCTAATATTAAACTCATTTAGTGTTAAGAATCTTATCTCATCACGGTTAAAATAGTGAATATTATTATTTATAAACTCAATTTTTCCTTGTGCTTTTTTCCTAGCGAGTGTTGAGTAAACAAGAGCATAAGCAGGGATAATCTCTTTTTTACCTTTTATGAGTTGAAAATTAAATTGTCGATAGTTTAAAAATTTTTCTTTAATAATTTTATATTTTATTTTTTTTTCTTCTAGTTCAATTCTATGTTTATAAAGCCATAGTCGTTCCTCTATAGAAGCTGGTAAAATTTGGTTTGATATGGGTGAAAACATTTCGTCCATTAAACGGTTCTGTTCATCTCTTTGTATAGTTAAACCAAAAAGACAACCACAATAATCTTGACGGTAAAGTTGTTGCTCTTTTGTTACATGACTTTGGTCTTGAGTACCACCATTTGAGCGATAATCAACTGCTATAAATTCAACACCATGCTTTTTATAAAAAATATCACCACTTTTTTTAAGTTGCTCTTGAGATTTTAAAGGGCTAACCAAAAGTGTAGTTGTAAATTTATTAAAACCCATCTCTAGTGCTTTATTAGCAGTTACTTCGAATCTTTTATCAAAGCAAACTTCACATCTAGCACCTTTTTCAGACTCTTTTTCTAAACCTTTTACAGCTTTCATCCAATTTTCAAAATCGTATGAACCCTCTATAAGTTTTATATCTAATTTATCACAAGAGTGTTGAACATCTAGTAAACGGAGTTTGTATTCGGAGTATGGGTGAATATTTGGGTCGTAAAAGAACCCTG